>WNFV01000671.1_pt1 | contig 99495 bp, 81 predicted proteins | sample 5400101 | NCBI WGS metagenome assembly WNFV01 (sample SAMN13153361, study PRJNA577476) | soil metagenome | isolation source: 115 cm soil or saprolite under grassland replicate 1 | place: USA:California | collected 2016-06-15
GGGTCCCGGGCCCCCAGATGGAGGTTCGACAGCAACCCACGGCGCCGCCCGTGCCCCCACTCCGCGGCCAGCACCACGAGGTCGAGCGTGTCGGCTCGCTTGACCTTGAGCCAGGTGGCCCCGCGCCGCCCCGCTTCGTACGGCGATCCCGGAGCCTTCACCATCACCCCCTCGTGACCCCGCTCGAGGGCCTGTTCGAAGAATCCCTCCGCCTCGGACGGGGCGGCGGTCTCGATCCGGGGGATCCGAAGCCCCTCGGGGATCCGCGCGGCCATGGCCTCGAACCGGGCCCGTTCCGGCCGGTCCAGGAGGACCTCCCCGTCGAGCTGCAGGCAGTCGAAGAAGAACGCCGACAGCGGGGTGGCGGTCCGATGCCGGTCGACCTCCAGCTGCGAGCCGAACCGGCTCATCGTGGCCTGGAACCGGTGCGGCCGCCCGGTGGCTCGGAGCGCGATGGCCTCGCCGTCCAGCACGACGGACTGCACCGGGAACCCCAGGACGGATTCCACGACCTCGGGAACGCGGTCGGTGACGTCGGCCAGGGTCCGGGTGAACGCGCGGACCTCGGAGCCCCGTCGGTGGACCTGCAGGCGGGCGCCGTCGAGCTTCCACTCCACCGCGGCCGGCCCGCCGATCCGTGCCAGGGCGTCGGAGATGCCGTCGGCCGACTGCGCCAGCATAGGCTGGACCGGCCGAAGCACGGTGAGCCGGAACCGGGCCAGGCCGTCGCCGCCCTCGGCCACCGCGGCCCGGGCCACCTCCCCCAGGTCTCCCGCGAGCATGGCGGCCCGCCGGACGTCCGCGGCGCCGGCGCCCGACACCCTGGCCACCGCGTCCACCATCACCCCCTCCAGGGCCCCCTGGCGGATCTCGCCGAGCATCAGCCCTCGGAGGAAGGCCTGCTCCTCGGCCGTGGCCCGCCCAAGGAGGTCGTGCAGGATGGCCCTTCGCCGGGCCTGGGATCCCGGACCGGCCGCCTGCCGGAGCTCCTCGAACGCCCGCTGCACCTCGAGGACGGGGAGGGTGGCGATCGCGGTGGGAGGCGGGAGGTCCCGGAGCGAGGCCCATCCCACGCCGATCGTCCCCCCGGGGATGTCGCCCGAGAGGTACGCCACGGCGACAGGCACCTCGTCCGGCGAAGCATGGCTCAGGGCCTCGGCCAGCCGGGCCACCTTCTCCAGCCGCTTCGGGGTCGCGGCCACCCCGGCCGACGCCCGCGCGATGTCCTCCAACAGCATGGTCAGATTCTCCCCCGCCTCGCCCACACCGGACGCCGGACCGTCCAGCTGCCGATTCGACGGGGGTCACCCGGCCGCCGGCGCGCACGCGCCCCGGAGCCAGTCGGTGAGGGCGGTGACTCCCTGGGACTGGGTCTCCCCCCCGCTCAGGCTGAGAACCCCGTCGCCCTTCGGGCCAGGGGTCGGGTCAGCCGGCCAGGCGCCGGACCGCGTGGAGCTTGTTGTGGGCGTCGAGGGCGGCCACCTTGTAGGACTCCGCGAGGGTGGGGTAGTTGAAGACCGCGCCGGTCAGGTAGTCGAGGGTTCCCCCGTTCCCCATCACGGCCTGCCCGATGTGCACGAGCTCGGTGGCGCCGGTCCCCAGCACGTGGACCCCCAGCAGCCGGCGGTCCTCCTGCGACACCAGGATCTTCAGCATCCCGTAGGAGTCGCCCAGGATCTGCCCTCGGGCCAGCTCGCGGTACCTGGAGATGCCCACCTCGTAGGGGACGGCGGCCTCCGTCAGCTCCGACTCGGTCTTCCCCACGAAGCTGATCTCGGGGATTGTGTAGATGCCGATGGGCAGGAGCTCCTGCATGTCCCGGACCTCCTGCCCCAGCGCGTCGAGGGCCGCGATGCGACCCTGTTCCATGGCGGTCGCCGCGAGGCTGGGGAACCCGATGACGTCGCCCACCGCGTAGATGTTCGGGGCGTCGGTCCGGAAATTCCGGCCCACCGGGATCCGGCCCCGTTCGTCCACGGCCAGGCCGGCCCGTTCGAGGCCCAGGCCCTCCGTGGCGCCCTCCCGCCCCGCCGAGTACAGCACGGCCTCGGCCGCGATGCGCTTGCCGCTGGCCAGCTCGATCAGCGCGCCCTCGTCGAGGGACTCCACGGCGGTGACCTCCTCCCCCAGCCGGAAGGTCACGCCGAGGTCCCGGAGCTGGTGCTGGAGCCCCTCGACGATCTCGTCGTCGCAGAACTCCAGAATCCGCCGGCGCATGTCCACCACCGTGACCTTGGTCCCCAGGGCCGCGAACATCGAGGCGTACTCGATGCCGATCACCCCGCCCCCCACCACCACCAGCGCCCCGGGGATGCGTTCCATGTCCACCAGGCCGTCCGAGTCGAACACCGTCCGTTCGTCGAACTCGACGGTGGCCGGCCGGGCGGGCTTCGTGCCGGCAGCGATCACGATGCTCTCGGCCGTCACGGGTCGCTCTCCCCCGTCCTTGCGCTCCACCACCACCGTGTGCGGGTCGACGAACCGCGCCGACCCCTCCAGGAGGGTCACGTGGTTGCGGACCAGCTGGTCCCGGATGACGTCGATCTCCCGCCGCACCACGTCGTTGGCCCGGCCCCGGAGGTCGTCCATCGTGATGTCCTCCTTCAGCCGGTAGCTCTGCCCGTAGATCCCACGCTGGCTGAGCCCCGTGAGGTAGATCACGGCCTCCCGGAGGGTCTTCGACGGGATGGTCCCGCTCATCACGCACACCCCGCCGACCTGGCGGCGCTCCACCACCGCCGCCCGCTTCCCGAGCTTGGCCGACTGGATCACCGCGCGCTGGCCAGCCGGGCCGCACCCGATCGCCAGGAGGTCGAAGTCGTACGTCACCGCCCTCTCCTTCCCGCGGGCTGACCAAGCACGACAGGACCGTAGGCGCGCCCGGCCGGGGGCGCAAACGCAAGGTCAGGCCATTGTCATCAAGGCGGTCCTGCAGGATGACATGGACCGAGGTGTCGTCCGGGCCCAGCCGGTGTCGCGCCTCATCGACGACATGACCCTGGATCGCGGATGATCCGGCTCTCACCCCGGTCCCACGGTTGGCGAGGAGGAGGCTGGACGCCGACGGCCACCCCTGGGAGATCGCCCCCAACCCGGGCTCCACCCTGCGCGGCGACGGCTCCGTCAGCCTCACTGCGTGAAGGACCGGGGTCGGCTCAGGCAACGGGCTCAGGAGGTGCTGGTCCTGAACGAGACCTGACAGCCCGCCCGGGTCGATCCCGGGCTGCCGCGGCCGTCCGGGACCGCGAGGGTCCCGACCGCAGGGGGACCAACGGCCCTTCCATCGCCGCCCCCCCGGCGCGCAGCGTTCGGGCAAGGAGATCGGGGGTGCAACCCATGATGCAGATCGAGGACAGCGTCGTCATCGATCGTCCCCGCCGGCAGGTCTTCCCGCTCGCCGCCAGCCCCGAGAACATGCCCCTGTGGAACACCGCGGTGCTGGAGAGCCGGATCTACGGGGCCCTTCAGCGCGGGGCCCGGGTGGTGCAGCGGATCCACCTGCTGGGCCACCGGTTCGAGACCGTGTACGAGGTCACCTCGTACGAACCCCCGCGGCGGGTCACGTACACGAGCACATGCGGACCGATGGACATCCGGGGGACCATGGAGTTCGTCTCCCTGCGAGGCGCCACGCGAATCCACTGGACCGTCGCCGGCGACTGCCGCGGGTTCCTCCGCGTGGCCGGGCCCGTCCTCATCGGGGTCGGCCACCACGAGATGCACGCCTGCTTGCAGAACCTCAAGCGCTTCGTGGAGCAGCGCCCTGCCGCGCCCCGGACGACGCGGCGGGCCCCGGTCCACACCGCCGCTTAGCTTCCGGTGGTCATCGGGCCACGCCGAGACGGTGGCGCCACGACGCCGACCACTCCGGCGCCGCCTTGACCAGCCGGCTCTTCCTGAGGTTCTCCCTCGCCACCCAGCGGAGGTCGGGGTCGTCCCGGTCCATCCAGGGCTCCATGGCGCCCGTGCCTTCGGCGGGGAGGGCGGCGGCGGCCACACTCCAGCAGTAGCCGAGTGCCTTCCGAAGGACGCGGACGTCCTGACGCCGCCGGTCCGCCTCGGCCGCGAGCCGACCGAGGCCGATCGCCCCGCAGACGGTCAGGAACTCCTCGCCGGTGGCGATGGGGCCCTCCTCGGGCCCCATCGCGGCGTACCGGAGGATCCGATCGGGATCGGCTTCCAGGGCGACGGCATGGGCGAGCTCGAGATTGCCCCGGGGCCCGGGAAGGCCGGAATGAGCCAGCAGATAGGGCTCCCAGTCTGTCAGCGTCCGGAGCCGATCCCGCTCCTCGTCGATCTTCGTCACCGACCGGCAAGCCTACGGTCCCTGGCCCGTGGGGTGACGGACGGAACCGACCGGCACTGACATCGTCGCCGTCGCCAGGGCCCGGCCGGTCCTTCCCGATCGCAGGCGTCGGCCGGCCCGATTCATCCGAGCCGCGCCCTGATGTGTCAGGCCCGAGACCCAGTGCCCGTGGTGACGACCCGCGCGCTCCCCGCGACGGGCGCGAAGATGCTTTCGTGGCCGTCTTCCCAGCGGACCCGGTAGCGAAGGCTGACCTCACCCTCGATGACCTCGAGGATCTCCCCTTCGCGTTCAGGCTGGCCCACGGCCTCGGACTCGACGACGATGCGGTCTCCCGCGTTCGCGTTCATCCCATCCGATAGATACCTCGGCCGGTCGCCGCCCGCAAACCGAAAGCGAGTCCACGTGGCGAGCTGGAGCAATGGGGGTCGCCCGACGCCTCCGGCGCGAGTCGGACACCGCGATCCCGAGTCGATGGCTTGCCCTTGCCCACCTCGCCGTCCCGGTCTAGCCTCGGAGTGGTGCGCTTCGACTCGTACGCGTTCGGCTCCCTCAGCATCGACGGGGTCACCTACAACCACGACGTCATGATCGACCGCGGCTCGATCTCCAAGCGTCGGAAGAAGAAGTCCAAGCCCTTCCGCGAGGCCTACGGACACACCCCGCTCTCCGCCCAAGAGGACATCCCGTGGAAGTGCCGTCGCCTGGTCGTCGGCACCGGCGCCGCCGGGGCGATGCCCATCATGGACGAGGTGATCCGCGAGGCGGAGCGGCGAGGGGTGGAGGTCGTGGCCCTTCCCACCATGGAGGCGCTCGACCTGATGCGCGACTCCCCGGCCCACACGAACGCCGTCCTGCACGTGACCTGCTGAGCCGACAGCGGCGTCCCCCGGACGCTCAGGCCGCCTCCGAGCAGGGCTCCGTGAAGTCGAACGCCTTCGCGGTGGGGCCGACGAAGAGGTCCTTCAGGACCGAGGACCCGAGCGGCGCATCCGGGTCCGGCTTGGCGATGAGGGCCTCCTTGACGACGGTGCTCGCCGGGTCCCCGCCGTACGTGCGGTCCGGCAGGGCACCCTCGTAGTCCACGGTCGCCTCCGAGACGGCCGCCAGCACTCCGGCCCGAGTGAGGTCTCCGTCCGAGAAGGCCTGCTCCAGGACGGCCTTCATCGGGTAGGACCAGATCCAGCCGAACGTGAAGCCGTCGTTGGCCGGCGGCGTGCCGCCGGTGGCTGCCTGCATGGCGTCATGAGCCGGGGTGTCCGTTCCCCACGGGCCCCAGGGCGCCACGAAATGGTAGAGGGCCTCGATGGCCGGGCCCGCCTCGCTCTCCAGCACGGCCGGGTTGTACGTGGGGACCGATCCGACGAACTGGCCTTCGAACCCCTGGGCCGCCGCCTTTCCCACGATCTCCGCCATCTCGCCCGGGCCCGTGGCCAGGACCACCACATCGGGCTTCGCCTTCAAGATGGCCTCCACGGCCGCGTCCTGGTTGCCGGCCTGCGCGTTGGGCAGGGTCTGGACGTCCTGGGTGCCCGGGGTGAACGTGACGTCGTTGGTCTCCGCCCAGTGGGCCACGCCGGCGGCCGAGTCGCCACCGTAGTCGCCGGGGTAGTGGACGGCCATGACCACACCGGGCTTTCCGAACTCATCGGACGCCCAGTCCAGCCCGTTCATGGACTCGATGCAGTAGTTGTAGCCACTCTCGATGATGTTGTCCTCGAACGCCCACCCCGACCACCACGAGGCCGGCGCGGCCACCACGTCGAGGTTCTTGTACAGGTCGAGGGCGGCCAGCGTCGTGGGCGTCCCGAGCGACTGGGCCAGCGCGAGGATGTGCGGCTCGATCTCCCGGAACTTGGCCACATGCTCCTCGGGGTTGTACTTGTTGTCGCGCGTATAGGTCTCGATGTCCACGTCGTAGGCCCCGCCGATGCCATCGCCGTCGTTCACGCGCTTCCAGAACGCCTTCTGGCCGTCGGTGATGGGCACGGCGAGCGGCGCGAAGGGCCCCTCGGTGAGGTCCGAGAGGACGCCGAGGTAGATGCACCCCCGGTCCGTGTGCTGGCTCCCGGGACAGGGGTCGGACGTGACGCCGACGTCGGTCTTGACCTCCCCCTCGTCCTTCTTCTCGCCCCCCCCGCCGCACGAGGCGGCGACCACGGCGAACATGGCCACCAGTGCCAGGAACCCACGTCCTCTCGGAACCATGGCTCTCCTCCTGCTCCCTGGGAAGTCAAGCCGAATCCTACTCTCGCCCGGATCGGTGCGCCGACGGGCCCGTCCACGAGACCGGCGCCACCGAAAGGCCGGTCAGTACGAGAACGGCCAGGCCCGGAAGTAGTTCCGGACGCGGACCCAGAGGCCGTACAGGCCCAGGGGCTCGGCGATCAGGAACACCACGATCAGCGCACCGTAGATGATGGTCTGGAGCTGGAACGTCGTGAGGAAGCCACCGGTGGACTGCGACGTGATGAAGGGGAGGAACCGCGGGACCTCCTCCACGAGGCGGGGCAGCAGCACCACGAACGCGGCGCCCAGGAGCGATCCCGAGATGGTCGCCAAGCCCCCGATCAGGATCATGGCCAGGTACTGGACGGACAGGAGCAGGTTGTAGCTGCTGGGCTCGATGAATCCGGTCACGGTGGACAGGAGTGCGCCGGCGATCCCGGCGTAGAACGACGACACGGCGAAGGCGATGGCCTTGTGCTTCGCGAGGCCCACGCCCATGACCTCGGCGGCGATGTCCCGGTCGCGCACCGCGGCGAACGCCCGTCCCACCGCCGACCGGGTCAGGTTCTTCGCCAGGACGGCCAGGACGGCCAGCAGCACCAGACACAGGAAGTACAGCTTCATCTCCCGGGAGACGAGGTAGCCGCCGATCTCGCTCCGCGAGCCCAGGTCCACGCCGGCGAAGGTCAGGTCGGCGGCGGGACGACCCACCCCCGGCCCCCCGGTGATGAACCGGACCTCCCGGAACACGTGCTCGCCGATGAACACGAGACCCAGGGTCACGATGGCCAGGTACAGGCCCTTCAGGCGCGTGGCCACGGGGGCCACCAGGAAACCCACCAGCGCCGGGAGCAGGCCGGCCGCCGGCAGCCACACCAGCATGTCGAGGCCGTAGCCGAGTGTCCTCCCCTCGGGATCCCCGGACAGGACGGCGCCCGTGTAGGCGCCGACCCCCAGGAAGAAGGCGTGGCCGAGCGAGACCTGCCCCGCGAAGCCGGTCACGATGTTCAGGCCGATGGCCCCGATGCCGGCGGCGAACGCCGTCGCCATGAGGGCCTGCAGCTCCCCGGAGAGGCCGAACGGCAGGAGCAGCAGACCGATCGCCAGCGCGGCCATCCAGCCCCGCTTGGCCGGCGTGTTCAGGGGTGCCTGGTCCGCCTGGTAGGAAGTGAAGAGCTCGCGCCGGCCTCTCACCTGCCGCTCACACCCGCTCCACCTCGCGGGTCCCCCACAATCCGTACGGCCGCACCAGGAGGACCACCAGCATCACGACGTACGGCACCACCTGGTCGAAGTTGGCGCCCATCCACGGGAAGAACTCCGGCTGGTAGGTCTTGGTGTAGGCCTCGCTGAGGCCGATCACGGCGCCGCCGACCACCGCGCCGAGGATCGAGTCGAGCCCGCCCAGGACGATGGCCGGGAGGGCCTTCAGCGCGATGAAGGTGGTGTTTTGCCCGAACCCCGCTCCCCCGGTGCCCACGAGCATCCCGGCCACGGCGGCCAGGCCGCCCGAGATCGCCCACGAAAGCCCGAACATGCGGCCCACGGGCACGCCCTGCGCCAGCGCGATCTCATGGCTGAACGCCGTGGCCCGCATCGCCAGGCCGTGCTTCGAGTACCGGAAGAACAGGGCGAGGAGCACGACGAGCGCCACCGTGATGGCGACCTTGGCCACGTCGGTGTGGAACACCACGACCCCGCCGATGCGGGTCCGGTGCAGGCCCCAGGGGTCACCGACCTGCCGGAGCCCGAGCCCGATGCGGTCGTTGACCACGACCTGGATCACGATGAGCACCCCGACCGTCACCATGCTGGCGGAGAACACGGGCTCACCCACCATGGGCCGCATGGCCACCCGCTCGACCACCGCCCCGATCAACGCGGTCACCGCCACGGCGACGGCGAGGGCCAGCGGGAACGGCAGTCCTCGGTCCACGGCGAAGTACGAGGTCCAGTACGCGCCGAAGATCATCAGGGCCGGCTGGGCGAAGTTCACCACGCGCGTGCTCTTGTAGATCATCACGAACCCCAGCCCGAGCAGCGTGTACAACGACCCCTGCCCGAGGCCCCTCACGGTGCTGCTGAGGAACTGCTCCATCACGCCTCCGCGTGAACCGCGGTGCCCCTCCCGTGGACCTCGGTCAGGTCGCCCCCGGCGTACTCGGTCCGGTTCGCGTACATGTCCTCGATCAGGTGGCCCAGCATCCGTCCGAGGGCCGACCGCTTGACCTTCATCGTCGCCGTGAGCTCCCCGTCCTCGTGGTCGAGCTCCTTGGGGATGATCCGGAACTTCCGGATGTTCTCGGGGCGGGAGAACCGCTCGTTGGTCGCCCCGATCACCTCCTGGATCAGCCGCAGGACCTCGGGCTTCTCCGAGAGGTCGCGGTAGGTCGTGTACGCGATCCCGTGGCGCTGGGCCCATTCGCCCACCGTGTCGAGCTCGATCCCGATGAGCGCCACCAGGTAGGGGCGGCGGTCCCCGATCACCATGGCTTCCTTGACGAAGGGCGAGAACTTCAGGGAGTTCTCGATCTCGGAGGGGGAGACGTTCTTGCCGCCAGACGTGATGATGATGTCCTTGAGACGGTCGACGATCCGGATGTGGGTGCCGTCGACCCACTCGCCGACGTCCCCCGTGTGGAGCCAGCCGTCAGGCTCGAGGACCTCGACCGTCCTGTCAGGTTTGCGCCAGTAGCCCTTGAAGACGCCGGGGTGGCGGGTGAGGATCTCGCCTGTCTCGCCGTCGATGCGAAGCTCAATCTCCGGCTGAGGTTCCCCCACCGTCCCGATCTTCACCCGCCCCGGGCGGTTGGTCGTGGCCACAGCGGCGTTCTCGGTCATGCCGTAGATCTCGTGGATCACCACTCCGAGGCCGAAGAACCAATCGAGGATCTCGGGGGCGATGGGCGCGGCCCCCGATCCGGCGAAGCGGCACTTCCGCAGCCCGATCCGGTCTCGGAGCGAGCGGAACAGGAAGGGGTAGCCGAGCATGTAGCGCAGACGGGTCCCGAACGAGTGCACCCCGCCCCGCTCGGCCAGAGCACGGCCGATCTTGGCCGCCTGTCGTATCCAGAACCGGTAGTTGAGCCGCTTCAGCAGCGACGCGGACGCCACCTTGATCTCGACGGTGGCGTGGATCTTCTCCCAGATCCTGGGGACGGCGAAGAACAGGGTGGGCTGGACCTCCCGGAGGTTCTGCTGCACGGTGTCGATGGATTCCGCGAAGTGCACCAGGGTGCCGGCGTGCGCGTTGATCCACGTGGTGGCGATGCGCTCGGCCACGTGGGAGAGGGGGAGGTAGGAGAGCGTCACGTCGCGAGGCCCCGGCTCCTGGAAGAAGCCCCCTCCCTCCGCCAGCACGTGGATGGCGAAGTTCACGTTGCGCACCGTCAACATGGCGCCCTTGGGGGGCCCGGTGGTGCCGGAGGTGTAGATGAGCGTGACGACATCGTCCTGCTCCACCTGCGCGGCGAACTCGTCCAGGAGCGCCGGGTGCCGGGCCCGGTGGTCCCGCCCTCGATCCAGCAGGTCCGGCCACCACAGGAGAGCCGGGTCGTCGTAGCCGCGGACGCCTCGGGGCTCGATGCAGACGATCCACCGGAGGTCCGGACAACGAGCCTTGACCGCGAGGGCCTTGTCCACCTGCTCCTGGTCCTCCGCGATCAGGACCCTGGCTCCCGAGTCCTGCAGGAGGTATTCGACCTCGGCCGCGGGGTTCGTGGGGTAGATGCCCATGGTCACGGCCCGGGCCGCCACCGCCCCAACGTCCGCGAACAGCCACTCAGGCCGGTTCTCCGACTGGATGGCAACCCGGTCACCCGGCTCGACCCCCAGCGCGACGAGGCCGTGCGCCACCTGTTCCACCCGCTCCCGGTAGTCGCGCCACGTGATGTCCCGCCAGATCCCGAGGTCCTTCTCCCGCAGGGCCACCCGGTCGGGCACGCGCTCCGCCCACTCACGGACCCTCGTGGCCACGGTGCTGGCGGTTCGGGTCCGCGGCGGAACCTCCCACTGCACGGCGGTGCTCACGTCCCACCTCCCTCGCGCGCTTCCCCGGCGCCCGGCTCGCCCAGGTAAGCCCGGATCACATTGGGGTCGTCCTGCACCCGCGCCGGCACGTCCAGGGCGATGACCTCGCCGAAGTCCAGCACGAGCACCCGGTCGGCCAGGTCCATCACCACACCCATGTCGTGCTCGACCAGGATCATCGAAACCCCGAGCTCCTCGCGGATGTCCAGGATGAACCGGGCCATGTCCTCGGTCTCCTCCACGTTCATTCCCGAGACCGGCTCGTCCAGCAGCAGGAGCTTCGGCTCCATGGCCAGGGCCCGACCCAGCTCGACCCGCTTCTTGATCCCGTACGGGAGCAGGCCGACCGGGAACTTGCGATAGGGCTCGATCTCCAGGAAGTCGATGATCTCCTCGACCACCTCGCGGTGCCGAACCTCGAGCCGCCGGGCCCGGCCGAGATACACGAGGGCAGCGAGCGTCCCGTAGCCCATGTGGACGTGCCGGCCGAGCATGAGGTTGTCGAGCGCCGTGAGGTTCTCGAACAGCTCGATGTTCTGGAACATCCGGGCCATGCCCACCCCGGCGATGTGGTGGGGTTCCATTCGTGCGATGTCGCGTCCGAGGAACCGGATCCGGCCGGCCTGGGGTCGGTACAGCCCGGACAGGCAGTTGAACAGCGACGTCTTCCCGGCGCCGTTGGGGCCGATGATGGCGAACAGCTCGTCCTGGGCGACGTCGAAGGAGACGCCCCACACCGCCCGGACCCCCTCGAAGCTGAGATGAACGTCGTGGACCTCGAGCAGCGGACGGCCCGGGAGGAGGTCGGAACGGGTCCCCGTGAGCGTCGCCGACAGGGGCCTCAGGACAGCCATCGTTTCCGCCGCTTGTAGTGCTTGACCTCCCGGAAGCTCGAGACCTGACCCTCGCGGCGCAGGCCGAGGTAGAACTCCCTGACGTCCTCGTCCTCGCGGAGTTGGTCGGCCGGACGATCCATGACCACCTTGCCGATCTCCATCACGTAGCCGTGGGACGCGATGGAGAGGGCCATGTGGGCGTTCTGCTCGACCAGGAGGATCGAAACGCCCAGGTGGTTGATCTCCACCAGGAGGTCGCGGGTCCGCTGCACGGCCATGGGAGCGAGACCCAGGCTCGGCTCGTCGAGCAGCAGGTACTGCGGGTCGGACATCAGGGCCCGGCCGATCGCGAGCATCTGCTGCTCCCCGCCGGACAGGTACCCGGCCACGGCCTTCCGGCGGTCCCGGAGCAGCGGGAACAGGCCGTACACGCGGTCGAACCGCTGGCCCATCCCCGCGCCGTTCGTGTACGCGCCGATCCGAAGGTTCTCCTCCACCGTGAACTCGGCGAAGATCCGCCGGCCCTCCATCACCTGCGCGATCCCCGCGCGCACGATGGCAGGGGCGTCCAGGCGGTCGACTCGCTTCCCGTCGATCGTGATGCGGCCCTTCGTGATCTCACCGCGATGGATGGGCAACAGGCCGGTGATGGCACGGAGGGCGGTGGTCTTGCCGGCGCCGTTCGCCCCCAGCAGCGCCACGATCGAGCCCCGGGGGACCGAGAGGCTGACCCCGCGCAGGACCAGCAGGACGTCGTCGTACACGACCTCGAGGTTCTCTACGGCAAGCACCTGGGTTCAGCCGGCTCCCGGTGGCCCCTCCGCATCCGATCTCGAATCGTAGATGGGCCCCCGCCGTCGCGCATCCGTCACCCGGCGATCCGGGCGCCGAGAGAGCGGCTCCGGCCCCGGAACTCGGCCACGAGCTCGCCGTCCGCTCGGCGCACCGTGACGTCGTAGAGACCGGTCCGGCCGCGGCGAACCCGTTCCACCGCCTCCGCGACGAGCTCGTCCCCGAGCCTCACCGGTGCCAGGAACACGATGTCCGCGCCGGCCGCCACCGTGGTCTCGCCGTAGGTGTTGCAGGCCAGGGCGAACGCGGTGTCTGCCAGGAGGAACACGTAGCCGCCATGGCACACGCCGTGGCCGTTGATCATGGCCTCGGTGACCGCCATGCGGGCGGTGGCGCGGCCCGCGGTCACCTGCTCGACCGCGATGCCGAGCGATCGGGATGCGACATCAGCCGCGTACATGGCCTCGGCAAAGCCTTGGGGCGTTCCGTCTGCCACCAGATCACCCGCCCGACGATCGACCGGGCTTGAGGGTGTCACGACGACACCACCCGGTCAACGCGGGCGCCGTCGAGCCTCCGACCGCGCCGGGTGACCGTCAGAGGTTCACTCCGAGCAGGACGAACCAGAGGGGGACCAGCACCAGGACAGGGAGGCCGGCGACCAGCTCCGCTTCGTGCCGGGACGCCCGCTCACCGTCGCCTCGCCATACACACCCGAGCCGGTCCCGCCAGTCTGGCCCCGCACTCCGATGCCCTCCGAGCCCTCGTTGGACCCGAACACGCTGAGGCTTGACCGAGATATATGCACCCTCGGCCTCGTCTCGTCACCCGGTCGACTCCGGAGGTTCACCGAGCGTTCTCAGCGCGCGCCTTGAGGGTTTGCCCGAGATCTACCTACCGTGATCCAACGCAAGATCGAGTTCGACCGGCCGAGGAGGGCGAGACATGAGGAAGAGGATCGCGGGGTCGTTGGTCGCGCTGGCGGTGGCGGCGCCTCTGATCGCGATCGCGGCGCCCGGTGCCCCGAGCGCGATTGCGGTCGGCCCGAACTGCGACCTCGCGAACGGCGTCGAGCACGTCGTGGAGATCACGTTCGACAACGTCCACTTCTTCCGGGACAACCCAAACGTCCCCTCGGATCTCGAGCTGATGCCCCACCTGCGTGCGTTCATCGAGGACAACGGTGTTCTGTTGTCGAACAACCACACGCCGCTGATCGCGCACACGGCGGAGGACAGCCTGGCGATCTACACGGGTCTGTACGGGGATCGCCACGGGATGCCGATCAGCAACTCCTACCGCACGTACAACCCCGACGGCACCACGAACGCCGCGGGATCGTTCGTCTACTGGACCGATCCGAACAACGACGGGGGGCACAACACCAAGCACGCGATGATCCACTCGGACCGCGTGCCGGCCGCGGGCACGACGATGGACGTGGCGACCCCGGGCCCATGGGTGCCGTGGACGCGGGCCGGGTGCGATGTCGGCGACGTGTCGACGGCGAACATGGTCCTGGAGAACGCGAGCTTCGACATCCCCAAGGTGTTCGGGGCGCAGTCACCGGAGACCGCGCAGCTCAACGACGATCCGAACTCCTTCAAGAACGCCGAGGTCGCGGACTACGTCGGCCTGGCGGTGCATTGCGCGAAGGACAGCGAGTTCTGCTCGAGCGCCCAGGCGGTGAAGTACGGAGACACCACGCCGTCCTCTACCGCGGTGGTCGACGCGCTCCCCGACGAGCCGGGCGGGTACTCGGGCTATCAGGCGTTGTTCGGTCACCGCTATATCGCCCCCCAGCTCGGCGCCGGCACGCCCAGCCTGAGCCACAACGGCTATCAGGTGACGAACGCCGACGGGAACCTGATCGACCTGAGCGGGAACGAGATCGACGGGGCGTTCCTGACGAACTACCCGGGGTTCCCGGGATTCGGCCCGATCGTCGCGAGGCAGACGCTCGGTACACGGCCGACATGCTCGAGGCCGGGGTGCCGGTCGCCTACGGCTACATCGGCGACATCCACGAGCGGAAGGCGGGACAGTCCGGGTGCTCGACGACGACGGCCGTTGCCGCCGGGTGGGCGCTCGGTCCCGGGGACAGCTGCTACGTGCAGACCGCCGCGGAGTACGACCAGGCCTTCGAGACCTTCTTCGCCCGGCTGGCGGCCGCCGGCATCACGCCGGACAACACCGTGTTCGTCGTCAGCGCCGAGGAGAACGACCAGTTCGACGGCGCGAATGTCGGGCGCGCGATCGAGCCCACGCCCGCCGGCTGCGACGGCGTGAACGTCCCCTGCCAGTACGACGCAGGTCAGAGCGGTGAGATCAACACGAACCTTCCCGGCCTGCTCGCCGCGCAGAACGGCAACATGACCCCCTTCACCGTGGAGCCGCAGGGCGCGGTGGTCTACGTGAACGGCCAGCCGGGCCCCACAGACCCCGCCACACGCCAGCTCGAGCGCGACATCGGCTCGCTGACCAACCCCCACGATCCCTACACGGGTGTCGACGACGAACCGATCGCCGCCTACCTCGCGGGAAGCATCGAGCAGCAGATCCTGCACCTGGTCAACGCGGATCCGGCTCGGACGCCGACCTTCACGCTGTTTCCGAAGCCGGACTACTACTTCGGCTCGACGGCGGCGTGCACGGCCGACGACCAGGCACCGTGCGCGTCGAACGCCGGCGGAACGGTTCCCGAGGAGAGCACCCACGGCACCTGGGTCGACCTCCCCGACATCCGCCCGACGCTGCTGTGGCTGGCGCCCGCGGGACAGCTACGTCGACGACGGACGCGTCCTGAGCGAGATCCTGACGGGACCGAACGGGGCGATCGCGGGGTCGGATTACCGCGCTCTTGCCCGATGCTGCAAGCAGCTGAACGCGGGGGGTCGGTGAGTTCGCGACGTCGACGTTGGTCGCCGACACGGCCGCGCTGAAGAGCGGCGGCTGCGCGAGCGATGGCCTGTTCACCGCGACCCAGGCAAGACTGGCCAAGCTGCTGCGCGTGCGTGACGACCTCGCGACGCGGATCAAGAACCAGCTCTTCCGGGCGGCGTTCGCGAGCACCCCATCCTCGGGGCTGATCTGCAGACGGCGCGCTGCGACTCGCTCCTGTCGAAGGCTCAGGGGCTTCCGACGGCGGCCGAAGGGCTGTAGACAGGCCGACCGGGTGGACGTGGAGTACCCGCGAGGGCCGGGCCAAAACAGGGGATCGGCACCACCTGGCGTCCTGGCCCGGGCGCTCGATCCGGTCAGGCAAGCTCGACGCCGTGGGTCGGCGCCGAGCCATACCCGGCGCCTAGCTCCTGGTCAGTCACTACGCTGGAGGAGCCTGCCGAGGGTCGTGCTGGGTCGGGAGGGAGTCTGCCTATGAAGATCGCGCCGGGTATCCATCGCATCGGCGATAACAGCATCGTCAACTCGTACCTCGTAGAGCAGGCCGGCGAGGTGACGATCATCGACGCCGGGGTGCCCGGCTACTACAAGGACATCACTCGCGAGCTGGCGGCGATGGGTCGGACGACCGCCGATGTCCGCGCGTTGGTCCTCACCCACGGGCACACCGACCACATCGGCTTCGCGGAGCGGCTGCGCCGGGAGCGGCGGGTCCCGGTGTCGGTCCATGAGATGGACGCCGCCTTGGCGCGCGGCGAGGTGCCGAACCCGTCGAAGGGCTTCGGCCCGATCAAGCTCGGGCCTCTGCTCGGATTCCTCTGGTTCACGATCCTTCGCGGTGGGATTCGTACCCCCAAGCTGCAGGAGGTCGCCACCTTCGGCGACGGGGCGACTCTGGACGTGCCGGGCAGCCCGCGCGTCATCCTGACTCCCGGGCACACACCCGGCAGCGCAGCACTCCACGTCCCGTCCCTCGATGCGCTCTTCGTCGGCGACGCGTTCGCCACCTACGCGGTCACGACCGGTGCTCGCGGCCCGCGGGTCGCGCCTTTCACCGCGGATGCGGCCCGGGCGGTGGAATCGTTGAGCCGCCTCGAAGAGATCTCTGCTGATCTCGTGCTTCCGGGGCATGGGGAGCCCTGGACCGACGGCATCCAGGAGGCGGTACGACTGGTGCGCCAAGGAGCCGCGACGAATCCGTGATCAACGTTTACCCGCTGCGGGTCGGCGCCACAAAGATGCCCTTTGGCCAGTTCTATGGCGGCCTGGTCGGCTGGCACGGCCTGCCGGCGCTCTACCGATACCCCACGGACAAGAAGGAACGACCAGGGCACCGGTCGACGAGTCCCTCCTTAGTCGCTGCCGCCCGGCCTGGAGACTGCGGCAGCCAGGATCGCGGCGTCCGCGACTAGCCGGTCGCGGACCCGGACGGGGTCGTCCGGGGACGCAAGGGGCAGGCTGAACGAGAAGGTCGAGCCGGCCCCAGGCTCGGAGTCCAGCCACAGGCGCCCGGACATCGCCTCGACCAGCCGCTTGGCGATGTATAGGCCCAGGCCGAACCCTCCGGCGCGGGCGATCACCGGACCATCGATCCGTTGGAACCGCTCGAATACCCGCCTCTGGTCCTGGAGGGGAATGCCTGGGCCCTCGTCCCGGACCGAGACAACCGCATCGAGGCCTTCTCGGCGGACCGTCACCCGAAGCGGCGTTCGGGGCGGCGTGTACTTGAGGGCGTTCGTCAGCAGGTTGCCCAGGACCTGGGCCACCCGAAAGGGGTCACACAGAGCGCGGACCGACCCCGGCGCCACGACCTCGACGGCCCGGTCCCGGTGGAGCGGTCGGTACTGCTCCACCTCCCGCTCGACGAGCAAGGATAGATCCGCGACCTTGGTGTCCAGCTCCCACCGCCCGGCGTCGAGCCGAGTCACATCCAGCAGGTCGTTGACGAGACGCTCCAGCCGCTCGGCCTGGTTCATCATCCGCCGGTAGCAGTCCTGTCGGCCCTCCGGCGAGTCCTCGATCGTCCCCTGTAGCAGCGAATACAGGAACCCCTTCAGTGGGGTGAGTGGCGTGCGGAGCTCGTGCGACACGGTTCCCAGGAGCTCCGCCCGGAGACGTTCGGTCTCGATCTCCTCGGTGGCGTCGTGAGCCACCACCACGCTTGCCTTGAGCCTCCGCTGCCGGTCCAGGATCGGGTTGCGAGCGTAGCGCATCCACCGCTGCGCCCCGTTCGGCCGGGCGAACGCGGCCAAGACGTCGTGCCCGGACCTCTCGGGGTCCTTACCCTGCTGCGGCGCCAGGTCGACCGCGTCTTCGAAGCGCAGCACCCGGGTCCACCGCCGGCCCCTGACATCCTCGGCCGGGTGGCCGGTAATGCGCTCCATGGCGGGGTTCCACGTCAGGATCATCCCGTCCCGTGACAGCAGCACGATGCCGTCGGTGGTGTTGAGGATGATCTCCTCGAGCTGGGCGCGCTGCTCGAGGGCGGTGGACAGGAGGCGGATGTTCTCCAGCTTGACTCCGAGCTGAGACGCCAAGGCGTCGAGAAGCGAACGGCTTGCCTGCCGGACTTCGGCGGTCCGGTGCACGGCCAGAGCCGCCACCGGACGATCCTGGGCGCCGATGGGGACGACGTGGGTCGAGCACCCCCCGATCGCAGAGAGGTACCGCCTGGGATCGACGGGGCGCGGAATCGGTCCGTCCGCGGCGAGCTCGGAGCGGCGGCCGCGGGAATTCTGCACGTTGATGAACCGGTGGTCCACCGTTACCAACTCCACGCACGTCGCATCCAGCGTCCGGGCCACGGTGCGAAGGAAGGGACGGAAGTCCGGGTCAGCATCGACGAGCTCCAGGAGCTGCCGGCCAGCGGCGTGGAAGTTGTCCATGCGCTCCTGCTCGCGGGCGCGCTCGCGCTCAGCAATGCTCCGCAGGAGAGCCCGATAGGCCAGGAATGCAAGAACGGCCGGACCTACCAAGAGGCCCAGTGCGGCAGGCTGGGAGTGCAGGATGTTGGCGAGCGTCGGGGTCGCGAGAATCGAGCGGAATGACCCTCCCCCGACCAGGGCGATGACCGAAGCGATCATCATCTCGTTGACCACGAAGTGGGCCCCCATTCCTGCCGCCACCGCGACCCACGCCAGCGGGTCGAGCGGGGAAGCCGGCTGGAACAGGCCGTAGACGGCCACTGCGGACGTCGTGGCCAAGGCGAACTGCCCGGCGTTGAAAGCCACCTTCACTGGCCGCCACCGCTGCGCGAGCTGGCCGGCCACCACGCCCGTCACGGCCGCGAGGACCAACACGCTCGGGCGGGCCAGGATCAGCGCGCCCGTCCACGCGACGTCGGTGAGGGTAAAGTTCTCGTTCTCGGTCCCGTGGCGAAGGGTGGCCACGAATCGCTCGGTCAGCACGGCCGCCACCGAAAGCGCCGCCCACGCCGCGGCGTCGCCGGCGGTCCACCTCGCGACGTCGGGGACCTGCAGCGCCGCTGCCACGGCTCCACCCGTCACGCTGACCGCGATCAGCGCCCTCGCCGGAAGCGGCAGCGCGCTCACGACGGTACGAGCTCCTTGTCGGGGGGGCGAACCGCGAGCAGGGGGAGGCGGAACGAAACCGTGGTCCCCCGACCCGGCTCCGACTCGAACCAGATCGTGCCCGCCATCGCCTCAACCAGCCGCCTTGCCAGGTACAAACCGAGGCCCATGCCGCTTCCGCCAGGGCCGCGCCCCGTCTCCCCCCGCCCGAATCGCTCGAAGACTCGGTCCCGGTCGGCCGGGCGAATGCCGTACCCTCGATCCTTCACCGACACGACCATGTGGTCGCCATTCCGCCCCACAGCCACTTCGACCGCGGCGTCCGCGGGCGAGAACTTGATCGCGTTGGAGAGCAGGACGTCCACCGCCTGGGACAGACGCGAGGGGTCGGCGCTCACGCGGAGGGTGCAGCGACACGGGGGGAGGAGGACGGCCCGGCCCGGGTTCCGCTCCCGGCACACACGCACCCGCTCCTCGACCACCTCGGCGAGATCCACCGGCTGGGCCCGAACCAAGGGCTCTTCGGCGTCAAGGGTGGTCACCTCGAGCAGCACCCCGATCAGCTGCTCGAGCCGCTCCACCTGCCTCAGCATGACCACGTAGTACTCGGCTCTTTCCCGCTCCGTCTGCCCGATCGTGCCGGCCGCGAAGGCGGTCAGGTAGCCCTTGAGAGGGGTGAGCGGTGTGCGCAGCTCGTGCGAGACGGTGTCCAAGAACTCGGCCTTCAGGCGCTCGACCTCGAGCTCCGCGGTGACGTCGCGGACGATCACGACGTCCCCCCGGCGCCGCCCCCACCGATCGGGGCTGGGGAACGCGGTCAGCCGGAGCCACTTGCCGGACCGGCCGTCGCCCCCTGGTGCGACATCCTTTGGTCCGACCTCCCCGTCGCTCCGCACCACTCGTCTCGAGCCGAACAGCGACGCCCACGACCGCCCAAGGGCCTGCCCCTCGGGAACGCCGGTGATGCGCTCCATCGCGGGGTTCCACGATGCCACCCGGTCGTCCTCGGTCAGCGCGATGATGCCGTCCGCCGAGCGTGCCACCACGGCCGCAACACGGTTCCGCTCCCGGAGCCATGCGCGGTAGGCCACATAGCAGGCCGCCAGCGGGCAGGCCATGAGCGGCACGGCCACCGGGTCCGTGGCCCACACCAGGGCTGCGCCGGTCCCCACCGCCAGGTTGGCGACGAAGTGCACGACGTTCAGGGCCATGGGGCTCAGCAGGACATCGCGGAACCGCTCCCCTGCGGCGAGGGACACGGCCAACGCCACCAAGGACACGTTGAGGACGAAGAACGCGAGCATCCCCAGGGCGCTTCCCCCGACCCCGAGCACCGACAGCCGCACCGCCGGATGGAGAGCCGCCCGGACGAGTTCCGCCGCGGTCACCGAGACGGCGAACTGGCCGACGTTGAAGGCGATCTTGTGCCAGGCCCATCGGCGAAGGGCCTGGCCGAGGGCGAGCCCCGTTGCCACCGCCAGGGTCAGGACGCCGGCGGGGGCCAGGATGAGGCCGGAGGCGATCGCGGCGTCCGTCACGGAGAAATTCTCCATCTCGGATCCGTGGCGGATCGAGACCGGGAACTGCTCCAGCACGGCGACGGCCGTCGCGAGCACTCCAAATGCGAGGAGGCCGCCGGCGGTCCATCGCACGGCGTCGGGGATCCGGACGGCGATGGCGGCGGCCCCCGACGTGGCCACAGCGAGGACCAGCAGGCGAACGTGTCGGGGGAGGGCGCTCCTCGTGCTCACCGGGACATCCTCACTTCCCCACTCAGCTCCACGTCAAGGCGGCCCACGTCTTACCGGTCCAGGTGTCCCCGCTCCACGACTTTGCCGCCCAGGACTTCGCGTCCCAGCCCATCCCGCTCCACGTCGCGCCGCCGAAGGTGGTCGTTTGCCAGCCCGACGTGCTCGCCGTCAGTGGGGCCCACGGGGAGCTGTTCCACGTGGTCGTGTCCCACGCGCTGGTGGTCCAAGTCTCGGGGTTCCAGGGGTGCCCCAGCACGTCGATCTCGCCCGACACCATCTCGGCCGAGCCGTCGCCGTTCTGGTCCGTGTACACGTGCGTGCTCCCCCGGCTCGCCTCCAGGGACCCCAGGCCGGCCGACCGGGTCAGCCTCGAGTTCGCGGGGACGCTCGCGTAGGTACCGGCGGCGGCAGCCCTCACCGCCGCACCGGCGTTGACGAGGCCTCCCCCGCCGCCGGGCTTGCCAGCCAGGGCCGGCCAGGCGGTCCTGATCAGGGTGGTCTTGGCCACGTTCGGCGAGAGCCCGGGGTTGGCGGCGAACATCATCGCGGCGACGCCGGACACCACCGCCGTGGCCTGTGAAGTCCCGGTCCCCTTGAAATAGTGGTCGTCGATGACGGCCAGGGGGTGCTGCTGGTCGATCGTGCTCCCCGGGTCCCGGATCGACGCCATACTGATGCCGGGGGCGACGATGTTGGGTTTGGCCACCCCGTCCTGCGTCGGCCCCCTGCTGGAGAACGAGGCCACCAGGTCGTCACCCGGCTGGATCGTGCCCCCCAGGTCGGCGGCCCCCACGGTGAGGACGTACGGGTCGTCGCCGGGCTTGTCGATCGTCCCGGTGTACGGGCCGCGGTTCCCGGCGGCCACCACCACGAAGATCCCGGAGAACCAGACCCGTTCCACCGCGAAGTCCAAGGGATCCTTCCGGTAGCTCTGCACGGAGTCCGTGCCGTAGGAGAGGTTGAGGACGCGGATGTTGTACTTGGACCTGTTGGTGACCACCCACTGCAGGCCGGCCAGCACCACGGACACGTCCGTCGAGCCGTCCCACCCGGCCACCTTGATCGAGACGAGGTTGGCCCTCGGCGCCGCCCCCTCCCACTTGCCTCCGGAGAGTGTTCCGTCGCCGGCGATGAGGCCGGACATGTGAGTGCCGTGTCCGTATCGATCGTAGCCGTCGTGGTCGGGGGTCAGGTCCACTCGCGCGAGAACCCGGTTTCCCAGATCGGTGCTCTTTGAGACACCCGTGTCGATGAGGGCGACCGTGGCGCCCTTCCCGGTTGGTCCGCCGGTCCGGAAGTCCTTGGGAAGGCCGATGGCCTGCCGCCAGATCTCGTTCGCCCCCTTGCTGTCGTAGCCGTCGAGGTTCGGGGCGCCGTCCATGTGAATGTCGCCGTCCGGCCAGGCTTTCAGGACCGCCGGGGCGGTAAGGAGGTCATCCACTCCACTCGCCGGGACGCTCGCGGTGAAGCCGTCCACGATCGGCAGCTCGTCGACGATGTGGCCACCGAGCGCTCGGACGAGGTCCTCCGCGGCCGAGGCGTGCGGGCGGCGCTCCCGCACGATCACCGTGAGGTCGGTGTGGGGCTTGGATCGGGCCTCGCTGAGGAGCGCTGCGCTGGCCCGATCGTGGGGAAGGATCACCTGGATCGGGCTGAGGACCGTCCCGACCACGGTCAGGGCCAGGATGGCCGTGACCAGAGCTGGGCCCGTTCGCCAGCCGGCGCTCCTGACTGGCGGAATGGGCGATGACTTCGGCATGCGTGGTCCTCCCCCTGGTCGAACCCTCACTCTCGGTGGGCAAGTTTTCCCCCGGCGAGGCGACGGACGCATCGGATGACAGGCCACTCCTCGCCAACGGCCGGGGGATTGTTGTCATGAGACGAAAGAGCCATGGAATAGGTCGGAGGTCGTACCCTTGGACCCCGCAGTTGCTGAGGAACGTGACCATGAGTGCCCCGGATCGGCTAACGTCCGCGTCGCTGACATGGGGCGTTACCTCGTTGTGGCCACGGCCGGAGCCGGCGGCGACTTGCAGCCGCTGATCGCGTCGGCGATGGGCCTTCGCGACCGAGGCCACGAGACGGTGTTCCTCGGGGATATCTCGGTGCAGCAATCACTGGGTGGCCTCGGCCTGGAGGTCCGGGCCCTGCCGGAGGAACTCGATCTGGGACCGCGGCTCATCGCCGCCATCGGGGAGGCCATGGCGGCCTCGGGTGATGACGCCCGAGCGGCCGGGCCGATCGTGCAGGAACGGATGTCTGCGTGGGCTCGAGACGTCGCGGGGCCGGTGGCGGAGGAGGTGCGCGACCGTCGCCCGGACGCCCTGGTGACGTCGCTGTTCGGGGTGGAGGTCCTGGACGCGGTCTCGCCCCCATGCCCCTGGGCGGTGGTGAACAGCACGTTCTACGTGGGGCCGGGCTCTCCCAGGTCGCTGGAGGAGGACATGGCTCCGCGCGCCATCCCGCTCCTTCGACACTATGCGGCGCTCCTCGACTCCGCCTCCCTCGTGTTGCACGCGACGGATCCCGTGTTCGACTTCGGCTTCGAGCACCTGCCTTCCCGCCACCACTACGTGGGACCTCTGGGGATCTGGGAGCCCCCGACCGAGCCGAGTCCGTATCTCGACGAGCCCGGCGACCCGTGGGTGCTCGTGACCATTAGCTCTCAGCTGCAAGACGACACCGCGCTCGCCGAGGCGGCGGTCGCTGCTCTTTCAGATCGTCCGCTCCGCGTGATCGCGACCGTCGGCCCCGGTCGGGCTCCGAAGGACCTGTCGATGATGCCGGGCAATGCGCGTGTCGAGCGTGTCGTCTCGCACTCGGCGGTGTTGGAGCGGGGCGTCCTGCTCGTGAGCCATGCGGGCCATGGATCGGTCATGAAGGCCCTGTGGCATGGGCGTCCGATGGTGCTCGTGCCGTGGGGGCGTGACCAACCGGGCGTCGCCGCGAGGGCGGATGCGCTCGGCGTTGCCCGCGTCGTTCGCCGTGAAGATGCCTCACGCGAGACGTTGTCAACCGCGATCGACCGGGTCCTCGCCGACGAGACGATGAGAGAGCGGTCCGCCCGGCATGCGGCCCGGCTGCAGGCCACGGATCCGAATGCCACGGCAGCCACGCTGCTGGAAAAGCTGCTCTGAACTCCGACCCGGCGTCCTGAGGACCTGCCGGTGCTGCACCCGACCGAATACGCGCTTCCCCGGCGGGCACCACCCGAGCCTCGGATTGAGGCTCGTCTACGAGCCAACCGAGCGAAAGGTGCTGGTAGAAGCGGACCTCGGAGGTGTACGTCCGGTTCGTGTCGGAGGACCGACACGAGCGAGGATCCCGAGCTCCCGCTGCCGGTTGGCGTTGGGATCGATCGCGGCGCGGCCGTCCCTGTGGAAGACGGCTACCGGGGCAAGGCGCTCAACATGGCAGCCAGGCTTTGCTCGAAGGCCGCCGCCGGCCCGCGGCGATTCACGCGCGTCGTGTTTGCCCCCGATGGCCACCGGATCGCCGTGCCCGTGGCGACGACTGCACCGTCCCCGTCCCTGGTCCCGACGGCCGAGAGACTCCTCCTGCTTGACGCGCCCCGACTGGTCCGGGCTCATGCGCTTCGGAGGTACATCAGGACCGCGAGCACCCGCCGATGATCCTCCGTTCCGGGAAGCAGGCCAAACTTGGAGAAGATCGTTCCCACGTGCGTCTCGACGGTCTTGGGCGACAGGAACAGCCGCTCGCAGATCGCTTGGTTCGACCGGCCCTCGGCCATGAGCGCAAGGATCTCTCGCTCCCGACCGGTGAGGTTTCCCACCGCGCTGTCCTCGCCTCGTCGTCGCAGGAGGTGTGCCACGACCTCAGGGTCGATCGCGGACCCACCTCGTGCGATCCGCCGGACGGCCTCGACGAACTCGCCGATGTCGGATACGCGATCCTTGAGCAGGTACCCGACGCGTCCGGGGCTCTCCTGGAGCAACCTGATGGCATATCGGGTTTCGACGTACTGGGAAAGGACCAGGACGCCGACGCCGGGGTGCTCCGCCCGGATGCGCCGTGCTGCCTCGAGTCCTTCGGTCGAGTATGTCGGCGGCATCCGGATGTCGGTCACGACCACGTCGGGCAACTCCCGCGCAACGACTTCCAAGAGCTCCTCGGCATCGCCCGCCTGACCGATCAGGAGGAAGCCGTTCTCGGTCAGGACCCGCGCGACGCCCTCACGGAAGAGCATGGAATCATCGGCAAGCACCACCCGGGTCGGTCGAGTGGTCGCCGCCGTCATGGCCCTGAAGCTGTCAGCTGGATCGTTGCCCTCGGGAAGGATCCGGATCAACCGCACAGAGTGGGGCACGTTCTTGACGCGGACCTCGCCACGATCCTCGAATGTGACCTTCTCCATGGCCCCCGCCAGATGCGCGACCTCCTGTGTGGCGAGGACCTCCCCGGCGGCCGCCAGGCCGCACAGACGGGCGGCGACGTTCAGCGCGCCTCCGAGGAAGCCCTCCTCCGCGGACACCGCCTCACCGGCGTCGAGGCCGATGCCGACCGGGATCGGCGCTCCCTCCTCGCCCGCCACGTAGGCGGCCTGGAGATCGACCGCGGCGCGAGGCGAGTCGAACACCGCGAGCGCCTCGTCACCGCGGAAGTCCGCGCCGCCCGCCCAGGCGGCAACGACCTCCTCCGTCAGCCGGGCGAAGGACGCCACCAGTGCCGCCGCCGCTTCGTCGCCGGGCTCGGCCGTGAAGAGGGAGTACCCGCGGACGTCGGCGATCAGGAACGTCTTCAGTCCAGCCGGGCGCTCATGCATCGCATGGGATCTCCGCGATGACGCGTGTTCCCCGACCGGACGGGCTCTCCACGCGGAGGGTACCGCCCACCGCGGAGACACGGTCCCCGAGGCCCCGAAGCCCCGAACCTCGGCCCGCGTCCGCCCCACCCTTCCCATCGTCGCTGATCTCGACGCGAAGGCGGCCGTTCCGCTTCGAGATCTCGACGAGGGCACCGGAGGCACACGCGTACTTCGCCACGTTGGCGAGGGCTTCGGAGACGACGAAGTACGCGGTGGACTCGATCGGCTCTGGCAGCCGGCCGTCGAGGTCAGCGAGCACTCGGACCGGAACCGACGACCGGTCCGCGAGCGACTCGACGGCGGCGAGCAGGCCTTCCTCGGTGAGCATCGCCGGATGGATCCCGCGTGCCAGCTCGCGAAGCTCCTCGATCGCCTGCTTCAGCTCAGCGGACGCGTCGGCGAGCGCCACGGCCGTCGCCGGATCGCCGTCCGGGCGATCACGCAGCATCGCGAGGACGAGCGAGAGCGTCACCAGCCGCTGCTGGGCTCCGTCGTGGAGGTTCCGTTCCACGCGCTGCCGCTCCCGGTCCCCCGCCTCGACGATCCGCTGCCGGGACGCTCGCACCTCCTCCAGCTGCGCCCGCACCTCGGCCCGCAGCCGCTCGTTGGCGATGGCCATGCCGGCCGCGGCTCCCGCCGCGCGGACCAGTCCAGCGTCAAGCGCCGGGTCGTGGATCAGCGCCGCCAGAGGCTCTCCGTCCCTGTCGACAACCGTCACCGCCCGAGGAACGCTCCGTTCGCCCGGCCCGGGGAGCGAGACCGGGATGCCGTCGGCGTCCACCCACCTGCCCTCCCCTTCGAGCGCGTAGGCGACGTCAAGCGACGGATCGCCGAGGGCGCGCGCGAGCGCCGCCCGGAGGCCACCCGGCGGCAGGGCGCGCTCGAGCTCCACCACCAGGTCGCCAACGGCGCTGCGAGCGAGGCGCGTGGAGAGCAGCCCCCACACGAAGATGATCGGCGCGGTGATGTCGAGGACCGCCCGAAGCTCCCACAGCAGATACACAAACGGGTCGTTCGGGTCGGGAGAGGCGAAGGCCCCGATCAGGTAGACGACGGCGAGGATCGTGGCGGCCACCCACAGCGGGGTGAGATCTCGACGTTCGGCTCTCGAGCCGCGCCGCCATCGGAGAGCGATCGCCGCGAGGAAGAGCGGCACGAGGACGACCGCAGAGTGATCGCCGGCCCAGAGCGCCGCGGTGAAGACCGTTCGGTTGGGGAGGAACAGCGGGGTCCAGGGACACCGGCCGCAGCCGGGGCCCCGACGAGGGAACGTCACGAGACCCACCACGCCGACGGCCGTGGCGCTCGCATAGAACGCGCCGAGGACGAGCCGATCGAACGACGTGCGCAGACGCCCGCTGGGGTAGGCAAGGGCGATGTGCGCGAGCAATGGCGCCCCGAACAGGCCGGCCACGAAGATGAGCGTGGGGAACACCGGGATCCGGGCCTGGTACCAGTTGCCGAAGAACCACGTGACGGCGTACCCGATCAGGAGCGGCCCGATCGCGTTCCCGGGACGGCGGTCGAGCGCCACGATCCCCCCGGCGAAGAACGACAGCCCCACGATCACATCGAGGAAATGGCTCTCCCGAGCTCCCGCATGGATGCTCGCCCACTCGCTGCCCAGGGCCCACGCGAGCGCCGCGACACCCAGTGCGACGAGCGCCCACCGCCGCGGGGTCATGGCTCGCTCCCCCGGAGCACGGCCCGCAGCGCTGCTGCGGAGAGCTCGGCCTTCGAGATGAACCCGAGCACGCCGCTGCGCTCGACGCCACGCCCGTAGTCGGAGGCCTCACGGCTGGAGACCAGGATGACGGCAGGCGGGTCCGGCTCCTCGTGGATCCGCCGGGCCACCTCGAACCCCTTGATGTCGGGGAGCTGGACGTCGAGCAGGACCACATCCGGCCTGAGGTCGCGGGTGGCATGCACCCCGGATTCCCCGTCGGCGGCCTCCCCGACGACCTCGTAGCCCGCGGCCACGAGCAGGGCCCGGACCTGATTCCGGAACCCGGCGTGGTCGTCGACGATGAGCACGCTCCGCCTCATGCGCGGGATGCTGGCATTCCAGCACACCGGCCACATCAGGGCCAGCCCTGATTCGAATCCAGGGACGGCCCCGATGTGTCGGGGGCCGTCGCCCTCCTACCGTCTGGCCATCGACCCGGGAAGGAGACAGCGATGGAAGCGGTGACGACCGAGCGGGCTCCGGGGGCACATTCGAGCGGCCCGGGGAGCGTCGTGGGTGCCTCCACGGTGGTCGTCGCGGTGCTGCTGTTCGCCCTGGCCGCGTGCGGCGGCGGTGGCGCGGTGAGCCCGGGCTATTCGGCCTCACCGGCCCCCCCGCCCTCGGCAGGCGCGGTCCCGTGGCCCCTGCCGGCCGACCCCATGTCCCTCGTCCGGCAGGCCGGACTGGTCCCGGGGACCCACGAGTTCTTCACCTACCACGTGCACGCCCATCTGGACGTGTTCGTGAACGGCCGTCGCGTCCAGATCCCCGGCGGGATCGGCATCGACATCGCCGATCCGCGCGTCCAGCGGTACGTCGTGGAGGGGGCGCCCGCCTACGGCAGGATCCCAGGATGCCCCCGACCCTGCATCTCGCCCCTGCACACGCACGATGTGACCGGCGTGATCCACATCGAGGCGCCGACGAAGGGGCAGTTCACCCTCGGCCAGTTCTTCGAAGAGTGGGGAGTGCGGTTCGACGGCTCGTGCGTAGGTGGCTACTGCGAACCCGATGCGAGTGTCGTGATGTTCATCGACGGCAAGCGCCATCGGGGGAACCCGGCCGCCATCGGGCTCGTGTCTGATGAAGAGATCGCCGTGGTCATTGGCACCCCGCCCAGCTCGATCCCCGCAACGTACACGTTCCCGACCGGCGGATAGCGACGGCACCCCGCCACCACGGATTCCAGCGAGAGGCAGAAGGGAGCTCGAACATGAAGATCTTCACGTCAGGACGATGGGGCCACCTGGTGATGGCTCTCCTCGCCGTCGGGGTAGTGGCAGGTGGTTCAGTGTCGAAGCCGCCTGTCGCCCTGGCGGACAACGGTGACCCGATCCTCATCGGGAAGGGCAACGCGACCGGTCCCTTTTGCGCCTGTCCCACGTCGCTCAATGACGCACTCAACTTCTTTCCGTATTCGACCCTCGTCGTCCACAACACGTCGGTCGACGGGGCCAATTACGCCGCGGGCTTCGGGATCACCGGCGAATCGGACGACGGGACAGGGCTCTTCGGTCTGGCACACGGCAACGACCCCGCCGTCGTCGCTCGGAATGACTCCGGTCCGGGCGTGAAGGGTACCGGGCTGCACGCCGCGAGTGCCTACGGCGACGGGGTCTTCAGCACGACCAGGGGGATCGACAGGAGCGGGGTCTACGGGGAGAATCTCGGCGGCCAGGGGTTCGGCGTGGTCGGCCGGACGAACTCCTCCATGAGGCCAGCGGTGTGGGGCGACAACACCGGCGGCGGCGACGGGGTCCAGGGCTTCACGGGGGGCTCCGGTGCGAGTGGTGTGTTCGGCAAGAACACCGGCGGTGGCAAGGGCGTGTTCGGCTTCTCCGCCACCGGCAACGGGGTGGAGGGCGGCTCGACCAGCGCCAACGGCGTGCAGGGCGAGACTGGAAGCAACACCGCCAGCGGGGTGTACGGCCAGAACTCTGGCACCGGCTACGGCGTGGCCGGCCGGGCCCCCGGCGGAATCGGAACCCTCGGGGACAGCGCCAACGGCATCGGAGTGTGGGCCAACAGCCAGAACGCCGTGGCGCTGAAGGTGAGCGGCAAGGCGCAGTTCAGCCGCAGCGGGGTGGCCTGGGTGGCGGGCACCTCCACCGCGCCGAGGATCGCCGTGCGGGTCACTCTGCCCATCACCGCCAAGAGCATGATGACGGCCACCCTGCAGAAGTACGTCCCCGGGGTGGTCGTCGTCGCGGCCGTACCCAACGTGACCGGGGGCTACTTCACCATCTACCTGAACAAGGCAGTGACCACCACCGTCGGTCCAATCGCCTGGGTGGTGGTGGAGAGGCCGTAGCTCTCGGCGGGTGATCGACTCGGGCAACTGCGGAGGACCCGTGCTGGATCTGCAAGGCCCGGCGATCGGCATCGATACCGTCAGGTGCTCAAGGGGGCTGACAACATCGGGGTTCGCCATCCGCACGTGCTGATCAGCGACGTCGCCCTGAGGGACTCTTCCCGGCGGGTTGATGGAGACGACACCTTGTCGATTGTTGGTGTCGGAGGGGCGACTCGAGCCATAAGCACACCGCCAGTCATGCGGGGCGAATTGACCCTCGCGGCCTGACAGATTTCGCCGGCGGTCTCGGGTTATCCGACGCGTCTCACGGCGAGGTCTCTGACTTCAGCGATCCGCTCGAAGTCCCGATCCACGTGGACCACACCCAGACTGTGGAAGAGGGCCGTCTCCGCGATGAGAAGATCGGGGATCGGGGTCCGATGCCACATGCCGTGGTGGTGCGCGAGATCCCGCTGGAGCGCCAGTGCGCGATCGAGGATGCCTGCAGGCGCCGTGATGGCCTCGAAGCTCTCTGCGAGCTCGGATTCGAGGCGGTCGTAGTCCCTCACCGATCGGGCTGAGTAAAGCTGTTCCAGCCGGCCCACCGGACAGACGTACAGGTCGCCCGCGAGCTCCTGCAAGCGGCGTGCGACCGCAGGGTCCTCCGCGCGAACCGCCGCGCTCTTGTCGAGAACCCAGCCGCTTACCGCCACATCTCCTCCAAGGCGAGCACATCGATGTCGACACGCTTGTGCAGCTGTCGGAGGTACCTCGTCTGGCGCTCAGCACGCTGTCGGTGCTCGCTCTCGGCCTGATCCGACACCCGGCGAAGCGCCTCCTCGACCGTGGCCCGGGTCGTCGTCCTCCCCAGGGCGCGTTTGGCCCGAGCCAGCAGCTCCTCGTCCAACTCGATCGTCGTCCGCTTCGGCATGGTGTGTACATACTACATCACAGATATGTATGCACCCCAGCCCATCCCCTCGAGCCGAGGGACGGCTCGAACCGTACGTACACCGCCACCCGTGAGAGTCCGGCTTGCCTTGGGCGGCCTGACCCAACTCCGAAACGCGCCGAGGCTACTCAGAGAGGTAGTCGGGGATCCGGAATGACCCAAGGACCTCGTCGCGGTCCTCGTAGAGTCGGGCGTTGAACTCCGCGATCCACTGGTCCACCGCATCCTGATCGGTGAGATCGACGCCGGAGGCCAGCATCGCGTTCGCGATGGCCTTGGCCGGCCCGAAGTTCCCGTGATCGGTGACGGCCCGGCGGAAGTGGTCTGCAGGGAGAGTTCATCCTCGCAGCTTGAGCGGCGGAATATGAGTCCAGTCCAGAGGACGAGCTGCTACCTTTGGAAAGCCTTGCGGAGGCTTCACCGAGGCAAGCGGCAACCCCGAGCACTGGGGCAAGTGGAGAGCCCAAGTCCGTGTGCGGGATCGCGGATTCAGAGCAGGGCGGGAAGGAGGAACGCGCGCTTAAGGGCCGCGCCCCGAGTTCGACCGGGTAGCCGCGGTCCTCAATCGTGGTGGCCTTGCCGACGATCACGAAGCAGAACATGGTCTGGCGTTGGGGTTCACGTCGGGTTGGGATCCCTCAGACCTACCGACCTGCACAATCGACAAGTCTCGAGCAGGCCATCCGGAGCGAGTTGGCTGGTACGGGAGGGAGGGCGATTCGGCGAATCGGTTTGCTCGCCTTCCTTGTGTCGGAGGGGCGACACGAACAGTATCTCCACGCTTGGTCGTGACTGGAGAACTCGGGCCGGGGCGTATGACGCGCGGCTGGTGTCCGCGCTGACCAGCGGGTCAGACCGGCCCTCCATTCGCATCACTGACCTGTCAGCCAGCCCCGGCCGGCAGCAGGTAGTGGCGCGGGGACACCTGGTGTCCGTGTGATCCGAGCCTAGCCATGCCGGATCGGGAAGCGGATACTTTCGCGCATGGAGGCCGGGGCGGCGATCAGAACCTTCCTCATCGCGGACGTCCGCGGGTACACGCTCTTCACGCAGGAGCGCGGCGATGAGGCGGCCGCCAAGCTCGCCAGACGCTTCGCGGACGTAGCCCAGGAGGGCGTCGAGGCCCGGTGTGGATCGGTGATCGAGTTGCGGGGAGACGAGGCCCTCGCCGTCTTCGACTCCCCCCGGCAGGCCATCCGGGCCGCGGTCGAGCTCCAGGAGCGCTTCGTCGAGGAGACCATCGCGGACCCGTCCCTCCCGCTCACCGTGGGGATCGGGCTGGACGCCGGCGAGGCGGTGGCGGTGGGAAGCGGCTACCGGGGCGGCGCGCTGAACCTGGCCGCGCGCCTCTGCGGCCAGGCCGGGCCGGGCGAGATCCTGGCCAGCCGGGAGGTTGTCCACCTGGCCCGGCGGGTCGAGGGGGTCCGGTACGAGGACCGGGGCGAGGTGGTGCTAAAAGGCCTGGACCGCCCGGTCCGGTTCATCCGCGTCGCGAACGAACGTGAGGACGCGGCCCTCCGCCTGAAGGCGTACGCGCCGCCCAAGCCTCGGGAGCCGGCCGCGCCGACGCGGCCGGGCTTCCCTCGCTCGCTGCTCCGAGGCCGGGGGCTCGTCGCGTTGCTCGTGGCCGTGGCGGTCGTCGCGGCCGGCGTCGCCGTGCCGTTGCTCCTCACCGGCAGAGCAGAGTTGGGAGAGTTCGCCCCGGACTCCGTCGGTCTGATCGACGCTCAGAACGGGTCGCTCGTCGCGTCCATAGACCTCGGGGCGAGACCGCACTCGATCGCAGTGGGGCACGGGGCGGCGTGGGTGACCCTTCCAACGCGTGGCTCGGTCGGCCGGATCGACCCGAAGACCGATGCCATGCAGTCGATCCCGGTGGGGCAGGAGCCCGCGGGGATTGCCGTGAGCGACGAGGCCGTGTGGGTGGCCAACAGCGGCGAGCGGACGGTCTCGAGGATCAGCCTCAAGACGAACACGGTGGTCGACACCATCGACGTGGGGAACGGGCCCACGGGGGTGGCGGTGGGGTTCGGCTCCGTGTGGGTGGTCAACGCGGTGGATGGCACGCTCGCCCGGATCGATCCCGATGAGGACGCCGTGACCGACCCCGTCTACGTGGGCGACGGGCCCACAGCCGTGGCGGCCGGGAACGACGCGCTATGGGTCACCAACTCGGCCGGGGCGACCGTTTCGAGGATCGACCCCGAGACGATGGCGGTCGTTCAAACGTACAACGCGGGCAACGGTCCCGCCGGACTGGCCGTCCTGGCGGATGGCGTGTGGGTGGCCAACCGCCTGGACGGGACGGTCTCCAGGATCGATCCTGGCACGAATTCCGTGACCGCCCTGTCGACGGGTGAGGGCCCGAGCGGCGTGGCCGCGACCGCCGACGTGGTGTGGGTCGCCAACGAGTTCGACGGCACGATCTCCCGGATCATGACGGGGACACGCGAGGTGAAAAGCATCGCCGTCGGCAACGCTCCCTCGGCACTCGCGGCGGCCGGGAACACGCTGTGGGTGGCCGTCCGGGCCCGGGCCCCGTCCCACCGGGGAGGGACGCTCCGGGTGGTGTCCGAGCAGCCGCCCGGGGGCGAGGAGCGCCCAACCATCGACACCGCCGTCGCGTACGACAACCTCGCCTGGCAGATCTTCGTCATGACGAACGACGGCCTGGTGGGGTTCCGGAAGGTCTCGGGCGGTGAGGGCTCCCTGCTCATCCCCGACCTGGCCACATCACTCCCCCGCCCCACCGACGGGGGGACGACGTACACGTTCCAGGTCCGGCCCGGCATCCGATACTCGACCGGCGAGGTAGTCAGGCCCGAGGACTTCCGCCGGGCCATCGAACGCGTCTATACGGCGGCGCCCGAGGCGAGCGTCCCCTTCTACGACGCCATCGTCGGCGCCGACCGGTGCCGGAAAGATCCGGCCCACTGCGACCTCTCCGAGGGGATCCAGACATCGGAGTCCGCGGTCACGTTCCGGCTGACGAAGCCCGATCCCGACTTCCTCTACAAGCTGGCCCTTCCTTTCGCGTCCGCCGTGCCGTCCGCGACCGGCGACGCCGAGTCGCGCGCGCCACTCCCCGCGACGGGCCCCTACATGATCGAGTCGTATGACCCGAAGGAAGGGCTCGCCCTGGTCCGCAACCCTCATTTCCGCGAGTGGTCCCCCGTGGCGCAGCCCGACGGGTATCCCGACCGGATCGAGTGGACCTTCCGGGTCACCGTGCGGGAGGCCAGGGACCGGATCCTCGAAGGTGAGGCGGACTGGGCGGACTTCGGATTCACGGGGACCGTGCCGGGACTCGACGAGGTGATGCGCGAGGCTCCGGAGCTCGCCCATCTCTATCTGACGACCGCCGCGTTCTACATGTCCCTGAACACGACGAGGCCGCCGTTCGACGACGTGCGCGTCCGCCGGGCGTTGAACCTCGCGGTCGACCGGAACAAGATCGTGGAGCTCTCCGGCGGGCCGGACCACGCACGCCTCACGTGCCAGGCCCTCCCCCCAAGCTTCCCCGGCTACGAGCCGTACTGCCCGTACACGGTGGATCCGGATGGGGACTGGACGGCGCCGGACTTCGCCCGGGCCGAGGAGCTCATCCGCCAAGCCGGTGCGAAGGGGATGGAGGTCGAGGTGAGGGGGTTCCGCGGCGCGGACACGGGACTGAAGGTCAGCCGGTACATCACCCAGGTCCTCGACGACCTGGGGCTTCGGGCCACTCATCGGGGGTTCACGAACGTAGATCGGTACTTCGACCTCCTGTACACCGAGCACCCCCAGGCCGCGATGGCGGGCTGGGGCCAGGACTACCCGGCCCCCTCCAACTTCATCGACCTCCTGTTGTCGTGCGGTTCGTACTTCAACAGCACGGGGCTGTGCGACCGGCAGGTCGACCGGATGATCGATCGGGCCCTCCGGCTCCAGACGCTCGATCCGCCGCGGGCGTTCGAGCTGTGGGCCGAGGTCGAGCACCGGCTCGTCGACCTCGCTCCGTGGGTGTTCCTGGTGAACCCGGTGGGTGTCGATCTGGTCTCGGAGCGCGTGGGCAACTACGAGCGCACGACGTCCTGCTTCCCTCTCTTGGTCCAGGCAGACTCAGTGCGGGGGCATGATGGTGTCGGGCCGCGCCGCCTGCCTCCACGCCATGGGTGGCCCCGTAGACCGCCCAACGCTCGGGCGTGGTCGTCGCCAGACGCCCTCCGGATTGCGTCCTGCGGCCTTCCGTGAGGCACTCGACACGCACCGGACACCCACGGCACACCAACAGTGCCTCCACGATGGTCGGAGCCCCGGGGCTGCGGATCTCCAGCTGGTGGTCCGGCAAGAAGGTGCCCGGGGTGTCGCGGCAGGCGGCGCCGTCGTGCCAGGGGAACCGACGGAGGACGTCGAGAAGGATCGGCGCTTGGTCCGCATCCAGAACGTCGCGGCGAGGTCGGATGAGCGGGTCGCTGTAACGAATACGCGCATCCGACCTGCACGTTCAAGAACGCGTCAGAAAAGGAAGAGGGCCGGGCCGAGAGGCGCTTCCGACGCGGCGGTCCGGCCCTCTCTCTGCGACCCCGCGGCTGGGGGGGAGCCTCCGCGGGACCGTCCGACTGAGGGTGTTCCGAAATGTTCCTACTTCCTACCTCGGGTGCGGTGACCCGTTAAACCGGGCCGGCCAGAAAACGACCCAGCGCTTGTCCAGAGCGCGGCGTTGCTTACCGCTAGCCCGCCCGGAGCGGGGCCAGGCGTGCCGTCCCGCTCCGGTTCGACCTCGGGCTGCGCTGTGACGGACGAAAGGGTGAGCCCGGCGCGCACCTTCACCGGCCCGCTGGGACCGGCTGGCCTAGCGCTTCGGCGTGGCCCGGAAGACCGCCGTGCGGAAGCCGTTCGGCGCTGCCGGGTCCCCCAGGCTCGCGATGAACGCAAGCTGGCCGGAGTCGTTCAGGCCCTCCTCGCAGAAGCTGAGCCCTCCGTTGAGAATCGTCCTGCCGTCCAGTCGGTCGCCGGTCGCGATGACCCGATCCTTCTTCACGCCGGGTCCCACGAAGATGCCGGACGTCTGGTTGTCGTCGAGGAACGCGCCGAACGCGACGGCGCCCGAGCCGTTGATCGAGGGGGGCCGGAAGAAGAAGCCGATGAATCTCCCCGTGGTGTCGGCGATCGTCGTGAGCGGGCCACCGTTCCCGGTCACGATCGCGTCGACGAACTGGCCGGTCTCGTCGAAGAAGGACGTCTCGAAGGCCGCGGTTCCCGCATCGTTGAACGTGGGCGCGCGGACGGAGCGATTGGGGTCCGGGGCCGCGATCGTGCGGAAGCTTCCTTCCTGCCCGGCGAAGATGCCCGAGTCGAAGGCCGGCTGCACAGAGTCGTCGACGGCGATGTCCCCGACGGTGTTGATCGAGGGACGGTCGAAGTTGCCGCCGAACCGCGCCGCCTGCCCGTCGAGGGTGACGTCGGTCGAGTTGAGGAGGTGCGTGGTCGCCGGGCCACCCGATCCCGAGAAGAGGCCCAGGGCGAAGTCGAACTCGGGGTCGAGCTCGGCCTTGAAGGCGACCTCGCCACTGTTGTTGACGGAGGTATCGAAGCCGAAGAAGTTGAATTCGGTCTCGGTCGTGGCGATGGTGGTCAGCGCTGTCCCGTTCCCCCGCAGGATGGATTCCTCGCCGTTCGCCAGGTTCGCCGCGAACGAGACCTCGCCCAGGTCGTTCATCGAGGGGTTGTTGCCGAGGAACCCGAAGCGAGTTCTGTCCGGATCCTCGGCGATGGTCGTGATGCCTCCGTCTGCGTTGGCCCGGTAGATGCCGTCGAACGAGTTCAGGCCGTCGGCAGAGGTGCGTCCGGCCTTGAACGCGATGTCGCCCCGGTTGTTGATCGAGGCGCACGTGAAGCTGTTCGGATTGAAGTCGTCCCGGACGCTGTCCGCGACCTTCGTGAAGGTGTACCTCCCCGCAGCCTGGGCGGGGGTCGCCATCCCCAGCATCAGCGCCAGGACCGCCACGGCGGCGATGGAGCCGCGGATACGGTGCCCCATGGCGGGTGCGTGCCCCCACGCCCCAGACCGTTGTCTCATGACCATCCCTCCTTGTTGACCCGTCCGGAAACCCCTGGCTCAGGTACTACGACCGACGTCAGTAGGGGGATTTGGCCGATGTACGGCCTAGCGGCGGCGCCGAGACGCGGCAGGGTCGAGCGGATCTCGCCTGCACCCGCTCCAGGCGCTCAGCCAGGAACGCGAGGCGCTGCGGCAGGATCACGGCCCAAGCGTAGGAGAGGGCTACATCCGGCTATCGGAGGAGGTCAATCATGAAAGCGCGGATCACCTCGGGCATCTGGTGGACGCCATCGGGGAGGCCATCTTGGGGTGAGTGGGCAGACAACAGGCAGACAGAAGCCCCCGAGGCCCTCGCGGAAGGCCCGGGGGCTTCGCGTTTCCGCAGGTAGTTGGTGTCGGAGGGGGGATTTGAACCCCCACGGGCTATTCGCCCACTAGGCCCTCAACCTAGCGCGTCTGCCTGATTCCGCCACTCCGACGCAGACGCCGCCAGTATACCGGGGGGTGTTCGAGGCTCAGGGAAGGCCTAGTGCCACTGCCAGGAGAGCCAGAACGTGCAGAGCCCGAACAGCACGGCGGTGGCCACGGTGATCTTGTCGAGGCGCTTTTCCACCGCGGTGCCACCGGCCAGCCCGGCACCGCCGCCGAACATGTCGGACAGGCCTCCTCCCTTGCCGGAGTGCAGCAGGATGAAGACCACCAGGAACAATGCCGACACCACGTCGACGATGAGCACGAACAGGTTCAGCATGGTGCCAGGCTACCTACTCGAGGGCCCTGGCGACCACGCCGGCCCGGTCCTCGAGCGGGAAGTGGCACGCCGCCATCTGCCCCTCGTGGAAGGGCTCCAGCTCGGGGTCTTTGTCCCGGCACGTCGGGAACTGCGCCCGGGGGCACCGCGGGTGGAACCGGCAGCCCGAGGGCGGGTCGATGGGTGAGGGCACGTCGCCCTCCAGGATGATCCGCTTCTTCTTCGCCGCGAGGTCGGGGTCCGGGATCGGCACGGCCGACAGCAGCGCGCCCGTGTAGGGATGCTTGGGATTGCGGTACAGCGTGTCCCCCTGCGCCGTCTCCACGATCCGGCCCAGATACATGACGGCGACGCGGTCCGACACGTGGCGCACCACCGACAGGTCGTGCGCGATGAACAGGTAGGTCAGGTTGAGCTCCTCCTGGAGGTCCTCCAGGAGGTTCAGGATCTGGGCCTGGATCGACACGTCCAGGGCCGAGACGGGCTCGTCGCACACGATCAGGCGGGGGCGCAGGGCCAGCGCGCGTGCCACGCCGATGCGCTGGCGCTGTCCGCCCGAGAACTCGTGGGGGAACCGGTTGTAGTGCTCCGGGTTCAGTCCCACCAGCTCCATGAGCTCACGGACCTTCCCCTTGATCTGCCCGCGCGGCACCAGCCGGTGCAGCCGGAACGGGTCGCCGATGATCGCCCCGACCGTCTTGCGGGGGTTCAGCGACGCGTAGGGGTCCTGGAAGATCATCTGCATGTCGCGGCGGAGCTCCCGCAGCTGCCTGCCCTTCAGCCGGGTGATGTCCTGCCCGTCGAAGAAGACGCGCCCCTCGGTGGGGTCGTACAGCCGGGTGACGACTCGAGCCAGCGTGGACTTTCCGCATCCGCTCTCGCCCACCAGGCCGAGGGTCTCGCCGGGATAGATCTCCAGATCGACCCCGTCGACGGCGCGCACCGAGCCGATCTTGTGCTGGAGGATGATCCCCCGGGTGATGGGAAAGTACTTCCTGAGTCCCTCGATGCGCACCAGCGGCGTGCGGTCCCGCCGCGCGGCCTCCTCCGAACGTTCCGTGACCGTGACGCTCATTCCGTCACCAGGACCTCATCGTGGAAGGTGCGCTCCTTCTCCGCCAGCGTCAGGTGACAGGCGGACGCGTGGCGCCCGGCCCCCGGCAGCAGGGGGGGCGTCTCCGTCTTGCAGACGTCCATCACGTAGGGACACCGCGGGTGGAATGGGCACCCCCGCGGGACGAAGATCAGTGAGGGCGGCAGCCCCTTGATGGGCTCGAGCCGGGTCTGGCGGTCCATGTCGAGCCGGGCGATGGACCGCAACAGACCCCAGGTGTACGGGTGCTGCGCATCGTAGTAGATGTCGTTGCGCTCCCCGGTCTCGACCGGCCGGCCCGCGTACATGACCATGATGTCGTCGCAGTGCTCGGCGACCACGCCCAGATCGTGCGTGATGATCACGACGGCGGCGTCGAACTCCTCCTTCAGGCGGTCGATGAGGTGGAGGATCTGGGCCTGCACGGTCACGTCGAGCGCCGTGGTGGGCTCGTCCGCGATCAGGAGGTCCGGGTTCAGCGAGAGGGCCATGGCGATCATGGCCCTCTGGCGCATCCCGCCGGAGAACTCGTGGGGGAACTGGTCCGCGCGCTCGGCCGGCTTGGGGATGCCCACGCGCCGCAGCATCTCGACCGACTCCGCCCAGGCCTCCTTCTTGCTGACCTTCTGGTGGGCCCGGATGGCCTCGGAGATCTGGTACCCGACCTTGTAGTACGGGTGCAGCGACGTCATGGGGTCCTGGAAGATCATCGAGATCTTGCTGCCGCGGATGTTGCGCATCTCGTCGGCGGGGAGCTTCAACAGGTCCTGGCCCCGGAAGATGACCTCGCCCGACACGTGCGCGCTCTTGCGGTTGATCAGCCCCATGACCGTGAGGAACGAAACGCTCTTCCCCGAGCCCGACTCCCCCACCACTCCGAGGGTCTCGCCGGGCGAGATCGAGAACGAGACGCCGTCCACGGCCTTCACGAGGCCGTCCTCGGTCGGGAAGTGGACCTTGAGGTCCTTGACCTCGAGCAACGGTTCGGCCACGTTCCCCCTTCTATTCGGAGTCCCCGAGCCGGTGGCGGATCACGTATACCTGACCCGGGGATCCAGGAACGCGTAGCCGATGTCCACGACGAGGTTGGCCACGACGATGAAGAACGAGGCCAACATCACGACCCCCATCACCGCCGGGAAGTCGTTCGCCTGCAGGGACGTGATCAGGTAGCGCCCCACCCCGTCGAGGTCGAACACGGTCTCGGTGATGACGGCTCCCCCCAGCAGCACGCCGAGGTCCATGCCGAACATGGTGACCACGGGCGTCAATGCCGAGCGGAGGCCATGTTTGAAGATGACCCGCCGTTCCGACAGGCCCTTGGCCCGGGCCGTGCGGATGAAGTCCTCGCTCATGGTCTCGATGAGGTTGCCGCGGGTCATCCGCGCGTAGAACGCCATGAAGGCGAGCGACAGCACCACCCACGGTAAGATGAAGTGTCCCGTCAGCGCGGCCTGGATCACGCTCTGGTTTCTGGGGATGCCACTGCCGGGTAACCACCCCAGCTTGAACCAGAAGACGTAGAGGAAGACGTAGGCCAGCCAGAAGATCGGCAGGGACACGCCCAGGATGGCGAAGATCATCGCGCTGCGGTCGGCCAGCGAGCGCCGTTTGATCGCCGACAGGATCCCGATCGGGATGCCGATGACCATCCACACCACGGCGGCGCCGAACCCGAGCATCATGGTGACGGGGATCCGCTTGACGATGTCCTCCTTCACCGGCGTGAACCTGTTCCACGAGAAGTAGACCTTCTCGTTCAGGAACAGCCCCGGATACGGGATCAGTCCCTTGGCGAACCCCCAGTACTGCACGTACCACGGCTTGTCCAGCGAGAGCGCCTTCCGGATCGCCCGGATGGTGTCGGGCGTGGCGGTCCTGCCGATCGCCCGGTGGGCCGGATCGGAGGCTGGAAGCTTGACGAAGATCAGGAACGTCACGAACGAGACGACGATCAGGACCAGGATCAGGAACAGGACCCTGCGGATCATGTAGCGGAGCATCTCGCCCTCACTCGACTCCGGTTGACGGCCCCGGTTCCGATCCCACCGCTCCGGCGCGGCGGCCCGGGGGATGAGGCGGAGGAGAGCCGCCGGGGCGGCTCTCCTCCCTCATCGTACTGCCTTCCTGCCTCTACTGCGCGCTTGCCAGTGCCGTGTGGTCGAGCGAGATGTCGCCGGCGAACACGTCGTACGTGAAGTTCACGAGGTTCGACGAGACCAGCTCGACGTCGTTGTCGAACAGGTACGGCACCCAGTTCACGATCTCATCCGTGACCTTCTTGTCGAAGTCGGCCCAGCACTTCAGGCGGTCGTCGCCGGGCTCGAGGCCGGAGCACTTCGCGAGGTCGCTCTCGACGCTCGGAACGTCCGTCACCTTGTAGTGGAACTTCTTCAGTATTGCCGGCGAGGCGCCGACCAGCGAGCGGTTGCAGCACCCGTCGGGGCCGATCGCGACAGCGCCGAAGAGCGGCGGCCCGAAGGTGACGGCGTCGGGGTAGTCCTGCCCCCATCCGGGAGCGAGGCAGAGTCCCTGGCCCGTGTTCGGGTCGCTGCACTTGCCGTACATCACCGAGCGGTCGAAGGACTTCACGTTCAGGGTGATCCCGATCTCCTTCAGGTTCTGCTGGACCAGCTTGGCCTGAGCGGGATACGGGTCTCCGATGTCGCTGATCGACAGGACGCCCTTGCAGACATCCGCGTCGCAGACACCGTCGCCGTCCGTGTCGTACTCCGTCGCCAGCTTCATCTCGGCCTTGGCCTTGTCGAAGTCGGAGGTGTCGGAGAACGGCGCATAGTCGTCGAGCAGGTGCCCGGTCAGGGAATTGATGATGTCGTGCTGGGCGATGGCCCCGAAGATCTCACCGCCTCGTAGCTCACGCATGCCGGTGCGGTCGATGGCGAAGTTGATCGCCTTGCGGACGTGCACGTCGTCGAACGGTGGGACCGCCAGGTTGATCTCGATGTAGCGGACCACGGTGCCCTCGGTGACATGCAGACGGCCCTTCTGGTCCGGATCCTGCGAGACCTTGTTGAGGACGTCAGTGGGCTCCAGAGCGTCCGTCCAGTCGATCTCGCCGCGGTCCATCTTGGCGTAGATGTCCTCGGGCGACGCCGATGTGAAGTCGGTGTCGATCTCATCGGCGTAGGCCGGGCGGAGGTCGTCCGAAGCGTCGCTCACCCATGAGGGGTTGCGGACGAGCACCAGCGACTTGTCCGGGTCCCACCCGGGGGCCGGCGTCTGGTCCTTCGCAGCCTTGGTGAAGTCCAGCTTCTCGCTGCCCTGGATCATGTACGGACCCGTGCCGACCATGAACCGGCCGTAGTCCTCCTTGTCGTGGCCCGTGGCGATCCCGAGTGGAGCGCCCGGGTCGTTCGGGTTCGGCGGGATCGGGCCCGACGCCGGAAGCGCCAGACGGAACGGCAGGTCACCCAACGGACCGGTGACCTTCACCTGGAGGGTCAGGTCGTCGGGGGTCGTCAGGCCGCTGATCGTGTCGGCCTTGCCGTTGGCGTAGGCGTCGAACCCCTCGATCCCGGGGCCGGGCGCGTCCGAGTAGTAGAAGTTGTAGCCACCGGCCGCGCACTCCGCGCACGCCTCGCGCTCCAGGGCCCGCACGATGTCCTGCGAGGTCACCGTGAGGTCCTGCAGCGGCGGGGCATAGTGGACGCCCGGCTTGAGGTGGAAGATCCACGTCAGGCCGTCCGCCGAGACGTCCGGGTCACCGACCGCGAGGTCGGGCTGGACCTGGGGGTTGGGGTCCCCGGGGAAGGCGAACAGCGTCCGGGTCAGACAACAGCGCAGGTACTCGAACGTCACGTTGTAATAGGCCTTCTGCGGGTCGATGCCGCCGGACAGGCCCGACGTCAGGGCGAGTTTCATCGTCCCGCCCTGCTTGAACTCCGGCGCGGGCGGACTTGTCGCCGCGCTCGTCGTCGGCGCGGGACCCGTCGCCGATGTCTCCGGCGGGGTCGGTGTTGTCCCCTTGTTCCCACCCCCACACGCGGCGGCTACCAGGCCGAATACCACGGTGAGAGCGAGCAGCCTCAAGACGTTTTTCTGCACGAAATCCCTCCCTCGCTGATGACGACTTCCAACTGGCCTCAGGGCCGTCACGGCTTCCTCCCCGGTGACATACCTCCTCTCGTCCGTTGCCTCCCCGTTATACGGCTATCGACCGGTACGGGGATCGAGCGCGTCGCGCAGGCCGTCCCCTACCAGGTTGAAGGCCAGCGTCGTCAGGAACAGGAACAGGCCCGGGAACAGCATGGTCCACCACGCGAACGTGAACTGCCCCGAGGCGTCCGAGAGCATCCGTCCCCACGAGGGGGTCTCCGGCGGCACCCCGACTCCCAGGAACGACAGCGCCGCCTCGAACAGGATGTTGTTTGGGATGATCAGCGTCGTGTAGACGAGGATCGGCGCCACCACGTTGGGCAGGATCTCCCGGAACATGATGCGGCGATTCGTGGCCCCAACGGCCCGGGCCGCCTCCACGAACTCGCGCTCCCGCAGGGAGAGCACCTGCCCGCGGACGATCCTCGAGATGTAGGGCCAGCTGAAGAACCCGATGATCAGGGCGACCAGCGGGATCCCCGGTTTGATGATCCCCCCCAGACAGCCCGCGGTCTGGCTGCCGGGCGGCGGGAGGCTGCACGCCGCGCCCAGACCCAGGGCCAGCAGCAGCACCGGCATCGACATCACGAGGTCGGTGAACCTGGAGACCAGGGTGTCGATCTTCCCCCGGTAGAACCCCGCCAGCAGCCCGAGCACCACGCCGACGACCAGCGCGAGCCCGGTGGCCATCAGTGCCACCGTCAGGGAGGTGCGGGCCCCGTAGAGGGTCTTGATGAAGACGTCCTGGCTGTCCTTGCCGCAACCGAAATAGAAGTCGTGCGAGGGGCCCTTGGGCTGGGGGATGTGGTAGGGAGGCGGACCCAGGACCTGGCAGTTGGGTTTGCCCGGGAGACTGATGTAGACGTCGCTGGGGCTGCGGTGGACGAAGTGCGCCACGACCGGCGACAACAGGGCCGCCAGCCCGATGATCACGATGAGCCCGATGCCCATGAAGGCCAGCTTGTCCTGGCGGAACCGGCGCCAGAAGAGCTGCCATGGGCTGCGGCCCTCGACCTCGCCGCGCTCCGGCTCCGCCCCCCCGGCCGCCGTGGGTTCGATGGTGCCGATCGCCACCCTCGTCCCTCCTGTGGTCACGGGGGCAAGACCGGTCTTTTCGGACCGGCCGCAACGGTAACGCTCGGAGGATACACGTTCGACCAGCGGCGGGCGATCGACCCGCGCTCTCTAGTCCCTCATCATTCGAACGACCATCGGCATGACCTCGGGGCCTCGCATGGTCCCCAGCGAGCCCTTCCCCGAGGTGTCCTCGCCGTAGTCCAGGGAGCCGTCGGAGGTCACCGCCCCCCCCGCCACCAGGAACGGCACGGGGTCGTCCGTATGGGCCTTGCGCACGCACGAGGTGGCGTGATCGGCGATGACCGCCACGAGCGTGTTCCGGAGGTCGATCCGCTGCAGGACCTCCCCGAAGAAGGCGCGGTCGATCGCCGAGATGACGTCCCGCTTGTCCTCGGCCCGCCCGTCGTGGGCAGGGATGTCCGGGCCCTTGATGTGCACGTACAGGGCGTCGTACCCCTCCAGCGCCTCGGCGGCGAGAGCGGCCCACGCGGCGAAGGAGGGGTCGGAGTTGTCCAGGCGGGGAGCCTCCACCGTCTCCATGCCCAGGATCATCGCGATCCCCCGTTCCACCGGCATCTCCACGAAACACCCCCACGAGGGGCCGAACCGGTCCTTGATGGGCTGGAGGTCGGGATAGTCGTCCCCTCCGTCGCGGGTGAGGATGAGGTTCGCCGGGAGCTTGCCGGCCTTCCGGCGACGGATGTTGACCTCGGATGGGTCCAGGATGCGGGCGGACGCCTCCACGAACGCGTTCGTGAGCTCGGCCGCCCGGACGGCCCCCGGGGAGTCGTCCAGGGGTTCCGCCCTCGCCACCCGCGACTCGAACGTCTGCAGGGCCACCCCCAGATGCCCCTGCCGGGCGTACGCGGGGTCGGTGTTCGAGACGTTCGCGGAGAGCGGCCCCTCCGAGGACCGGATGACCAGCGCGCCGCGGTGCTCCACGGAGGCCCGCAGCTCGAACGACGCCCCCTTGAGGTGCAGGTTGCGATTGATCTCCTCGGCCAAGGCCTCGGCCTCCTCGCTGGCGAGGTCCCGGCCCACCCGACGATCCACGATCTCCGGCCATTCCGCGGTGGCGAAGTTGATCCGGTAGGCCAGGTCGCCGTCGCGGAACGCCATCCCGACGCCCACGGCCTCCAGGACCCCGCGGCCGGGGTGCTCGTCACGGGGGTCGTACCCCAGGATGCCGAACACCCCGATGTCGGACTCCGGGGCCACCCCGGGGGCTACCGTGATCACGTTCCCGGTCCGGCCCCGCCGGGCCAGCGAGTCCAGGTACGGCGTGGTGGCCGCCTCCAGCGGGGTGATGTTCCCGAGCGCGGGGACCGGCTCGTCCCCCAGGCCGTCCAGGCAAACGTACAGGAGGCGTCTCATCGGTCGGCCATCCTAATGGCTCAGCCGGGGTGACCGGCTTCACTGTCAGTCGGCGATCGCCGTGCCCCACATGCGCACCGCGGCGAGGCGGGGGGTTCCGATGAGCAGCTGCCCGCCGCCCGGATCTCGGAACAGGAACACACCGGGGGGCCGGTGGGTGCCGCCGCACTCCCCTTCCGGCAGGTCGACCACGGCCTGGCCGCGCTTGGTCCAGCCGAGCGCAAGGGACTCGGGAGCGTCGGCCAGGCTCTCCTCGCCCGTCACCGGCTCCACCTCGCGTTCGTCCTTGTCGACGAAGAACGCCGTCGGCACCTCGCACTCCCCCGACCACTGCGCCAGCACGCGGTCGTAGCTCCGGGGGTCGCTCAACGAATACCGCCAGTGGCCGAGCGCCGGCCGCCTCCGGTACATGGGCGGCGGCAGTTTCACGCGCGACGGCTCCCGCGGCAGGAGATGGTCCGCGCGAGCGCGGGACGGCAATGGCCGGAGCACCCGTTCGAACTCGACCAGCAGGAAGTAGGTCTCCCCCCGCTGGAGCACCAGGTTCCCCGGGACATCGGTTCGGGAGTAGATGCCGAATCCTGCCAGCGACTCCACGACGGTTCCGTGTGTGTCGTACAGGATCACGTCGTCGCCTCGTTCCACGGCCACGCCCTGCTCCGGGAGGCCGGGGATCCTGATGGCCGAGGGCCGGGCCGGCGACGGTGAGGGCTCGGTGGGGGTGGGAGTGGTCCCCGACGGGGACGAGGACGGGGACGACGCGACCGTCGTGGCGGGACCGGGGCTCGTGGGGATGGGCGTTCGGACGGCGGACCCCGAGCACGCGGCCAGCAGGAGCACGATGGCGAGCGGCGCCGGGGGGATGCGCATGTCCGCATGGAAGCACCGGCGCGCGTCCCTGGCAAGGAACTCGTGTTACCGGTACTTCACGATCAGCGCGAACTCCTCGGGGTCGAGGCTGGCGCCGCCGACCAGGGCGCCGTCGACCTCGGGATGGGCCATGAAGTCCCGGATGTTGCCGGCCTTCACGCTGCCTCCGTACTGGACCCGAACGGCCTGGGCCACCTCGTCCGAGTACATGGACGCCAGGGTCTCCCGGATCAGCATGATCACGGCGCCGGCGTCGGGCGGCTCGGCGTTGCGGCCCGTGCCGATGGCCCAGATGGGCTCGTAGGCCACCACCAGGCCCCGGGCCTGCTCGGGATCGAGCCCGGCCAGCCCCGCCCGCACCTGGTCCGAGACCCGCTCCTCGGTCCTCCCGGCCTCCCGTTCCTCCAGGGACTCGCCCACGCAAGCGATCGGGGTCATCCCGTTCGCGTACACCGCCCTGACCTTGCGGTTCACGGTCAGGTCGGTCTCTCCGAAGAACTGCCGGCGCTCGGAGTGCCCTACGATCACGTGCGCGCACTTCAGCGCGGCCAGCATGCCGGGGGCGATCTCGCCGGTGAACGCCCCCTTGCCCTCCCAGTGGACGTCCTGGGCCCCCAGGGCGAAGGGAAGGCGGTCCCCTTCGATGAGGGTCTGGACGGAGCGCAGGGCGGTGAACGGCGGGCAGATCACGACCTCCACCGCCTGGGCCTCCTCCGCCGTGACCAGGTATCCCAGCTTCTGGACGGCCTGGATGGCCTCCAGGTGGGTCATGTGCATCTTCCAGTTCGCCGCGATGACGGGCCGCCGTTCGGGCACGCTCACACCTCCTTGCGAAGGGCCGCGATGCCGGGCAGGACCTTGCCCTCCAGGAACTCGAGCGACGCCCCCCCGCCCGTGGACAGGTGGTCGAACGAGCCCTCCAGGCCCAGGCGCTTCACCGCGAGCAGGCTGTCGCCGCCCCCGACCACCGTGAACGCGTTGGCCCCCGCCACCGCCATGGCCACCCCCCGGGTCCCCGAGGAGAACGGCTCCAGCTCGAACACGCCCATGGGGCCGTTCCACAGGATGGTCTTGGCGTCGGCCAGGGTCCGGGCGAACTCCTCGACGGTCCGGGGGCCGATGTCGAGCCCCATCTGCCCGGACGGGATCGCGTTCACCGGCACGGTCTGCCGCGGAGCCTCCACCGACATCTCCGGTGCGGCCACCACGTCCTCCGGGAGCTGGATCAGCGCGCCCCGGGCGGAGGCCGTGCGCTGAGCCTCCCGGACGTCGTCGAACCGGTCCTCCTCCACCAGCGACCTTCCCACGTCACCGCCGCCGGCCGCGATGAACGTGAACGCCATGGCCCCGCCGACCAACAGGGCGTCGCACCGCTCCAGGAGCCCGGAGATGACCCCCAGCTTGTCGGAGACCTTCACGCCGCCCAGCACGGCCACGTACGGGGCGTCCGGTCCCTCCAGGAGCCGCGACAGCACCTCGACCTCTCGCTGGAGGAGACGCCCGGCGGCGCGCTGCTCGAATCGCGAGGCCAGGGCATGGACGCTGGCGTGGGCGCGGTGGGCCGCCCCGAACGCGTCGTTCACGTAGGCGTCGGCCAGCCCGGCCAGCCGGTCGGCCAGCTCGGGGTCGTCGGCGGTCTCCCCCGGCTCGAACCGGAGGTTCTCCAGCAGCACGACGTCCCCGGCATCGATGTGGGAGCAGACCGCCACGGCCTCCTCCCCCGCGACGTCGGACACCGCGGCGACGTCGCGTTCCAGGAGCTCCTCCAGCCGGTCGGCCACCGGGGCCAGTCGGAGGTCGTCACGGACCTCTCCCTGTGGGCGGCCCAGGTGGGAGGCCAGGACCAGCGCGGCTCCCCGGTCCAGGAGCTCGGTCAGGGTGGGGAGGCTGGCCCGGATCCGGAGGTCGTCCTGGACCTCCCCCCGTTCGAGCGGCACGTTGTAGTCCACGCGGACGAACACGCGCTTGCCCTCGACGTCGCCGAGGTCGTCGAGGGTTCGCAGGGGGGCGGGGCTCACAGCGATGCGCCGACCAGCTCGGCCAGCTGGACCAGCCGGTTCGAGTACCCCCACTCGTTGTCGTACCAGCCGATGACCTTGACCAGGTTCCCGATGGCCATGGTCTCCAGGGAGTCGAACGTGCAGGACGCCGGGCTCCCCACGACGTCCGAGGAGACGATGGGGTCCTCCGTGTACACCAGGATCCCCTTCAGGCGGTCGCTCTCCGAGGCTTCCCGGTACGCCGCGTTGATCTCCTCTTTCGTGACCTCTTGCTTCAGGACGCACACCAGGTCGGTCACCGAGCCGTCCGGAACCGGGACCCGCATGGCCATGCCGTCCAGGAGCCCCTTGAGCTGGGGCAGGGCCAGCGACGTGGCCTTCGCCGCGCCGGTGGACGAGGGCACGATGTTGATCGCGGCGGCCCGGGCCCGGCGGAGGTCCTTGTGCGGGAGGTCCAGCAGGTTCTGGTCGTTCGTGTAGGCGTGGATCGTGGTCATCAGGCCGCGCTCGATCCCGAAGCTGTCCTCCAGGACCTTGGCCATGGGGACCACGCAGTTCGTGGTGCAGGAGGCGTTCGAGATCACGTTGTGCGTGGCGGGGTCGTACCGGTCGTCGTTGACCCCCATCACGATCGTGATGTCCTCGCCCTTGGCCGGGGCGCTGATGATGACCTTCTCCGCGCCGGCCTCGATGTGGGCCTGGGCCTTCTCCCGCTCGGTGAACAGGCCCGTGGACTCGATGACGATCTGCGCCCCGAGCTCCTTCCACGGGAGGTCGGCCGGGTTCCGTTCCGCCATGACCTTGAGCTCGTCCCCGTCGATCGAGATGCCGTCGCCGGTGACCTGTACGTCGCCCTCCAGCCGGCCGAACACGGAGTCGTACTTCAACAGGTGGGCCAGGGTCTTCGCGTCGGTGATGTCGTTCACCCCGACGATGTCGAAGGCGGCGCCCTGCCGCCTGGCGGCCCGGACGAAGTTCCGCCCGATCCGGCCGAATCCGTTGATCCCGATCCTGATGCTCATTGGACCTCCTCGCGTCGGACAACCACGCCCCGGAGACGGTTGCGGGGGGCGTTCCGGAATCCTACCCGGCGGGGTCGGGGACGCGTCAGGACGTTGGTCCCGCCGTCGGGGAGGAGATCGTCACGGCCGGCGCGCTGAGGCCCGGAGACGACGACGGGCTGGGGCTGGGGCTAGGCGGCGGGCTGATGCTGGGGCTGGGGCTGGGGGTCGGCGACAGGCTCGGGCTCGGCTTCGGGGACGGCGAGGGCGATGTGCTCGGCTTGGGCGACAGACTCGGGCTCGGGCTCGGCTTCGGGGAGGGTGAGGGCGACGGCTGATGGGTCGGCGGGGGCGGCGACGGCGCTGGCGTCGTGGGGTTCACCACCGGCGGGGCGGTGCTCGGCGACGGCGACGGGGAGGGAGACGGGGATGGGGACGGCGAGGGCGACGGAACGGCCGTGGGGTGGAACGAGGGATGGAGCGTCGGGGGCGGCAGGAACCCGAACCCGCCCGCGTCCGGCAGCGACAGCGTGGGGCGGGGAAGCGGGCCCGCCGAGACGATCCGGCCGCTCTTGCCCACGGCGAACGCGAAGGCCGCCACGATGGCCAGCACGAACACCACCGCCCCGAGGGACATGACCCGGTCGCGGGTGCTCCGGAACAGCGGGACCCGGGGGCCGGCGTTTCGCCGCCTCCCCGCCGCGATGCGCTCCCCCAGGGACGGACGCGGTGGCCTCGGCATGGCCCCGGCCGCGGCCTCGCGCCGGGCCGCCATCCGCTCCCCCACCGACGGACGGGCCGGTCGGGACGCCCGGGCCTGCGTGCGGAACGAGCGCCGGGCCCTCTGCCGCTCCAGGAGTCCCGGGCGGGGCGGACGGACCCCCTCGACCTCCGAGCGGGCGGCCCGTCGGGCTCGCCACGCCGCGAAAGCGCCCAGCCGCTCCGGACGGGGGACGCGCGAGGCCGAGCGCATGGCCCGCCGCTCACGCCATCTGGACCACGACGAGCCGGGGCGCCGCCGCCGTCCGGGGCCGCCCTCCCGCATGTCCCGGCGGACGTCGCGGCGGGCCCGCCACCGGTCGAACGGACTGGGGCGCCTGCGGGGGCGTCGGTTGCGGATCTGCATCACTCGCGCTCGAGGTCCCGGTGCTCCACGGCCGCGGGGAGGTTCCGCCCCCGGAAGTACTCGGCCAGGGCGTCCGCCACCACGACCGAGCGGTGCTTGCCCCCCGTGCACCCCACGGCGATGGTCAGATACGACTTCCCCTCGACCTCGTACCCGGGCACCACGAAGTCCAGCAGGTCCCGCAGCCGCTTCATGAACTCCCCGTAGGCCTCCTGGTCCGACACGTACCGCCGGACCCGGGCATCGGTCCCGGGGAGCGGCCGGAGCCTGGGAACCCAGTACGGGTTGGGCAGGAACCGGACGTCGAGGACCAGGTCGGCGTCGCGAGGTATCCCGTACTTGTAGCCGAACGACAGGACGGCGACCTGCATGGAGTGGGGTTCCTTCGACGGGGCGAAGGCCTCCCGCATGCGGTCCCGGAGCTCGTGGGGCGACAGGCCCGAGGTGTCGATCACCAGGTCGGCCTCGCCCCGGAGCGACTCCATCATCAGGCGCTCCTTGCGGATCCCCTCCACCACCCGGCCCGCCGCTGCCAGGGGGTGGCGCCGCCGGGTCCCCTCGAACCGCTGGACAAGGTCGTCGTCCGAGGCCTCCAGGTACACGATCCGGTAGGGCACCTTGAGCTGCTTCAGCTCGGCCAGGCCGGTGGCCAGGTCGTGGAAGAACACACCGCCCCGGACGTCGGCCACGATGGCCACCCGCTGGGGGCCTCCCGAGCTCGCCGCGAGCTCGGCCATCTTCCCGATGAGGGCCGGCGGGAGGTTGTCCACCACGAAGTACCCCAGGTCCTCCAGGCACCGAGCGGCCTCGGACCGTCCCGCCCCCGACATCCCCGTGATGATCGTGAAGTCGGGACCCCCGGCCACCGGCTGATGGGGGGCGCCGTCGCCACCGGCCGGGCGCGGACGGACCCCGGCTTGCGGCCGCCCCTCGGTCCTCCCCGTCGTCGTTCCCGCCATCAGCTGTCTCCAACCGGGTGGCTAACGCTCGGCTGTGCCGCCATCGGTACGTGCTCCTTCCGGCCTCGCTGTTGAGCCCCCCCGGACCCCCATCAAGCCGTCTCCCTCGCGCCGGCCGGGTCCTGGAGGTGCTCCACGATCGCCCTGGCCATCTCGGGCCCGATGCCCGGCGTCTCCATGATCTCGCCTTCGGTGGCCCTCCGAAGCCTCGTCAGGGAGCCGAATCTCCGAAGCACCGCCTTCTTCCGGGCCGGGCCGATCCCCGGCACGTCGTCGAGCGGCGAGGCCAGGGCCCGGCGGGCCCGCTTCGTCCGGTGATACGTCACGGCGAACCGGTGGGCTTCGTCCCGGAGGTGCTGGAGGACGAACAGCGCCTCGGAGGACCGCGGGATCCGGAGCGGCTCGGGCTGTCCCGGGAGGTACACCTCCTCCAGGCGCTTGGCCAGACCGATGGCCGGGATCTCCAGGCCGGCGTCGCCGAGGACCTTGCTGGCCACCCCCAGCTGACCCCGGCCCCCGTCCACCACCACCAGGGCCGGGGGGTAGGCGAACCGGCGAGGCCGGCGTCCGGTCTCCTCGCCTTCCGCCGGCGCGCTGCGCTCCGAGACCAGCCGGCCGAACCGCCGGGAGAGCATCTCCTCCATGGAGGCGAAATCGTCCTGCCCAGGCACCCCCTTGATCTCGAACCGGCGGTAGTCGCTCCGGCGGGGCAACCCGTCCTCGAACACCACCATCGAGCCGACCTTGTCCGTGGGCCCCAGGTTCGAGATGTCGTAGGCCTCGATCCGCAACGGAGCCTGTTCGAGCCCCAGCGAGTCGGCCAGCTCCGACAGGGCCCGGGAGCGCGCTCCGAAGTCGGAGGCCCGGCGGAGCTTGTGGCGCTGGAAGGCCTCCCGGGCGTTCTGGCGGACGATGTCGGCCAGGCGCCGCTTGGCGCCGCGCTCGGCCACGGCCAGCCGGACCCGGCCCCGGCGCCGCCGGGACAGCCATGCCTCCAACACGTCGGCGTCCGCCGGCATGGCCGGGACCAGGATCCGGGGCGGCACCTCCTCCCGCTCCATGTACAGCTCCTGGAGGAACGAGCTGACCAGGCCGCCGGTGTCGAGGTCCTCCACCCGGTCCACCACCCAGCCCTTGCGCCCCATGACCCGGCCCCGGCGGATGAAGAACAGCTGGAACGCCGCCTCCAGGTCGTCCTCCGCGATGCCCACGGCGTCCAGGTCCTCCTCCCGGTGCAGGACCATCTCCTGGTGCTCCATGGCCTTCCGTGCCGCCGCCAGCTGGTCGCGGAGCTTGGCGGCGCGTTCGTACTCCAGGTTCTCCGCGGCGGTCTGCATGTCGGCGGTGAGCCGAGTGAGCATCGGCGCGTACCGGCCGGACAGGAACTCGCCCAGGGCCTCCACCTGGAGCCGGTACTCCTCCTCCGTGACGCCGGTGGCCTCGGGGACGCACGGGCCGGAGCACCGGCCGATGTCGTAGTACAGGCAGGGCCGCCTCGCGCGGGCCCGCTGGTCGAAGAACGAGTTCGAGCAGGTCCGCACCGGGAACACCCGGGTCAGGGCGTCGAGGGTCTCCCGGATGGCGTACGCGTGGCCGAACGGGCCGAAGTACCGGACGCCCCGCTGGCGGGCCCCCCGCATGACCCGGGCCCGGGGCCACTTCTCGGAGACCGTGAGCGCCAGGTACGGATAGGACTTGTCGTCCCGGTACCGGACGTTGAACCGGGGCCGGTTCGACTTGATGAGGTTGTACTCGAGCATCAGGGCGTCCACCTCGGTGGCCGCCACGATCCACTCCACCTGCCCCGCGGCCTGCATCATGGCCTCGGTCCGGGGGTGCAGCGGCTTCGACCAGTACGAGGTCACCCGCCTGCGGAGCGACTTGGCCTTCCCCACGTACACGGCACGCCCGTCGGCGTCCCGGAACAGGTACGCGCCGGGCTCGTCGGGGATGCTCGAGGGGAGAGGGCGGGGAACGCTCACGACCCCTTGATTGTAGGCGGGGGGTCCACCGCCTCCCGGGAGCGCGGGCCTACTTGACGGTCAGGGTGCCCTTCATGGTGGCGGGGTGCACGACGCAGTGGAAGAAGTAGTCGCCGGAGGCCAGGCCGGTCACATCGAAGGTATCGATCTTGGGGCCCTGGAACTGCTCATCGCTGGCCAGGGGCTGGGCGCCGCTGTTCGCGTCGTCCTCGGACTTGAAGATCTCGACGTTGTGGGGGGCCGCCGAGTCCTGGTTGTTGAAGCACAGCTTGAAGTCCCGGCTCGGGGCGGTCACCTCGCTCGTCTGGAACCCGGCCCCACCGGCGCCCGGCGGTGCGATGACCTCCACCGTGCCCTTCGGACATTTGAGCGCCGGACCAGTTCCGCCGGGGCCCTGGGGGGCCGCGGTGCTCGACGGCGGGACGGCCAGGCCCTCGAGCTTCTCGGGGTAGGAGCCCAACCCGAGGTCCTCGGCGTCGGCGTTGTACCAGGCCAGGTTGACCTTCCCCTGGGCGTCCACGGCCAGCGCGGGGAACTCGCCGCCGGCCGTACCCGGGGTCTCGATGTCCGCGAACGACGCTCCGTCCGGGCTGGACGCGAGCTTCACGTCCCGGGCCTGAGGGTCCGTCCAGGCCACGTACACGGTGCCCTTCGCGGGGTCGATGGCCACGGCCGTCCCGGGCTGGAGGACGGCGGGTTGTCTCTTGGCGGGCACAGCCGATGCGGACGGCGACGGCGACGGCGCCGGCGCGGCGCTGGCGGAGGCCGACGCGGACGGGGATGGCTCGGGCGACGGAGGCGGAGACGTCACCGGCGGGGTGGGGGTGGCCGCGGGCGCCGTGTAGCTCCCGACCGTGGACGTCTGGAACGGGCTCTGGGCGTCCCCCGCGGTCACGTACACCACCTGGCCCGAGGGCCTGGCGTACGTGAAGTGCAGCGAGCCGTCTCCGGCCACTGCGAGGGACACCCCGGTCCCCTCCGTGTCGACCTCCCGGATGTCCCACGTGGCCCCGGACCGCGAGGCGAGGGACACCCGGCTGGTGACCGGGTCTGCGAACGCGATCACCGGACCGCTCGGGGTCACGGCGAGTGCCGTGCTGAGCGAGGTGCAATCGTCCACCGGGCACTGCCCGAAGGATTCCACCTCCTCGACGTCCCACGTGGGCTTCTTGCCGGTCGAGAGCGTCGCGAGCCGCAGGGTGGCCTTGCCGATGTCGTCGATCTGCACGAACGCGACCTCGGGTCGGCCGTCGGCGGCGAGGGAGATCGACGGCGAGAACGCGAACGCGTTGGTGATCTTCTGGGGCTCGCCGAACGTCGGCGCAGCCGGCGGAACGGCGGGCGGCGCACTCGAGAAGAACAGCCCGGGGGCCTGGGTCCACACCACGTACGACGTCCCGTCCCCGGCGATCGCCGTGGCCGTGTCGCTGTCGTCGTTCAGCGGGAGCTTGGGCTGGTTCGCCGCGGTGATGTCGGTCTGGACCACGAACCCGTGGGTGAACAGCCCCTCCTGCTCGGTGGCCGTGAGGACCGCGGGGAGGGCCGGGGCGGTGGGCGCGTGGGCCGCCGGGATCTCCCCCACCGCGAGGACCGCGATGAGCCCGATGTAGGCCAGATGGGGGTTGCCGCCGGAGTCCAGAGCCAGCGACACCCCCCGTCCCACGTCGTCCAATGAATCCACGGTCTGGGGCAGGAACTGCGTCTCGACCGTCTGGCTGCCCTGCTTGGCGCCACCGCAGGCCACCAGTACGAGCCCCAGCGCGAACGCGGCACACCAGACCCTCTTCGACACGGCGGCGCCCATCCTAGCAACGGTTCGTGGTCCCCACCGCGATGATCCGGCTGTTGTCGAGCACCGTCAGCGCGCTCAGACCGCCGGCCAGGGACGTGGACGTGATCTGCTTGCCGTCGTTGCTGTGCGAGTGGTCCAGCTCACGCGGATCGGGCGACCCGAAGCCCGCGCGCTACGTCCCGGCGGGGACGTGCTCGCGAGCCGGTTCGTCCCGGGTGATCCCCAGCACCTCGGCCAGGAACCGACCGGTGTACGAGGTGGGGTGCCGGGCCACGTCCTCGGGGGAGCCGGTGCAGACGACCTCGCCGCCGCCGTCGCCACCCTCGGGGCCCAGGTCGAGGATCCAGTCCGCCGTCTTCACCACGTCGAGATTGTGTTCGATGACCAGCACCGTGTTCCCCGCGGCGACCAGCCGCTCCAGCACACCGAGGAGCTTGCGTATGTCCTCGAAATGCAGCCCGGTGGTGGGTTCGTCCAGGACGTAGAGCGTGTTCCCGGTGGCCCGCTTCTGCAGCTCGGACGACAGCTTCACCCGCTGGGCCTCGCCGCCGGACAGGGTCGGCGCGGGCTGCCCCAGCTTCACGTAGCCGAGCCCCACGTCCACCAGGGTCTGGAGGTGCCGGGCGATCGGCGGGATGTTCCGGAAGAACTCCAGAGCCTCCTCGATCGACATGGCCAGGACGTCCGCGATGGACTGGCCCTTGTACTTCACCTCGAGCGTCTCGCGGTTGTAGCGCTTGCCCTTGCACACCTCGCACGTGACGTAGACGTCCGGGAGGAAGTGCATCTCGATCTTGATCTGGCCGTCCCCGGCGCAGTTCTCGCACCGCCCGCCCCGCACGTTGAACGAGAACCGCCCCGGCAGGTACCCGCGGACCCGGGCCTCCGGCGTCTGCGAGTACAGCTTGCGCATGTGGTCGAACACGCCGGTGTACGTGGCCGGGTTCGACCGCGGGGTCCGGCCGATGGGCGACTGGTCGATGTCGATGACCTTGTCGATCTGCTCCCAGCCGTAGAGCTTGCGATGCTTCCCCGGGAGGACCCGCGACCGGTACACCTTCTGCATGAGGGCGGCCAGCAGGACGTCCTGCACCAGCGTGGACTTGCCGCTCCCGCTGACCCCCGTCACGCAGATGAACACGCCCAGGGGGATGTCCACGGTGACGCCCTTCAGGTTGTGCTGACGGGCCCCCTCGAGGCGGAGCTTGCGCCTGGGATCGGGTTTCCGCCGGATCTCCGGTGTGGGGATGCGGCGGCGGCCGGACAGGAACGCCCCGGTGATGGAGTCCCCGGACCGCAGCAGGCCCTCGAGGTCGCCCGAGTACACGATCTCGCCTCCGCGCTCCCCCGCGCCAGGGCCGATGTCCACGATGTGGTCCGCGGCGTGGATGGTGGCCTCGTCGTGCTCCACCACCACCAGAGTGTTCCCGAGGTCCCGGAGGCGCATCAGCGTGTCGATGAGCCGGCGGTTGTCGCGCTGGTGCAGACCGATGGACGGCTCGTCCAGCACGTACAGCACCCCGGTGAGGGCCGACCCGATCTGCGTGGCCAGCCGGATGCGCTGGGCCTCGCCGCCGGCCAGGGTCCCGCTGGCCCGCTCCAGGGTCAGGTAGTCCAGGCCCACGTCCACCAAGAACCCCAGCCGGGCCCGGATCTCCTTCAGCAGGCGGGCGGCGATGAGGTGCTCGCGATCGGTCAGCTCGACCTCGTTGGTGAACCGCAACGTATCCCGGATGGACAGCCCGGTCAGCTCCCAGATGCTCAGCCCTCCGACGGTGACCGCCAGGGACTCAGGCTTCAGCCGGGCCCCGTGGCAGGCCCGGCAGGGAACCTCGCGCATGTACTGCTCCAGGCGCTCCCGCTGGGAGTCCGACGCGGCCTCGCCGTGACGGCGTTCGACGTTCGGGATGATCCCCTCGTACGTGGAGTCGTAGGCCCGGATCCGCCCCCACCGGTTGCGGTACCGGACGTGGACCCGCTGGTCCGACCCGTACAGGACGACGTCCCGAGCCGCCTTGGGGAGCTTCCGCCAGGGGGTTCGCACGGAGAACCCGTGCGCGTCGGCCACCGCCTCCAGCAGCCGGTACCAGTAGGTGTCGCGCATCCCGCCCCACGGCGCCACCGCGCCCTCCTCCAGGGAGAGGTCGGGATCGGGGATGGCCAGCTCGGCGTCTGCCTCCAGGTGGGTCCCCAACCCGTCGCACGTGGGGCAGGCCCCATACGGCGAGTTGAACGAGAAGTTCCGGGGAGCCAGCTCGTCGAACGACAGCCCGCAGAACGTGCAGGCCAGGGACTGGGAGAAGTTGATGATCTCCTCGCCGCCGTCGTGCTGGACCACCGCGATCGAGGCGATCCCCTCGGCCAGCTGCAGCGCGGTCTCGATGGAGTCGGCCACCCGGCGGCGGATGTCGGGCTTCGCCACCAGGCGGTCCACCACCACCTCGATCGTGTGCTTGTAGGTCTTCGGCAGCCGGATGGGCTCGGACAGGTCCCGGACCTCGCCGTCGATCCTTGCCCGGCTGAACCCCTTGTGCGCCAGGTCGCCCAGGAGCTTCTCGTACTCGCCCTTGCGCCCCCGGACCACCGGGGCCAGGACCTGGAACCGGGTCCCCTCGGCCAGCTCGAGCACCTGGTCCACGATCTGCTCGGGCGTCTGCCGCCCGATGGGCCGACCGCAGTTCGTGCAGTGGGGGTGGCCGACCCGCGCGTACAGCACCCGGAGGTAGTCGTAGATCTCGGTGATGGTCCCGACGGTGCTCCGCGGGTTCCGGGAGGTGGACTTCTGGTCGATCGAGATGGCCGGGGACAGCCCCTCGATGAAGTCGACGTCCGGCTTCTCCATCTGCCCCAGGAACTGCCGGGCGTACGACGACAGCGACTCCACGTACCTCCGCTGGCCCTCCGCGTAGATCGTGTCGAAGGCCAGAGAGGACTTCCCGGAGCCGGACAGGCCCGTGAACACGATCAGCTTGCCCCGGGGAAGGTCGAGCGTGACGTTCCTGAGATTGTGTTCACGGGCACCGTGAATTACAAGCCTGTCGGTACCCACGTGCTCAATTGTACGAGGGGCCGGCGACACGCCCGGCGGTCATCCCGCAGTCAAGAATCCCGACCTCCGCGAGGGATCCGCCCGGGACCGCAACGGGACACGGTGCCGCGTATGCTCGCCCTCAGGATGGAACGGGATACGCGCGGGACGGCGCTGTACCGGGAGGTCGAGGAGCACTTCCGGCGGCTGCACGAGCCGGCGTTCGGGAAGATCTCCGGGGCCGACGACCCCGCGCCCTCGCCGGACGGCCGGACCGTGGCGTTCACCGGGTCGAAGCTGGAGAAGCTCGAGGGATCGCCGGTCCTGCGGGTGTGCACCGCGGACGTGGAATCCGGCGAGGTCCGGGAGATCACCCGTGGGCCGAACTCCGACCGGGCACCGCGATGGTCCCCGGATGGCCGGCGCCTCGCCTTCCTGTCCGACCGGGCCTCGGCCGGCCGGTTCCAGCTCTATCTGCTGGAGGCCGGCGCGGTCGGTGAGGCCGCAGCGACCGGGGAGGTCGAGGGCACCGTCGAGTACCACCGGTGGTCACCGGGCGGCGATCGCATCCTGATGGGGGTGGCCGGCCTCGGCGCGGACAAGGCCGGTGCGGAGGGGTCGGGGGTCACCGCCACGAACGGCGACGAGCCGTCGTGGATGCCGATCGTCGAGGCCCACGACGATCCCGCGGCCCGCCGGCGCCTGGACGTCCTCGACGTCGAGGCCGGATCCGTCCTTACGGTGTCGCCCGAGGGACTCAACGTGTGGGAGGCCGTGTGGTGCGGCCCGGACCGGATCGCCGCGGTGGTCACCGACGAGCCTGGCGAGGAGGCGTGGTACGGGGCCCGCCTGGTCCTGCTGGGGCCGGCGTCGGGCGAGGCCCGGGATCTCTTCGCCACGGGCCGGTTGGAACGGCAGATCGCCTGGCCGGCCGGCTCGCCCTCGGGACGGTGGGTGGCCGTGGTCCGGGCCCTGGCCAGCGACCGCGAGGTGGTGGCCGGCGACGTGGTCCTCGTCGAGACGGAGTCGGGGCGGGCCGTCGACGTGGACACGGCCGGCTGCGACGTCACGTGGCTCTCGTGGCGGGACGACGGCCACCTGTTCTACGCCGGGCAGCGGGGCCTCGAGACCGTGGCCGGCGAGATCGCCGTCGGTGACGGCACGCCCTCCACCACCGAGACCTGGGCCAACCACGAGTCGTTCGGCCAGCGATACCCCCAGGCCGAACCGTGCGGGGAGGGCTTCGTGGCGGTCCTGGAGTCGCACGACCGGCCGCCGGAGATCGCACTGTGGAGCCGCGGCAAGCCACAGACCGTGGCCTCGTTCGCCCACGAGGGGACGCGGTGGCTCTCGGAGGCGGCCGGGCGCCTGGAGCGCGTGGAGTGGGCGGCGCCGGACGGCCTCGGCGTCGAGGGACTGCTCGTGGTCCCCGACGGCCCCGGCCCTCACCCGTTGCTGGTCCACGTCCACGGCGGGCCGGTGTGGGCCTACCGGAACCGGTGGGGCATGGGCAACCAGTTCACCCCGCTGCTGGTGGCCCGGGGGTACGCGGTGTTCCACCCGAACCCCCGCGGCTCGAGCGGGCGAGGCCAGGAGTTCGCCAACCGCGTGATCGGGGACATGGGCGGGGCCGACGCCCAGGACGTCCTGGCCGGCGTGGAGGCCCTGATCGAACGCGGGGTGGCCGACCCGGACCGCATCGGCGTGTTCGGGGGCAGCTACGGCGGGTTCATGTCGGCGTGGCTGGTGACCCAGACCGACCGGTTCGCCGCGGCCTGCGCATTCTCCCCGGTCACGGACTGGTACAGCCAGCACTGGGGCAGCAACATCGGCGCCTGGGACGCGGCGTTCCTGGGGTCCGACCCCGCGTCACCCGGAGGCCCGTACTTCGACCGCAGCCCGGTGATGTTCGCCTCCCATGTCCGGACCCCGGTGCTGGTGACCGCCGGCCTCCAGGACCGGTGCACGCCGCCCGGCCAGGCCGTCGAGTTCTACCGGGCCCTGCGGGAGCACGGCGTGGACGCCGAGGTGGCCATCTACCCCGAGGAGGGGCACGGCGTCCGGCAGATGCCCGCGCTGTTCGACTTCTGCGCCCGGGCCGTCGGGTGGTTCGAGCGGTACATGCCGGCCGGGAAGGAGAGCTCGTGACGGACTTCGAGGCGTACCGGGAGGAGTTCCCGGTCCTGGAGCGCAAGGCCTACCTGATCAGCGCGTCGCTGGGCCCGGTGTCCCGGCGAGCCCGCCGGTATCTCGACGAGTACCTCGACGCGTGGGCCGCCGAGGGCGCCCCCGACCCGGTGTGGATGGAGCACATCTTCCCGAGGATGCGCGACGTCAAGGGGACGTTCGCCGCGCTGGTGGGGGCCGATCCGGCCGAGCTGGCCATCACCACGAACGTGTCGCTGGCGCTCTCGACGGTCGCGTCGTGCCTCGAGTTCACCGGCGAACGCAACCGGCTGGTGCTCTCCGAGCTCGACTTCCCCACGGACGGGCACGTGTGGCTGGCCCAGGAGCGCCGGGGAGCCGAGGTCGTGTGGCTGCCATCCCCCGACGGGCTCACCGTGCCCCTCGAGGCGTACGCCGAGGCCATCGACGAGCGAACCGCCGCGGTGTGCGTGAACCGGGTCCTGTATCGCTCGTCGACGCTGGTGGACGCCAAGGAGATCTGCCGGATGGCCCGGGAGGCGGGGGCGTGGTCCGTGGTGGACGACTTCCACGGCGCCGGGATCGTCCCGGTGGACGTGCACGACCTGGGGTGCGACTTCTACACCACCGGCGTCCTGAAGTGGCTGTGCGGCGGGCCCGGGCTGACGTTCCTGTACGCGCGGAGGGACCTGCTGCCGGCGCTGGAGCCCGCCATCACCGGCTGGATGGCCCAACAGGAGCCGTTCTCCTTCGACGCGACGCACCTCGTGTACCACCCGAGCGCCCGGCGCCTGGAGAGCGGCACCCCGCCGGGACCCATCGCGTTCCTGGCCCAGGGGGGCCTCGACATCATCACCGAGGTCGGGCCGGAGAACATCCGCCCCCGGGTCGGCGAGCTGTCCGACTACGTGATCGCCCGGGCCGACGCCGCCGGCCTCCCCGTGCGGACCCTCCGCGAATGGAACCGCCGCGGCGGCATGGTGAACATCGGGGTCGGCACCGACGCCGAGAAGGTCTGCCACGCGTTGTTGGATCGCGACGTCTGCACCGACTACCGGGGCGACGGCATCCGGGTCTCTCCCCACTTCTTCTCGACGCACGGGGACATCGATAGGCTGTTCGACGCCCTCGCCGAGATCCTGTAGCCGCGCCTCGAGCCGGCGGGGCGTACCGGGCCAGGAACGTCCGCATCATGTGCCGGTGCGGATCCTCAGCGCTGGAGGACGATGCGGCCGGATCGCATGACCAGGCGGAGCTCGCCGAGGGCCTCGAGGTCCTCGAACGGGCTGCGGGCCACGCCGATGAGGTCGGCCGGGGCGCCGGACTCCAGCGGGGAGCGCATCATGGTCTCCAGCACGGCCTCCGGCGCGAGCCCCGACTGGAACAGCAGGTTCACCTCGCGCACGTCGATCCCCGGAGGGATGGGGCCGTTGCCCAGGTCGGTGCCGTACAGGACCCTCCCCCCGGCTCGGGCGAACCGGGACAGGTTGTCGATGGCCGTGCGGATCTGGGGGTTGTCGTCGCCGTAGGAATGGATGTCGAGGGTGGACACCATCCGCATCGACTGGGCCATCCCCTCGATCACCGGGTCGGGGATCCTCTCCGTCCACGGCGTGTGTGCCACCTCGTCGATCCCGGCGCCGAGGGCCCGCTCGGCCTGACCCTTCCCCTGGACGTGCGCGGTCACCAGGAGGTCGTGCCGGTGGGCCGTCTCCACGATGGCCACCAGCTCCTCGTCCGTGGGAGTCGGGCCGGCCTCCGAGTTCAGCGAGACCTTGATGTGCGCCGCACCCCGGCCCGCCAGGCCGTCCACCGCGGCGGCGGCCTCCTCGACCCCGCCGACCTCCAGCCCGGTGCCCCGCGGCGCCCACGCCGAGCGGGTCGGATACCCGGCCGGCGCCGTGATCATCGGTCCGCCCGCGCGCACCAGGGGCCCGTTGAACGAGGGCCCGTCTGAGGCGTCGGCCAGCGGGAAGATCTCAGAGGCGGGCCACGCCAGGTCCCGCACGGCGGTCACGCCGCCCAGAAGCACGGCCCCCGGGTCGGCCAGTCCGATATGCACGTGCCGGTCCGCCACCGCCGGCAGCAGCACCCCGTCCAGCAGCACCGTGACCTCCGACGGCGGCGCCCCCCGAGGCTCCCCCGCGTACACGATCGTGTCCCGGTCGATCACCACCGACACGTTCTCGACCAGCCGCCCCGGCCCCAGCCAGCCGAGGGGCGCCCGAACCGACAGCGCGGCAGCCTTCACGGTCATCACGCGAGGACTGTGTCACAGCGCCTGAGCCGAATCCACGAATCCAGGCGAGTTCGGCGCAATCACCCTCACCGAACGCCGGCCCGCCTCATGGATTCCAGCTCCTGGCGCAGGTCTTTCACCTCGTCGCGCAACCGGGCGGCGTACTCGAACCGGAGGTCCCGGGCGGCCTGGTGCATCTCCTCCTCCAGGGTCTGGATGAGCCGCTGGAGCTCCTCGGTGGGCATCTCGGGGTGCTCCCGCCGGCGCCGCCGGCGCTCCGGGGTGGTGGCCCGGCCCCGCCCGCCGACCCCCTCGGCCTGCATGGCCAGCAGGATGTCGGTGACCTCCTTGCGGATGGACTGGGGGTCGATCCCGTGCTCGCGGTTGTACTCCTCCTGGATCATCCGCCGGCGCTGGGTCTCGCTGATGGCCCGCCGCATGGAGTCGGTGACCTCGTCGGCGTACATGATCACGGTGCCGGACACGTTCCGGGCGGCCCGGCCGATGGTCTGGATCAGCGAGGTCTCGCTGCGAAGGAACCCCTCCTTGTCCGCGTCGAGGATGGCCACCAGCGACACCTCCGGCAGGTCAAGCCCCTCTCGCAGGAGGTTGATCCCCACCAGCACGTCGAACTCTCCCAGGCGCAGGTCCCGGATGATCTCGATGCGCTGCACGGTGTCCACCTCCGAGTGCAGGTAGCGCACCCGGATGCCCATCTCGACGAGGTAGTCGGTGAGGTCCTCGGCCATCTTCTTGGTGAGCGTGGTCACCAGGACCCGCTGCTCGGCCTCGGCCCGCCTGCGGATCTCCTCGATGAGGTCGTCCACCTGCCCCCTGGTGGGCCGGACCTGGACCTCCGGATCCATGAGGCCGGTGGGCCGCACCACCTGTTCCACCACCTGCTCGCTCACGCGCAGCTCGTAGGGACTGGGCGTGGCCGACATGAACACCACCTGCTGGACGCGCTCGGTGAACTCCTCGAACTGCAGCGGCCGATTGTCCAGGGCGCTCGGCAGCCGGAACCCGTAGTCCACCAGCGTGCCCTTGCGCGACATGTCGCCCTCGTACATCCCGTGGAGCTGCGGGACGGTGACGTGCGATTCGTCGATCACGCACAGCCAGTCCTCGGGGAAGTAGTCCAGGAGGGTGAACGGCGCGGTGCCCGGGGCCCGCCCGTCGATGTGCCTCGAGTAGTTCTCGATGCCCGAGCAGAACCCCATCTCGCGCATCATCTCCAGGTCGTACGTCGTCCTCATCCGGAGTCGCTGGGCTTCCAGCAGCTTCCCCGCCGACTCCAGCTGAGCCAGGCGCTCCCGGAGCTCCACCTCGATGCCGGCGATGGCCCGCCGCATGCGCTCGGTGCCGGCGACGTAGTGCGTGGCCGGGTAGATCGTGACCTCGCCCAGCTCCTGTACCACCTCGCCGGTCACCTGGTCCAGCCGGGTGATCCGCTCGATGTCGTCCCCCCACCACTCGATGTGCAGGACGGTCTCCTCGTACGCGGGGTGGATCTCCAGGGTGTCGCCCCGGACCCGGAACCGCCCCCGGGCCAGCGACTGGTTGTTCCGCTGGTACTGGATGTCCACCAGCCGCCGGATGGCCCAGTCCATGTCCAGGGCCACGCCCCGGTGGACCCGCAGGATGGTCCCCATGTACTCCTCGGGAGAGCCCAGGCCGTAGATGCACGACACGCTGGCCACGATGAGCACGTCTCGGCGGGTCAGCAGCGCCGCGGTGGCCGAGTGGCGCAACCGCTCGATCTCGTCGTTGATCGAGGAGTCCTTCTCGATGTACGTGTCGGTCTGCGGGACGTAGGCCTCGGGCTGGTAGTAGTCGTAGTAGCTGACGAAGTACTCCACGGCGTTGTTCGGGAAGAACCGCCGGAACTCGTTGGCCAGCTGTGCGGCCAGGGACTTGTTCGGCGAGATCACCAGCGTGGGCTTCTGGATCCGTTCGATCGTGTGAGCGATCGTGAACGTCTTGCCGGATCCGGTGATCCCCAGCAGGGTCTGGAGCTGGTCGCCGCGGACCACGCCATCGGCCAGCCGGTCGATGGCGGCCGGCTGGTCCCCGGTGGGCTCGAAGTCCGCCACGACCTTGAACTCAGGCACGGACCAAGTCTAGGCGCCCCCGGTGACACGCCGGCCATGGCCTCCCGCACCGCCCGCACGCAGCGCGGTCGACACTCCGGTCCGGCCGCCGGTAGGGTGGGCCGAGCCTCCGGTCGGGCGCAGGCCGGACGGCTGCGGGACGGCCCGGCGCCGTCCGTTCGCGGCCCCGCGATGACATCCGAACCCGCCGAACCACCACGAGGAGGTTCCCCCATGCCCACGGTCCTGCCCGACCACGTGCCGCACTGGCCGGTGGCCCTATCCGACGGGGTCGCGCACTGGCTCCGGACGTCCGGAGCCCGCATCGGGGTGGTGGTCGCCATGGCCGTGGTGGTGTCCCGGATCGGGACGGTCGCGGTGCGCCGGCTCCGGCGGCGCGTGGAGGGCCATCCCGGCGCCACCACCGAGATCACGCTGCAGCGGACCACCACGCTGGCCCAGACCACGGCCACCGCGGTCCGGGCCGGGGTGTGGACGGTCACCGTCCTGCTGGTGCTGGGGCAGGTGGGCATCGACGTGGCCCCACTCGTCGCCGGCGCCGGCGTGGTCGGGGTGGCCCTCGGGTTCGGCGCGCAGAGCCTGGTCCGGGACTTCCTGTCGGGGTTCTTCATCCTGCTGGAGAACCAGTTCGGCGTGGGCGACCAGGTGGAGGTGGTCGCCGTCGGGGGCACGGTCACCGGGCGGGTGGAGACCATGACCCTCCGGGCTTCGTGGGTCCGCGCGTCCGAGGGCACCCTCCACGTGATCCCGAACGGCAACGTCCAGCTGGTGGCGAACCGCTCACGCGGCGCCGGCCGGCTGGAGGTCGAGGTGCGGGTCCCGGCGGGCCAGGACGTCGAGGCGGTGGGCCGACGGCTGGACGAGCTCCTCCACGAGATGACGGAAGGGCCGGCCACGCTCGGGCTCCTCGGGGGGCCCCGGGTCGAGCGGCCGGAGGCGTTCCCCGGCGACCACACCGTGCTCACGGTGAGCGCGGAGGTCAGGCCCTCCCGCCGGGACGACCTCGACCGGGAGCTCCGCCGCCGCATCGCCCGCCGGTTCCTCCCCGTGGCGCAGGACGTCACCGTCCTCGCGCCCGGCGCCGGGGACTGAGGCCGGGACCCTCGGAGTCAGGCCATCCAGGCGTCGATGCGCTGCTGGGCGCCCGGCCGGACAGTCGGTTCCGTTCGATCTGTTGGACCGCGCTCCGGCGACCCTACAGGCGCCCCGCCTCGATGATCCGCTGCAGGAACGACCTGGTCCTGGGGTGCTCGGGCGAGGAGAAGATCCGCTCCGGCGGGCCCTCCTCGGCGATGGTGCCGCCGTCCAGGAACGCTACCCGGTCGGCGATGTCGCGGGCGAACCCCATCTCGTGGGTGGCGATGAGCATGGTCATCCCTCCCCGCGCCAGCTCCCGGATCACGTTGAGCACCTCGGCCACCAGCTCCGGGTCGAGCGCACTGGTCACCTCGTCCAGCAGCATCAGCTGGGGCCGCATGGCCAGGGCCCGGATGATCGCCACCCGCTGCTGCTGGCCCCCCGACAACCGGTCCGGGTAGTCGGCCTCCCGGTCCGACAGGCCGAACCGCTCCAGCAGCTCCCGGGCCCGGGCATCGGCCTCGTGGCGCGGCAGCCCCAGCCCCTCGGTCGGCCCCACGGTGACATTCCGGAGCACCGTCATGTGCGGGAACAGGTTGAACGCCTGGAACACGATCCCGATCCGCCTCCGGACCTTGTCGGCCTTCGTCCCCCGGGCGGTGATTTCCTGCCCCAGGAGGTGGATGCTCCCGCCGTCGATGGACTCCAGAAGGTTGACGCACCGCAGCAGGGTCGACTTTCCGGACCCGCTGGCGCCGATCAGGCAGATCACCTCGTGCTCCGCCACGGCGAGGTCCACGCCGTTCAGCACGGGCGTTCGCCCGAAGGACTTGCGGACGCCGGCGAGGCGCAGGGCCACGGCGCCTCCAGCGATCACAACGCGGTTCCCGCCTGGCGCCTGCGCCGCTCCCGGTTCACCAGCCAGTCGGTCAGGCGGGCCTGAGGGATCGTGATCACCACGAACACCAGCGCCGTCGCGAGGTACGGCGTGAAGTTGAACGTCCCCGCGGAGGCGATGTCGGCCGCCCGGAGGGCCTCGACGGTGCCGAGGAACGAGATCAGCGCGGTGTCCTTCTGCAAGCCGATGAAGTCGTTCAGCAGGGGCGGCACCACGCGCCGGACCGCCTGCGGGATCACGACGAACCGCAGCGACTGCAACCGTGACAGCCCCAGCGACCGCGCGGACGCGACCTGGCTTGGATGGACCGACTCGATTCCCGCCCGGTACACCTCGGCGACGTACGCCGAGTACACGAGCACCAACGCAACCACGCCCCAGAAGAACGTCGACTTCGGGACGCCGCTCCCCAGCGTCGGAGCTCCGAACCCCAGGATCAGGATGACCAGGATGGTGGGGATCCCCCGGAAGAAGTCCGTGTACGCGATGGCAAGCATCCGGATGGGGAAGAACACGGGACCCGGAAGGCTCCGGAGGACCGCGATGAACAGCGCGAACACCAGGATGACCACCTCGGCCACCAGGAACAGCTCCACGTTGATGCGGAATCCCCGGAACGTGTCCGGGAACGAGTCCCCGAAGATGCGGCCGTTGAAGAAGGCCTCCCGGACCTTGGGCCACCCCGAGGAGTGCAGGATCAGGAAGACCAGCACACCGAAGAACACCACGGTGCTGATCAGCGCGACGGCCACGCTCCCGAGACCTTCGCCCTGCCACGCGCCGCCCAGGATCCGCGACCCCCTGCTCCCCGGGGGTGGCCCGGTGCCGGCCGGCGGCAGACCGTACAGCTCCGGAGCGCCCCCGCCGCCGATCACCGGACGGTGAACCTCAGCTGGGCTTGATCTCCGGGTACGTGATGTCCTTCAGCCACTGCGTCTGCAGCGAGTCGAGCGTCCCGTCGTCCTTCAGCGCCTCGATGGCCAGGTCGGTGCACGGCGTCAGCGAGCTGTCCTTCGCGAGGACCAGCCCGAAGTACTCCTGGTCTCCGAGGGTGGGGAATTGGCCCACCACCACGCCGTTCTCGGCCTCGCCGATGAGGACGTTCACGTAAGCGGTGGGCGCGTCCACCAGATAGCCATCGATCTGCCCGGCGTTCAGGGCGGCGATGACGTCGTTCGAGTTGTTGTAGACGGAGGGCTGCTTCGAGGGCTGGATGTTGTCGACGATGTACTGGTAGCTGGTGGTCCCGATCTGCGCGCCGAGCTTGGCGTCCTTCAGGTCGGCGAAGGTCGTGGCGTCCGCGATCGCCGAGTCCTTGTTCGCCACCAGGGCCTGCTGGACGTTGTAGTAGCCTTCGCTGAAGTCCACCGCGTTGGCCCGCTCGGTCCTGTACGAGACCTGCCCGATGTAGAAGTCGAAGTCCTTGTCCCCCGGCTTGTACGAGTTGTTGAACGGCACGGCCACCCATGCGACCTGGTCCTTGCCGAAGCCCATCTGGTCGGCCACCGCGTAGGCCACCGAGCCCTCGAACCCCTCGTCGGTGTAGGGGTTGCCGGTCCCGTTGTTCGGGTCGGCCTTCCACGGGCCCTCGCCGACGCCCTTCTCGCCGCCGAACCACGGCTGGAACGCCGGGTTGTCGGTGCCGATGGCGAGCTGTCCCGACGACTTCAGGTCCGCGCTCTTCGCGCAGTCCGCGGCGGTCTGCGGCGCGGAGGGCGACGGCGATACCGGGGACGAGGACGAGGGAGCCGGTTGCGACTCGGAGGGGCTGGCCTCGGTTCCGCCACCCTTGCCGCACCCCACCGCCAGCATGCCGAACGCTGCGAGCGCCACCACGACCCTGCGCATTCGCGAACCTCCTCCACCACGAGAAGAAATGCGCCTCAACCCGGGCGCGCGGCGAGCGTATCACGGGCCTCGCGCGGGCCCGGCCCCCCGTTTCAGGCTTTGGGCTCCCACCGGAAGAACCGCACCGCCAGGATGGCCCCCGCCAGCCCCCACGCGGCCATCGCCAGGAGGTCGAACCCCTGCCAGGCCGAACGTCCCAGCGGTGAGAAGTACGCGGACAGCAGCGCGTGGGCGAAGTGGTAGACCGGGAACAGCTTCGCCACCACGACGTACCACGGGTTTCCCGAAGGAAGGGCGATGAACACGCCCGAGAGAAACAGCAGCGGCAGGATGCTCGCGTTCACGACGGCCGGCGCCGCGTCCGCGTTCGGGACCACCCCGGCGACGGCGAGCCCGAGCGCCGAGAACGACGCTGCACCCACGACGATCGTCACGATGAACGGGAGCAGACGGTCGGTGGGAACGGTGGCGCCGTAGAACACCACCCCGAACGCGATCACGATGCCCACCAGGAGGATCGACACCAGGATGGCGTGGACGATCCGGCCGAACATGTACGCCCATCCAGGGAGGGGCGTCCCGCGGACGCGCTTCAGGATCCCGCCGTCCCGCAGGAACGTGATGCTCATCGCGAGGTTCGTGTACGTCGCCGTGATGATCGAGAAGGTCGCGATCGCCGGGATGTAGTAGTCGGACACCTTGATCTCCGTGCCCGCGAACGGGTTGTTCGTGGTGTTGCCGCTGAAGATGGCCGTGAAGATCACGAGGAACATCAACGGGAACGCGAAGGTGAAGAACGCGGAGGCCGGGTTCCGCCAGAACGCCCGGTTCGTGAACCGAACCTGCCGGAGCGCCAGCGCGAGGTCGCTCATCGCCCCCGCCTCCGTCTCCGTCCGGTGGGAGCCGCCTGCTCCTCCTGCTCGCCGTCCGCCGAGCCGGTGAGCCGGAGGTAGACGTCCTCGAGCGTGGGCCGGGTCACCGACAGCGACTCGAGCTCGATCCCCCGCTCCCCGGCCCATCCCGTCAGGTCGTGCAGCGTGCCGGTGGGCTGCTCCGTCCGGATCTCGGCGAGCCCGTCGACGATCGTCGTCCCCGCGAACCGGCCCGCGAGGTCGTCCGATCCCGGTGGGACCCGGAACCGGATGATCGTCGCGGCCACGTCCCGACCCCCGAGCGACGACGGCGGACCCTCGGCCACGATGACGCCCTGGGCGATGATCGCGACCCGCCGGGCCAGCTCCTGGGCCTCGTCCATGTAGTGCGTGGTCAGGAAGATGGTCTTGCCGAGCGACTGGAGGTTGCGAACCATGGTCCACGCGTTCCGCCTGGCCCCGGGGTCGAACCCCGTCGTGGGCTCGTCCAGGAACAGGAGCTCGGGGTCGCCGGCCAGCGCGATGGCCACGTCGAGCCGCCGCTGCTGCCCGCCGGAGAGCCTTATGACCCGCTCGTCGCGCTTGGGCCCGAGGCCCACCACCTCCACCACCTCGTCCACCGGCCGGGGGTGCGGGTAGTACCGGCGATACATCTCGATGGTCTCGGCGACCGTGAGGTACGGATCGATGCCCGTGGACTGCAGGAGGATCCCCACCCGGCGTCGCAGGTCCCGGTCCGCCTTCGCGGGGTCGTGACCCAGGACGTCCACTTCGCCGGAGGTCCGGTCACGGAACCCCTCCAGGATCTCGCAGGTCGTGGTCTTCCCGGCGCCGTTCGGGCCGAGCATCGCGAACACCTCGCCCTCGTCCACCTCGAACGAGATGCCGCGGACGGCCTCCAGCTCCCCGTAGCGCTTGTGCAGATCCTTGACGGTGATGGCCGTCATATCGCGGCAGCGTAGCGAACAGAGATCGGGAGCGTGAGCGGCGGTCCGGAGGTCACCGGGCCGCACCGGCGGGATCAGACCGCCGAGGAAGTACAGGATGAACAGGCCCGGGATCAGCTTGAACGCCGTGGCCAGACCCACGAGCACGCCGCGGGACCGTGCGCCGATCGCTCCGGCCACCGATCCCCCTGTCGCTCTCGTCGCTACAGCGGGCGGCGGCCCGCGAACCCCGTCTCGGGATCGTGCCAGTGGCCGATGCGATCCTCGCCCAGGCGCCAGCACAGGTACACGACGCGGCCCTCGCGCTCCGACGGGAAGTCCACCAGCCCGGACTCCACGTCGCGCAGGATGATCCCCTCCCCCGAGATCCTCTCGACCTCTTCCTTCAGGGCCTCGGCTGCCCCCTGGTACTCCCGGTTCGTCTCGCCCCCGCCGTTGCCGGCCACGGCCTCCTTGACCCGCTCGCCGGTCCGGAGCATCGTCTGCCGGGCCTCCTGCATCCGGGCCAGGGCCGAGCGGAGATCGGGGAGCATGGCCTCCGCCTCCTCCAAGGTGAACCGGCGGTCCTCCGGCGGCGGGTCGAAGCTCACAGCCCGAGGACCCCGGGCAGCTCGTCGAGCGAGGCGATCCGGGTCCCCCGGAAGTCCTCGTTGCGGCCCCGCCGGTCGATGAGCACGCCGGTCATGCCCACCGCCTCGGCCGGCTCGACGTCGAACGTCACGTTGTCCCCCACGTAGACCGATTCGGCGGCGGCCACGCCCAGTCGCTCGAGCGCGAGACGGAAGATCGCCGGATCCGGCTTCTCCAGGCCCTCGATCCCGGAGATCACCCGGGTCCCGAAGAACCGGGTCACGTCGAGGTGCTCCAGGAGCCGTTCCAGCCACTCCTCGAAGTTCGAGATGAGCCCGAGGCGGAGGCCGGCGTCCCGGAGCTTCTCCAGGACCGGCACGGCGTCGTCGAACAGCTTGTAGTTCGCCACGTCGGTGAACGTCCGGTACAGGGTCGCCGCCATCTCCTCGGAGAACGGGACCTCGAGCTCCGTGAGCAGCGTCCGGTACACCGTGGCCCAGAAGGCCCGCGACTCCTTCGGCGAGGTGGACCACAGGCGCCCCTCCCGCGTGGCCTCGTCGAACACGTGTGCCACCACGTGGACCCGGTCCCGGACGAGCTCCGGCGTGACGTGGCCGAATCCCTCCGTCTGCAGCGTGGTGGCCAGCAGCTCGGGGAACGACGGATGCGGCGAGACCAGGGTCTCTCCCGCGTCGAAGAACACGGCTCGAACGGTCATGGCCTCGGCCCGATCATACCGACGAGGTCTCGGACGCCCGATCGGTCAGGCGGACCCAGAGTTCGTCGACCCGGCGTTCGAGATCGTTCAGCGACCCCTCGTTGCGCAGGACGTCCGTGGCCACGGCCTCGCGCTCCGCGTCGGTGAGCTGGGCCCGGATCCGGGCTCGCGCGTCGTCCTCGGACATCCCTCGCGCCACCAACCGCCGGACCCGGACCTCCTCCGGCGCCGTCACCACGACGATCGCGCCGAACATCGATTCGAGCCGGTTCTCCACCAGCAGCGGCACCGCGTACACCACGACCCTGTCGGTCCCGTGGTACGGCTCGAGGGAATCGTGGAGCAGCCGACCGACCTCGGGATGGATGATGGCCTCCAGCCGCTGGCGATCCTCCGGCTCGGCGAACACGATCGAGGCCAGCTTGGCCCGGTCGATGTGGCCGTCCGCCCCGACCACGCGCCGCCCGAACGTTTCCACCACATGCCGGAACCCCGGTGTCCCCACCACGACGGCCCGTCGCGCGAACTCGTCAGCGTCGAACACCACCGCCCCCCGCTCCTCGAGCAGCCCGGCCACGGTCGACTTCCCCGAACCGATCCCCCCCCGTCAGCCCCACGAGCAACACGCCTCGCAGGATACGCCCGCCCTCGCCACGGCTCACGTCAGGCCGTGCCCCGGCCCCTCGCGTCCGTACTGCGAGGGATTGCCGCGGTTGGCACCACAGGCGAAGCCGGCGGAGGCCGAGCTCGGTCCGCGGCACACGCGCAATCCCGGGTTCCCGGTTCTCCGAATTCGGCCGAACCCCTACTCTCGGCCTTCGCGCCTCTTGAGGTCGCGGAGGATGGCCTCGAGGGAGATCTCCTCCTCGGGCTCGGCCTCGGCGGCGGGCTGCTCGGGCACACCGGGCTCGGCGTGCAGCGCGGCCTCCTCGGGGGCCACGGGCTCGGGCTCGGTGTGGGCCTCGAACGCCTCCGGCGTGGCCTCGTCGGCTCGGGCTCGGGCCTCGGCGTCGGCCAGGACCTCGGCGGTCTCCTCGGAGACCTCGGGGACGATGTCCTCGGCGATCTCGCGGGTGGCGGTGGGCTCGGCTTCGATCTCGGGCTCGAGCTCCATCTCCTCCAGGTCGCCGACCTGGCGCATCGACAGCGAGATCCGCCGGCGCGGCACGTCCACGTCGATGACCTTCACCCGGACGTTGTCGCCGACGTTCACGACCTGCTCGGGCGACTCCACGTGGGCCGTGGACAGCTCGGAGATGTGCACCAGGCCCTCGATCCCCTGGGCCACGCGGACGAACGCGCCGAACGGCACGATCTTCGTGACCTGCCCGGAGATGACCTCGCCGGCCCGGTACTTCCGCTCGAACTCCTTCCAGGGGTCCTCCTGGGTGGCCTTCAGCGACAGCGACACGCGCTCCCGCTCGAGGTCCACGTCGAGCACCTCGACCTCGACCTCCTGGCCCACGCTCACGATCTCCGACGGGTGGTCGACGTGCTTCCACGACAGCTCGGAGACGTGCACCAGTCCGTCCACGCCGCCGAGATCGACGAACGCGCCGAAATTCACGATCGAGGACACGGATCCCTTGCGGCGCTCGCCCTTCTGCAGGGACTCCAGGAACTTCTTGCGCCCCTCGGACTGCGACTCCTCCAGGAAGGCCCGGCGCGACAGCACCACGTTGTTCCGGTTCCGGTCGAGCTCGATGATCTTGGCCTCGATCTCCTGGCCCACGTAGGGGTGCAGGTCGCGGACCCGGCGGAGGTCCACCAGCGACGCCGGGAGGAACCCGCGCAGGCCGATGTCGACGATGAGCCCGCCCTTCACGACCTCGATCACCGGACCGCGGATGGTGCCGCCCTGCTGCATGATCTCCTCGATCCGGCCCCACGCCCGCTCGTACTGGGCGCGCTTCTTCGACAGGATCAGGCGGCCTTCCTTGTCCTCCTTCTGCAGGACCAGGGCCTCGATGACGTCACCGACGTTCGCCACGTCGGAGGGATCGACGTCGTGGCGGATCGACAGCTCCTTGGAGGGGACGACCCCTTCCGACTTGTAGCCGATATCCACGAGGACCTCGTCCCGGTCCACCTTCACGATGGTCCCGGTGAGGATGTCGCCTTCCTTGAAGTCCTTCAGGCTCTCCTCGATGGCGGCCACGAGCTCCTCGGGCGTGTAGTCACGCTCCGTCGTCATGGCCTGCGTTCCCGTGCTCTCGATGTGTACCAGCCCCTTTCCGGCCGAAGGAGTCGCTCCACGGACGCACCCACTGCCGAAGGGGCGAGGGAGCGGCACGCGGGGACGAGCCTTGCGGCCAGCGGGAATGGTAGCCGCGCGCGAGAAAGGGCGTCAATCCTGTGAAGTTGCGCATCCAGCGCAGTGGCCGGGCAGTCTCAGTACACCCAGACGGGACTGCCGAGAGGCGCCAGATCCTCGTCCCAGATGAAGTTCATGGCCTCGATGGACACCCGCGCGCACCCGTGGGAGGCCGGGAAGCCGGGCACGTTGCTGTAGCCGTGGAGGGCCACGCCGGTCGGATGGAAGTACTTCGGCCGCCACATCATGCCGAGGTCCCCGTCCCGCCACCCGTCCACCTGCCGCGTGAACGTGAAGTGACCGTGCGGCGTGTCCGCGACCTGGTCCTTTCCGTCGGGGTCCACGTACGGGCGCTCCGTCCCCGTGGACGTGTGGAACACGTACTTCGCCACGCCATCCCGGACCACCAGGATGATCTGGTGCGGCTTGTCGATCTCGACTCCGTCGGTGGCGGTGTCGCGCGGCTGGGGGCGGGTCGCGGTGACGAGGGCCGCCTGGGTGAGCGGTCCGGCGATGCCGTCCGGCTGGAGGCGGGCCCAGCCCTGGAAGGCCATCACGGCCTGCGCGGTGAGGTCGCCGAAGTTGCCGTCGGGATCGACCAGCCAGTACCCCAGCGAACGCAGGCGGTGCTGCAGCCGCTGCACGGCGGGACCGGACATCCCCGTCCGCAGCGTGGGGACCTCGGGGGTGAAGCTCGGTGTGGGAGAGCCGGACGGCTCGACGCTCGGCGACACGGTCGGCCCGCTCGACGGCTCCACGGTGGGCGACGCCGACGGCTCGCTCGATGGCGAGGGAGAGGGAGAGGAACTGGGCGAAAGGCTCGGTGATGGAGCGGGCGATGTCGTCGCCGCCGGGACCGACGGGCTCGCCGAAGGAGCAGCCGGCTCCGCGGCCCGCGAGTGGGACGAGTTGATCGCGAGCCCTGCCGCAGCGCCGCCCCCCACGGCCACCACGGCCACCGCGACCCAGAGCATCCGCCACCCCCGGCGCCGCGCGTGCCGTCCCCCTCGCACCCTGGTCCCCGTCCTTCCGCACCCTGTTCCGGCCCGGTGTCCTCACCGGCGTCCGGATCCCCCAGTACTCGAACGCCCCCGGGGCCGGCTCCATTCCCGAGGAGAGCTCGGGGTGGTCGGCCCGGGCCGCGACCTTCACCGCGGTGCTCACGCTGTTCGCGGTGGCGCTGTACCTCCTGGGCTACTCCATGGCCCTGCCGGCTTCGCTGGGACGGTGGTTCGTCCGCGGCGGGGTCGTCTTCGTGTCGGTGGCCTGGTGTGGACGGCCCTCTCCTCCACCTCCCGGCGTCAGTGACCGGCCGGGGCGGCCTCGGCCCAGTTCGCGCCCCAGCCGACGTCGGCGCGTAGGGGCACCGTCAGCTCGTAGGCGCTTTCCATCTCGTCCTTCACCAGGGCGGCGGCTTCCTCGACATGGTGGGTGGCCACCTCGAACACCAGCTCGTCGTGGACGGTGAGGAGCATGTGGCAGTCGAGCTCCGCGTGCTCCTGGAGGGCCCGGTCCACCCGGATCATGGCCAGCTTGAACACGTCCGACGCACCCCCCTGGATGGGCGCGTTGAGGGCCATCCGCCGGCCCAGGTCCCGCACCCGGGGATTCGCCGCCTGGAGCTCGGGGATGTACCGCCGCCGGCCCAGCAGCGTCTCGGTGAACCCCTCGGCCGCGGCCCGGGCCACCTGGCGGTCCAGGAACTCGCGGATCTTGGGGAACCCGGCGAAGTACGCGTCGATGAACTCCTGGGCCTCGTCGGGGGCGATCCCCAGCCGCGAGGCCAGCCCGAACGCGTTCATCCCGTAGGCCAGGCCGTAGTTGATCATCTTGGCCCGGGACCGGATCGCGTGGTCCACCTGGTCCTCCGGCAGCCCGAACACCCTGGCCGAGGTGGCGGTGTGGATGTCCCTGTTCGACGCGAACGCCTCGGCCAGCCCCTCGTCGCCGGACAGGTGGGCCATGATCCGGAGCTCGATCTGCGAGTAGTCCGCGCACATCAGGACCTGCTGCTCCGGATCCCCCGGCACGAAGGCCCGCCGGATTCGCCGGCCCTCCTCCCCCCGGACCGGGATGTTCTGCAGGTTCGGGTTCGTCGACGACAGCCGGCCCGTGGCCGCCACCGCCTGGTTGAACGTGGTGTGGACCCGGCCGGTGGCCGGGTTCACCAGCTTGGGCAGCGCCACGAGGTACGTGGAGTTCAGCTTGTCGAGCTCGCGCCACTGCAGCAGGGCGTCGACGATGGGGTGCTGGTCCCGGAGCTTCTCCAGGACGCTCGCGTCGGTGGACAGCTGGCCCTTCGGCGTGCGCTTCCCCGGCGACAGACCTAGCTCGCCGTACAGGATCTCCCGGAGCTGGGGCGGCGAGTTGAGGTTGAACTCGTGTCCGGCCCGGTCGTAGATCTCCTTCTGCAGCGCGAGCATCCGTGACGTGACGTTCGCCGACATGTCCTCCAGGTACGACACGTCGAGTGCGACGCCGCGGGCCTGCATCCCCGCCAGCACGGCGGCCAGGGGCAGCTCCACGTCGTCGAGCAGGTACTGCAGCCCGGCGCGTTCGATGCGGCGCTCCATCACCGGGGCCAGCAGCGCGACCGCCGCGGCCTCCGCCGCCACCGGCCTCCACGGGGTCCCGAACAGCTGTCCGCCGCCCTCCTCCTCCTCCACGCCGGCCAGGACGTCCGCGCCGAGGTAGTTCCGGCACAGGGCGTCCAGCTCGTAGGAGGACTCGGCCGGGTCCAGGAGGTAGCCGGCCAGCATGGTGTCGAACGCGATCCCGTTCACCTCGCGGCCCGAGCGGACCACCGACGCCCGGAGCTCCTTCGCGTCGTGGACCCACTTCGCGACGCCGGGCTCGGCCAGCACCAAGTCGGCCTGGGGCGACGGGAACGCCGCGTACACCGCCTTCCCCCCGCCGGTGGATGCGGCCACCCCGTCCAGCCCCTCGGCCTCCGCGTGGACGCGCAGGGCCACCGGTCCCGTCCCGGCCAGCCTGGCCAGATCGGTGCCCGTTCCCTCGGAGAGGTCCAGCTCGGTGTCGAACGCCGCGACCGCGGCCCCCTTCCGGACGTCCTCCAGCCGCTCCAGCAGCGTCCGGAACTCGAGGGAGGTGAACAGCCGGCGCACGGCGTCCTCGTCCCACTCCCCCATCTCGCACCCGGCCGGGTCGACGTCGAGCTGGATGTCGGTGTCGAGTCGCGCGATGTCCTTGTTCAGCAGGAGCTGCTCGCCGGCGGCCTCGATGCCCGTCCGGATCCGGCCCTTGAGCTCCTCGGTGTGCTGCAGGAGCTCCTCCACCGAGCCGTACGTCTGGATCAGCGTGGACGCGGTCTTCTCCCCCACCCCCGGCACGCCGGGGATGTTGTCGGAGGTGTCACCCTTCAGCGCCACGTAGTCGAGGTACTTCTCCGGGGGCAGGCCGAACCGCTCGGTCACCGCATCCACGTCGTACCGGACGATGTCGGAGATCCCCCGGCGGTTGAACATCACGGTGATCCCCGGCCGAACCACCTGGAAGAAGTCGCGGTCGGCCGTGACGATCACCACGTCCATCCCCTCATCCACCGCGCGCAGGGCCAGCGTGGCGATGAGATCGTCGGCCTCCTGCTCCGGGTGGCTGACCAGCGGGATCTGCAGCGTCTCGACGACCTCCAGGATCAGCCCGAGCTGCTGGCGGAACTCGTCGGGGGTCTCCCGTCTCCCCGCCTTGTACTCCGCGTAGCGCTCCAGCCGGGCCTTCGGGGTCCCCAGGTCGAACGCCACCGCGATGCGGTCGGGACGCTCCTCGGTGAGCAGCTTGATGAGCATCGAGGTGAACCCGTACACCGCGTTGGTGACCTGGCCGGTGGAGGTGGCCAGCGTCTCGGGGAGCGCGAAAAACGCGCGGTAGGAAAGGCTGTGCCCGTCCAGGAGGAACAGCCGGGGGCGGCGCTCCGGGGCCTTCGATGCCGAATCGGCCGCGCCGTTCGCCGTCCCCGGGGCCGCCTCGACGGTCGCGTCGGTGCCCACCGAAGGGCATTGTAGGCTTTGGGCATGACACCCCCGCAGGCCGCCCCCGCGGTCAGCCGTCCCGAGTACCTGGAGGCCCTGTACGAGATGGCCGAGGAGGGCATCCCGACGGTCCAGGTCCGCCTGGCCCAGTGGATGGGGGTGTCGGCCGGCGCGGTGAGCCAGGCCGTGAAGAAGCTCTCCCAGCAGGGCCTGGTGAAGACCGAGGGGCGGCGGCTGGGGTTCACGCCGGAGGGCGAGGACGTGGCCCGGCACCTGGTTCGCCGGCACCGGCTGGCCGAGCACTTCCTGATCCGGATCATCGGGCTGCCCTGGCACCGGGCCCACGAGGAGGCCGCCCGGTGGGAACGGGTCATCTCCGACGACGTGGAGGAGCGGATGGTGGCCATCCTGAACGACCCCGCCACCTGCCCCCACGGGAACCCCATCCCGGGGTCGGGCCACCCCCTGGGATACGCCTCGCTTCGCCCGCTCCGCGACGTCGCGCCGGGCGAGCGAGTGGTGCTCCGCCGGCTCACCGAGGACCTGGAGCTGGATCTCGACGTGATGCGGTTCTTCGAGGAATCCGGCCTCATGCCGGGAGGTCGCATCCGGGTCGAGCGGGTGGCGCCGGACGGCACGATGCAGCTCACCGTGAACGGCAGCAGCGTGGCCCTGGGATCCCACCTCTCCGACAACCTGTGGGTGGAGGGTGACTGAGCCTGCCACGCCGGGTCGTTGACGCGGTTCCGATCCCCGCAATAGGATTAAGCCGTACTACCGACTTTCCTTTAGATAGCTTAACTTCCTCGGCGCGGGCAGACGTCGGCCGAACGGGACGCGAGAGGAGTGGAGTGAGCACCGGCCAGACCGTCCTGCTGGGCGCCATCGCGGGATTCACCATCTTCCTGGGCCTGCCCATGGGCCGGATCCGCAGCCAGAACGTGTCGCTGAAGACGTTCCTCAATGGGGTGTCCTCGGGGATCCTGGTGTTCCTGCTGTTCGACATCCTGGAGAACGCCACCGAGCCGCTGGAGGAGGCGGTCTCCGACCGCCACTTCGGGACCCTCGCCGGGATCGGCACGGTGTACGCGCTCGGGCTCGGGGTGGGGCTCCTGGGGCTGCTGTACGTCAGTCGCCTGTGGCGCCGCCGGAGCCCCCGGGCAAGCCTGGGACCGGGGGCCATGGCCGTCACCGAGATCCCGGCCGACCGGGCCAGGGAGGCCCTGCGGGTCGGGATGTCCATCGCCACCGGGATCGGCCTCCACAACTTCTCGGAGGGCCTCGCGATCGGGCAGGCGGCGCACGCCGGCCAGGTCTCGCTGGCCGTGCTCCTCGTGATCGGGTTCGGCCTCCACAACGCCACCGAGGGCTTCGGGATCATCGGCCCCCTCGCGGCGACGGACACCCGCCCGTCGTGGGGGTGGCTGGCCCTGGCCGGGTTGGTGGGCGGCGGGCCCACGTTCCTGGGGACAGTGGTGGGGACCTCGTTCACGTCCGAGTACGTCAACGTGGCCTTCCTGACCCTCGCCGCTGGCGCGATCCTGTACGTGGTCGGGGAGCTGTTCAACGCGGGGCGGCGGCTGTCCTGGGAAACCACGTTGTGGGGCGTGCTGGTGGGATTCCTGGCGGGACTGGCCACCGAGATGGTCGTGGTCGCGGCCGGCGTCTGAGCGGCTGACGCAACCGGCGACCGGTAGGCTTCCCGCGACATGTGGGTCAGCGCTGACCCGGCCGCCGGTCCGAGGGCCATCCGGGCGATACCCAAACATGTCACTTTTTCCGGCGGGGAACCTGCGGTGCCGCCTACCTGCAAGTCTTCGCGGAACCCCTTGCGGCGCAATGGTCTTGTGGAATTGACAGGCCCAGGGACCCTGAGTAGATTTCGCTCCGGTCCCAAGCGGCCGCAGGGACCTGGGAGTCGGAACAGGGCACCGGATTCGGCAGGCGGTGATGCCGGAGGACGTCAGTCCATCGGCAGCCTCCAGGGGATGAGAGTCCCCGGCGAGGTCACCGCAGGTCCCGGAACCTCTCCCCCTCCCGGGTGACCGGGTCGCTTGGGACCACCCTTTGCGGGCCGAGGTGCCGAGTAGAAAACGCTCACCTATGGGGAAGGGGTGAGCGGGCCCAAAGGCACCTCGGCCCGTTTTGTTTGCCGGGCCATCGGATAATCGGTGCGTGACCGATCGACGGCCGATCCTCCGGATCTCGATGATGCTGGCGATGATCGGCGGGCTCGCCGCCTGCGGCCCGGGCCCCGCGAACGGCGGGGTCGATCCGACGGACCGGGGGATCACCCTGCGTGTGGAGACCCCACCCCAGCCCACCACGGGGCCATTCGTGGTAGTGGCCGTGGACAACCACTTCCACGACATCCACTACCAGGAGCTCAACCCGATCTCGCAGGATCGCCCCTTCGAGGTGAAGAACGAGGGCCGGAACCTCCACAACTTCACGGTGATCGGGACCGGCATCAGCATCGACATCCGGCCCGGCCACGAGTTCACCTGGCCTCGCCTGGGCGACGTCCTGAAGCCGGGCACCTATCAGGTCGTGTGCACGTACCACGACTACGTGGGCATGCGCGGGCATTTCACGGTGACGCCGTAGCGGATCTACAGGACCGCGGAGAGGAACTTCTTCGTCCGTTCGTGCTGAGGGTTCGCGAAGATCGCCTTCGGATCGCCCCTCTCCACGACCTGGCCGTCCTCCATGAAGATCAGCCAGGTCCCGACCTCGCGGGCGAACCCCATCTCGTGGGTGACGACCATCATGGTCATGCCCTCGTCCGCGAGCTCCTTCATGACCTCCAGCACCTCCCCCACCAGCTCGGGGTCCAGTGCCGAGGTGACCTCGTCGAACAGCATCAGAGTCGGCTCCATGGCCAGGGCTCGCGCGATGGCCACCCGCTGCTGCTGCCCTCCGGAGAGCTGCCCCGGATACGCATCGGCCTTCTGCGACAGCCCCACGTGCTCGAGCTGCTCCACGGCCCGCGCTCGACCATCTTCGCGGTCGAGATGCAGGACCTTGTCCAGGGCCAGCGTGATGTTGTCCATCACCGTCCTGTGCGGGAACAGGTTGAACGCCTGGAACACGATCCCCATGTGCGTTCGCACCTCGTCGAGGTCGGTGCGGATGTCGGTGAGGTCCTGGCCCCAGGTCCTGGCCCCGGAACCAGACCTCCCCCTCGCTCGGGATCTCCAGGAGGTTCACGCACCGCAGCAGGGTCGACTTCCCCGACCCCGAGGGCCCGATGACGACCTGGACCTCCCCCGGCTCGAGGGTCAGGTCGATCCCCCTCAGCACGTGGTTGTCCCCGAACCACTTGTGGACGCTCTGGATCCGGACCAGGGCCTGGTCCGCGGGCCCGTGGGCCCCCATGTGCCCACTTCGGCGGTCGCTCATTGTCCGAACCCACCCCCGATGCCGACCAGCCCGCTCCGCAGGCGTCGCTCGGCGTAGTTCACGAGGCCGATGAGGGGCAGCGTGATCGCCAGATATCCCAGGGCGGCGGCGATGAAGGCGGTGGGGCTGAGACTCTCCGAATACAGGTTCTGGGATGTCACGTAGATCTCGTACTGGCTGGCGAAGAGCCCCAGCACCAGGACGAGTGCGGTGTCCTTGATCAGGATCACGAACTCGTTCATGAGCGGTGGGATGACCCGGCGGACGGCCTGGGGTACCACCACGTACCGCATGGACTTGAGGTACGTCATCCCCAGGCCACGCGCCGCCTCGACCTGCCCCCGCTCGATGGACTGGATCCCCGCCCGGAACACCTCCGCGGCGTAGGCCCCCGTGTTCAAGGCGAAGACGATGCCCGCCGCCAGGAACGCGCTGGGGTTCAACCCCAGGCCCAGGAACAGCCCGAAATAGAAGAACGCGAGCTGCCAGATGAGGGGCGTGCCCCGGAAGAAGTTGATGTAGGCCCGGGCCGGCGCCCGGACCACCCTGCGGGAGGAGAGCGCGAGGAGCGAGAGGACGAGGCCGATGGCGATCCCTCCCGCCTCACCGCCGAACGCGAGGATCAAGGTGTTCTTGGCCCCGCGCACGAAGTCGTCGACGTGTCCCGACAGGACTTCGAAGCGGAGGTTGTTCCTGGCAAAGATCAGGAACTGGTGGCTCGCGCTGAACCACCAGAGGAAGGCCGCCACCAGCACGCTCTGGATGCCGAGGATCGCGCCGTCGTACGCGTGGTCGCGCTTGCGGCGTGTGTCCATCCTGCGAAAGGTGGCGAACCCCAGGACGATCGCCGCAAGGCCGAGAGCGAACGACAGACTGAGGGTGGCGTGCTCCTCGCTCGAGCGGAGACCCTCGATGATGTGGCAGACCCCCGCCCCCCCGGTGAAGTCCGCGTGGTCGAGGCCGACGGAGATGCAGTCGGGGCTGAACCCCGGGGCCACGACCGCGTAGTCCACCTGGATCCCGATCGTGCCGATCGCCAGCACCACCAGCGATGCGATCCCGAGCGCGAAGACCGTCACGGGAAACGGCGCGGTGGGACCCCGGATGTCCGGCGGGCTGGTCAATGGGCCGAGGAACCCCGGGGGAACGGGTCCTTGGCCCGTCTGAGTTGCCATCAGGAGTCTCCTTCGACGCCGAGAAGTCCGCGGGATCGGCGCCTTCCGGACACGGACCCCACGGTCACTCCCTTCGACCCCCCTACCCCGCCGGTGCGAACTCCGGTGGGAGCGGCAGCGTCGGGAAGTACTTGGTGAAGATCTGCTTGTAGGTCCCGTCGGCGATCATGTCGGCCAGAGCGGCGTCGATCGCCGGCTTCAACGCCGGGTTCTCCGGGTTGATGGCGATGCCGTAGTGCTCGCCGGTGTCGATGGGCTCGACGACCTTCAGCGAGGGCCGGTCCGCCACCTCGGTGATGGACGAGGGCTCGTCGTTGAGGATGCCCGTGAGCCGGCCGGCCTCGAGGTCGGTGAACGCGTCGGTGATGTTCGTGTACGTCTTGACCCCGATCCCATTGGGGCCCAGATTCTCCTCCGCCCAGGCCTTCCCGGTCGTTCCCTTCTGGACGCCGACGGAGTCGCCGGAGGACAGGTCGTCCGTGGACTGGATGTCCGGTGTCTTGTCGGTGTTGACCGTCAGGGACTGCCGCGAGTTGTAGTAGGGATCGGAGAAGTCGACCACCGCCTCTCGCTCGGGCGTGATCGTCGAGGCCGCGGCCACGGCATCGAACTTCTGGCCCGTGGCGAGCGCGGTGAAGATCGTGTCGAAGTTCGACTTCACCCACGTGACGCCGGAGAGGCCCATGCGCTTCGCGATCTCCTCCATGATCTCCACGTCGAAGCCGGTCAGCTCGCCGTTCTTGGTGAACTCGAACGGCTTGTACTCCAGGCAGCTCCCGACCGTGAGCGTCCCCTCCTTGAGGGTGGTCACGGCCGGCGGGGCCGAGGTCTCGGCGCCGGTCGGGCTCCCGGCGGGCGACGACGGGGCCGCCGACGTCGACTCAGTCGGCGTGGGAGTCCCCTCGCCGGTCCCCTTCTTGGCGCAGGCCGTTCCCACCAGCGACAGCGTCGCCACGACGGCGATCACGGCCATCACGTGCTTTCGCATCGATCCTCCCTCGCCCGTCCGGAGCCTCGGATTCTAGGTCTTTGCGAGCCGCCGGGCGAACCGTTGCGGAAGAAGCCTTCCCAGGCGCCTCCTGATCAGCTCCCCCCGGATCGCCGCTTCCTCGACGCGTACAGCGGCAGCTTCTGACCGGGAAAGTACCGGTGATAGAGCCTCGCGTAGGTCCCGTCACGGAACATGCCGTCGAGCGCCGAGTTGATCCGGTCCAGCAGCTCCGTGTTGCCGGAGTTCACGCAGAACGCGAACTCCTCGCCGGTGTCGATCTGCTGGACGATCCGCAGGCCCTTGCTCCCCTCGGTGGCATCCTGGGACACGGCCAGGTCGATGACCACCCCGACCACCTGACCCGTCCTCAGGGCGTCGAACATCTCCGGAGGCTTCGGGAACGTCACGATCTGACCGGCGTCGAGCCTCGACCGGGCCACGAACTCACCGGTGGTGCCGCGCTGCACCGCGACCTTCCCGCCACCGCTCGCGACGTCGCCCAGGGACCGGACGTCGGAATGCTTCGCCCTGTTCACCACGAGGGACTGGAGCGAGGGGAAGTACGGCTTGGTGAACGCCACGAGCTGGGCGCGCTGCGTCACCTCCTCCGACGTCGGCGACCCCTCCGGGGCGTAGGCCGGGACCGCCGCGGCGATCACGTCGACCCGGCCCTCCTGCAGCGCGGGGAACAGGGCGTCGAAGTTCGCCTCGACGTACCGGGTCTTCAAGCCCAGCTCGCCCGCCACCGCGTCCATGAGCTCCACGTCGAACCCGGTCAGCGTGCCGTCCTGGCGGAACTCGAAGGGGACGTACGGGATGTCCGAGCCGATGGTGAGGGTGCCCTCCCTCAGCGTGAGGCCCCCGCCGCCTCCGCCGCAGGCCACGGCTGTGAGGGCGACGGCACAGGACAGCGCGATGAGGCCGAACAGCCGCCGGCGCGTGGTCGCCCCCTCCCCCACCAGCACCGGTGGGCCGATCATGGCCCTCATTCCTCGCCCAGGTACGCCTTTCGGACCTGGTCGTTGCCGAGCAGGTTGCCGGCCGAGTCCTCCAGCACGATGTTCCCGGACTCGATCACGTACCCGCGGTGGGCGATCCCGAGCGCCATCTGGGCGTTCTGCTCGACCAGCAGGACGGTGGTCCCCTGCTTGTTGATGTCGACGATGATGTCGAAAATCTGTTCGACCAGCTTGGGAGCGAGGCCCATCGAGGGCTCGTCCAGCATGAGGACCTCCGGGCGGGTCATCAGGGCCCGGCCGATGGCGAGCATCTGCTGCTGGCCCCCGGAGAGCGTTCCCCCCAGCTGGTCCCGCCGCTCGTGGAGCAGGGGGAACAGCGAGTACACGCGGTCGTAGGCCTCCTTGATCCCGGCCTTGTCCCTCTTCCCCGTTGCGTAGAGGCCCATGGCGAGGTTCTCCTTGACGGACATCCGCCCGAAGATCCGCCGGCCCTCGGGGGCGTGGCCCACGCCCATCGAGACGATGCGGTGCGCCGGCTTGGCCCCGATCCGCTCGCCCTTGAACACGATCTCTCCCTCCGAGGGGTGCTTCAGCCCGGAGATCGTCTTCAGCGTGGTGGTCTTCCCGGCGCCGTTCGCCCCGATCATCGTGACGATCTCGCCGGGATCCACGGTGATGTCGATGCCCTTGACCGCCTCGATCCCGCCGTAGTGGATATGGACGTCGCGGAGCTCCAGCAGTGCCATCAGACATCACCCTGGGAGCCTGGGGGCGTCTCGGCTCCCGTGTCGGCCTGCGGCGATCCCGGCCGGTCGCCGTTCCCGGTGTCCGCGGGCCGGCCCAGGTACGCCTCGATGACGGCGGGGTCCTTCTGGACCTCCTCGGGACGGCCCTCGGCGATCTTCTCGCCGAAGTCGAGCACCGCGATCCGGTCCGAGATCCCCATGATCACCTTCATGTCGTGCTCGATGAGGAGCACGGTGATGCCCTGGTCCCGGACCTGCTGGATCAGCCGCATGAGGGCCAGCTTCTCGACCGGGTTCATCCCCGCCGCCGGCTCGTCGAGGAGCAGCAGCGCAGGACTGGTCCCCATGGCCCGGGCGATCTCCAGCCGGCGCTGGTCGCCGTAGGCCAGGTTCTTGGCCAGCTCCCCCGCGTACCGCTCGATCCCCACGAACCGCAGCAACTCGGAGGCCCGCTCCTCGGTCGTGCGCTCCTCTCGCCGCTGCCCGGGGGTCCGGAGCATCGACCTGCCCACCCCCATCTTGTTGTGGGCGTCCACCCCGACCATCACGTTCTCGAGGGCCGACAGGTCCGGGAACAGCCGGATGTTCTGGAACGTCCGGCCGATCCCCCGTCGCGTGATCTGGTATGGCCGCAGCGGCCGCCGGACCAGCGGGAACCACGGGACCGGGTGGTTCCGGAGCAGGTCGTCGCCGCGGAACCTGATGGCTCCCCCGGTGGACGCGTAGATGCCGGTGACCAGGTTGAAGAACGTGGTCTTCCCGGCGCCGTTCGGGCCGATGAGGGCGAAGATCTGTCCCTCCTCGATCTCGAACGTGACCGATGACAGCGCCCGGAGGCCACCGAAGTCCTTCGTGACGCCCTGAGCCTCGAGCAGGGCCGTCACTTGCCGTGCACCCTTGCCTCGAATAGCGATGAGTCCTTGGCGTCCCCATGCATCTCCATGGCTCGCCGTCGGCTCGGGATCAACCCCTGAGGTCGCAGGATCATGATGATGACGAGCGCCGCACCGAACAGCATCAGCCGCGCGTCCCCCACGGATCGGAACCGCTCGGGCAGGAAGATGATCAGCACCACGCCAAGGATGGGCCCTGCGATCCCTCCCATCCCGCCCAGCACGACCATCGACAGGATGATCACGGACCCCCACGTCACGTTGAACAGCGAGAACGTGTTCGGTTCGATGAAGTTGATCTTCGAGGCGAAGATCACGCCTCCGAGGCATGCCACCGCGGCCCCGATCGCGAAGGCCCACAGCTTCATGCGCACCACCGGGATGCCCATCGAGGCGGCGGCGAGCTCGTCCTCGCGGATGGCCGCCCACGCGCGCCCCACACGGGAGTTGTTCAGGCGCCTGAGGAACACGACCCAGATCACGATGATCACCAGGAGCAGCCAGTAGTACGGCTCCGCGTGGAGGCCGAAGCTCTTCCCGATGACGGGATGGGGCAGCGCCTGCACCCCCCGGGCTCCCCCCGTCTGGCGATCCAGGTTGATCGCCGTGACGCGGACGATCTCACCGAACCCGAGTGTGACGATCGCCAGGTAGTCGCCGCGGAGACGGAGCGTCGGCGCGCCCAGGACGACCCCGGTGAGGAGCGCGATGAGGATGGCCAGGAAGAAGAACAGCCAGAAGTAGGGCTCCCAGTGCGGCAGGAGGCTCGGCGCGTTCGGAGCGACGTCGTGGATGGCGACGCTGTACCGAACCGACCCGCTGAGGATGGCGTAGCTGTACGCCCCCACGGCGAAGAACGCCACATAGCCGAGGTCGAGCAGCCCCGCGAACCCGACCACGACGTTCAGGCCCAGGGCCAGGAGGGCCCCGATGCCCATGAACACGAGCAGCCCGTTGTAGTACGAGGCCTGGGACGTGAACAGCGGCATCGCCACCGGGAGCAGGGCGAATGCGGCGATGAGCGCGAGCGTGCTCAGCCGCCGGACCGGTCTCGGGAGGGCCCGGAACCGCGTTCGCAGCGCCGCGCTCGCGTCCCTGGCCCCCTGGCGCAGCCGCCGGAACCACGCTCGGAGCGCGGCCATCCTATGCTCCCACCCGTTCGCCGAGCAGTCCCGTGGGCCGGAACAGCAGCACCAGCACCAGGACCACGAACACGATCACGGGCTGCCACTCGGTCCCGGTGCACGCCGCCCCCATGTTCTCGATGAGTCCGAGCAGCACGCCGCCCAGCATGGCCCCGCGGATGTTCCCGATCCCGCCGAGGACCGCAGCCGTGAACGCCCGGATGCCCGGAGTGAAGCCCATGTTGAAGATGGCCTGCTCGTAGTACATGCCGTACAGCAACCCGGCCACCCCGGCCATCAGGCCGCCGATGAAGAACGTCACGACCACGGTGCGGTCGACGTTGACACCCATCAACGACGCCGTCTGCGGGTCCTCCGCCAGGGCCCGGATGCCCTGGCCGGTCCGGGTGAGGTTCACGAAGCGGTCGAGCGCGATCAGCATGACGATCGCCACCACGACGATCAGGACCTGCTGGTTCGTGACCGGAGCTCCGAAGAGCCGGAAGAGGGGGTGCTTCGGCAGGAAGTTGGGGTAGTTCAGGGCCTCCTTCCCGGCGATGCCCGGCCAGTTGAAGGGGAGGCCCAAGTGCTTGTGTCCGTCGAGCAGCTGGAACAGGTTCGACAGGAACAGCGAGACGCCGATCGCGGTGATCAGGTAGTTCAGCCGTGGCACCCCGCGCCGGCGAAGCGGCCGGTAGGCGACCCGCTCCATCGCGACTGCGGTCCCACCCGACGCCAGGGCCGCCAGGACCAGCCCGACCACCAGCACCACGATGAGGAGGAGCCCGCTGACCCCCGGTTCGGCGTCGGTGCGCCCGATCCCGAAGATATTCGAGATCGCATACAGGCCTGCGAACGAGCCCACCATGAAGACCTCGGAGTGGGCGAAGTTGATCAGCTGGAGGACCCCGTAGACCATCGTGTAGCCGAGGGCGATCAGCGCATACAGGAATCCGAGGGTCAGCCCGGTGACGATGGCCAGGCTCCAGGCGTGGGCTCCCTGGAGACACTGCCCGCTGGAGATTCCCCACCACAGCAGCCCCCCGGCGACGGCCACGACCGCCGACCACCCCACCACTCCTCGCGCGAGGTTGCGCCCCGGAGTGGGGGCCGGGGCCTGCGCCGGTTGCTCGGTCGTGGTCGCCACTGGATTCACGGGTGTCGCGAGCGCAACCCTCTACGACGAGGGCGGATCATACCGGGCGGCACACCGGGGAGTGAAACGGGAGCGGGCCCGTGTGGGCCCGCTCCCGTCGCATTCCGATCGGTCCTTCTAGCCGGTGAGGATGTCGGTCGAGGGTCCCTGCACGACCCACTCCCCGCCGGTGTCCTTGTAGAAGAACGTGACCACCGCGGCCTCGTCCAGCTCGCCGTTGTCCTGGAACGAGTAGGTCTTGGTGAGACCCTTGAACCCGCTCAGGTTGGCGATGAAGTCCGTGATGCTTGCCCGGTCGGTGTTCCCGTCCTTCATTGCCGCGATGAAAATCTGGGCAACGTCCCAGCCCTCGGCGGCGTAGATGCCCGGGGCGTCACCGGTGGCAGCGGTGAAGTCCGCCACGAACTTCTTGGCGTCCGGGTCGTCCGAGTTGTTGATCTCGGCGCATCCGCAGCCGGCGATCGTCCCCTCGCCGGCGTCGCCGGCGAGCTGCAGGAACGCGTCGTCCTTGATGCCGTCGCCGGCGACCATCTGGACGTCGCTCAGCCCGGCCTGCGTCAGCTGCTTGCGGATCGGCCCGGCCTGGGGCGAGTACCCGCCGTAGGACAGGGCCTTGCACCCCGAGGACTGGACCTTGGCCACGAGGGCCGAGAAGTCCTTGGAGTTCGGGTCCACCTGCTCCTGCGAGGACACGTCCACGCCACTGTCGGTGAGCGTCTTCGCGGCGATCTCGGCAAGGCCCTTGCCGTACGCCGACCCGTCCTGGGCCACGACGGCGCAGTTCGGCTTGGTGATCTGGGCGATGTACTGGGCCTCCGGCACGGCCTGGGAGCTGTTGTTCCCGAGCGCCCGGAACCAGTGCGTCCACCCGTGGGTCGACAGGGCGTCGTCCGTCGCGGACTGCGTGACGAACGGGATCCCGGCTTGGTCCAGGGTGTCGCCGACCGCTCCGGACTCGCCGGAGAACGCCGGCCCGATGACCCCGACCACGGCGTCGTCGGACACGATCTTGTTCGCGATCGACGTGGCCTGCGTCGGGTCACCCTGGGTGTCCTGGGCCTCGAGCACGACCTTCACGTCCAGGTCACCGCTCGCGTTGGCCTGGTCGAAGGCCAGCTTGGCAGCCTCGAACCCCGGCTCCACCAGGAGCTTGTAGTCGCCCGACAGTGCCCCCATGAACTCGATCTTCACGGTGCCGCCGCCCTTGTTGCTTTTGCCACACGCGGCGCCGAGCGCGGCCACGACGAAGAAGACCGCCATGAGCCTCACCATGCGGCTGTTACTCCGCAAGAGCCTCCCCTCCTTCCTTCCTTCCTTCCTCGAATCGATCCCCTTGGCGCTTGCCTCGGAGATGTAACCACAACGTGAACGCGGGGGAAAGCCGACGCGAACGCCAATCCGCCCGCTCCGCGCTCTTGTACGAGCGCAGGCCCACCGGCGGCTTTGCGCCCGGGCATGTCAGTGGCACGACTCGACTCGATGATCGGCCCGAAGCGTTGAGCAGCCAGAGAGGTGCCGGGGGCGGGATTCGAACCCGCATGGGCTTTCGCCCGGCGCCTTTTGAGGACGCTACGTATACCGTTCCGTCACCCCGGCGGTGACGTTCAGTGTACGGATTGCTCCTGCCCTCAGGTGACGCCGTGGAGCGAGCCGCAGTTGAAGCCGTAGTACGGGATGATCCGGGGGTCGAAGAAGTCCGTGTCGATGGGGACGTTCTCGATCGACTCCTCCGGGCCCGTGAGCCGGTCGCCCTCCCACCCGTAGGTCCAGCTGGTCAGCTTCCAGCTGCCCGAGGCCACCTTCTGCGCCCTCGTGACGGCGAACGTGGGCGGGTGGGCGTCCAGGTCGCATCGGGCGCCCTGGCCGAAGCTGGCGATGCCGCCGGTGGTGAAGATCAGCGGGTCGCCGTTCGGGAAGGTCACCTGGCGGACCGCGCCGCCGGCCACGTCGAACACGCCGAGGATCCGCTGGCCGGCCACGTGGTAGATGATCCCGGTCAGCTTCACGACGGCCTCGTCGCGGCCGTCGCCGTTCGCGTCCACCGCTCCCACCGCCCGCGGATAGACCTCCGCGATCCCCCCGGCGGCCGGCCCGGTCGGGATCCGCGTGGGAGCGGTCGGACCGCTCGCCAGCACCGCCCGGACCGCCCATGACTGCGGTGCGCCTCCATCGCCAAGATGGGCGAACACCAGGAACAGGTCCTTCGCGCCATCGCCATCGAGATCGCCCTCGGCCGTGCTGACGCACCCGGAGCCGGGCGGCACGTCCCGACGGTTCGATGGCGGGCACGGCATCCCGTTGTCGAACTCCTGCGTGAACGGCGTGTGGGTGGGCGTCGGGCTGCCGGAGGGCGCCACCGGCGATCCGCCACCGCAGCTTACGGTCACCGCCACGACCACCGGCACGAGGATCGCCCGCGCGGCGAAGGATGGTCCGCTCACGACCGCACCTTCAGCTCCCGGAGCCCACGGATGATGTACGCGGGCTTCCAGGTGGGCTCCTCCACCAGCTCCAGTCGGGGGAGGCGCCGGAGGATCGTTCGGAACGAGGTCTCGAGCTCCACCCTCGCCAGCGGCGCCCCCAGGCAGAAGTGGATGCCGGCCCCGAACGTCATGTGCGGGTTGCGTTCGCGGGTGACGTCGAGGCGGTCGGGATCCGCGAACACGTCGGGGTCCCGATTGGCCGAGCCGAACAGCAGGCCCAGCTCGGCCCCCCGGGGGATGGTCTCGCCATCGACCTCCACGTCCTCCAGGACCCACCGTTCGAACATCTGGAGCGGGGTGTCGTACCGCAGCAGCTCCTCCACGGCGCCCGGGACCAGGGAGGGGCCGGAGCGGAGCAGCTCGAGCTGGTCGGGGTTCCGCAACAGGGCCCACCAGCCGTTCCCGGTCACGTTCACGGTGGCCTCGTGCCCGGCGTTCAGCAGCAGCACGCACGTCCCGATGAGCTCGTCCTCGGTGAGGCGCTCGCCCTCGTCCACCACCTGGGCCAGCGCGGTGATCAGGTCGTCCCGGGGGCTCCGGCGCCGCTCCCGGGACAGATCGCGGAGGTAGTCGGAGAACTCCACGCTGGCCCGCACGGCCCGCCGCCCGAACTCCTCCGACGGGTTGAGCTCGTACATCAGGCAGATCTCCGCCGACCACGGCCGCAGGAGGTGCCGGTCCGACTCCGGCACCCCGAGCATCTCGGCGATGACCTCCACCGGCAGCGGCTCGGCCACGCGGCTCACCAGGTCGAACTCCCCCGCGCCGCGGACCTCCTCCACCAGCCGGTCCACGATCCCCTCGATGGCCGGCCGGAGCGATTCGACCATCCTCGGCGTGAACGTCTTCTGGACCAGGCGCCGGACCCGGGTGTGGTCGGGCGGCTCCATGTCGAGGATGCCGCTGCGGATGAGGTGCCAGAACGGATCCAGGTCCACCGGGTTCTCCGGGCGCCCCATCTCCGCATGCGTGGCCACGTGGAGGTACGTCCGGCCGAACCGGCGGTCACGGAGCAGGCGGTTCACGTCCGCGTACCTGGAGACCAGCCAGTGGTCGGTGGCCTCGTCGTACAGGACCGGGTGGCGTTCGCGGAGCTCCGCGTACACGGGATACGGGTCCGCGATGAACTCCAGGCTGTCGGGCCGGAACCCCAGGGACTGCGCCTCGACCTGCATCCGCCTCACCTTTCGTCCCGCGAAGGAGTGTAGGTGGGTCAGGCCGGGATGGCGGACCGGAACCGGCGGGCCAGGACGAGGGCGTCGTCCGGGCGGCCCTCCAGCAGCGGGCGGACCAGCGCCGTGCCGACCACCACCCCGTCGGCGAACCGGCAGGCCTGGACGGCCTGGTCGGGCGTGCCGATCCCCACTCCCACCAGCAGGGGGCGGTCGGTGAGCGGGCGGAGGGCCGCCACGAGGTCCTCGGCGGTCCCGGACAGCTCGCCGCGTTCGCCGGTCACCCCGTAGGTCGACACGCAGTACACGAACCCGCGGGAGTCCCGCGCCACCCGGGCCAGGCGCTCCTCGGTGGTCCCCGGAGCGGCCAGGAACACGGTCTCGATCCGGTGGTCGGCGGCCTCCCCGCACCATTCGTCCGCCTCGTCCACCGGGAGGTCCGGCACGATCACGGCGGCCACGCCCGCCTGGGCGGCCCGGCTCAGGAACCGTTCGACCCCCATCGAGAGCACCGGGTTGAGGTACGTCATCACCACGGCGGGGACCTTCAGATGGGACTCCCCGATCGCGTCGAGGACACCGGCCGCGGTTCCTCCCGCCTCCAGGGCCCGGCGCGAGGCCTCCTGGATCACCGGGCCGTCCATGACCGGGTCCGAGAACGGGATCCCCACCTCCACGGCGTCGGCGCCCGCCTCCTGCAGGCCCAGGAGGTACTCGGGGCCCACACCCGGGAACCCTCCGGTGACGTACGGGACGAAGGCCCGGCCCCCACCGTCGACCCGGCGCCGGAGGGCCGGTTCGAGCTCATGCATGAGTGGCCGCGCGGACGGTGTCGAGGTCCTTGTCGCCGCGGCCGGACAGGCACACCAGCACGGTGGCGCCCTCGGGCAGCGGCCGGTGGAGCAGCCAACCGATGGCGTGGGCCGGCTCGAGGGCCGGGAGGATCCCCTCCGTCCTGGCCAGGGCCCGGAACCCGGCCAGCGCGTCCTCGTCCGTGGCGCTCGTGTACACGGCCAGGCCGGCGTCCTTCAGATAGGAGTGCTCAGGCCCGACCCCCGGGTAGTCGAGCCCGGCGGAGATCGAATGGGTCGCCGCCACCTGGCCGTCGGGGTCCTGGAGCAGGTAGGACATCGCGCCGTGCAGGACGCCGGGGCGGCCCGATGTGAGTGAGGCGCAGTGCTCGCCGAGTGACGAGCCGCGCCCTCCGGCCTCCACCCCGATCAGCCGGGCGCCGGTTCCCACGAAGGCCGTGAACGTCCCGATGGCGTTCGAACCGCCGCCCACGCACGCCACCACGGCGTCGGGGAGGCCGCCGGCGTCGTCCGGGAGGTTCCCTTGGGCGTCCGCGAACTGGCGTCTGGCCTCGTCGCCGATGACCCGCTGGAGGTCGCGAACCAGCCCCGGGAACGGGTGGGGGCCCACCACCGAACCCACCACGTAGTGCGTGTCCCGAACGCTCGCCGCCCAGTCGCGCAGGGCCTCGTTGATGGCGTCCTTCAGCGTCCGCGAGCCCGAGGTGACCGGGACGACCTCGGCGCCCAGGAGCTCCATGCGGGTCACGTTCACGGCCTGGCGGCGGGTGTCCTCCTCGCCCATGTACACCACGCACGGCAGCCCGAACATCGCGCACGCCGTCGCCGTGGCCACCCCGTGCTGCCCGGCGCCGGTCTCGGCGATGATCCGCGCCTTGCCGAGCCGCCGCGCCAGCAGGACCTGCCCCACGGTGTTGTTGATCTTGTGCGCCCCGGTGTGCGACAGGTCCTCGCGCTTCAGCCACACCCGGTACCCCGTCTCCTCGGACAGCCGCGCGGCGAACGTGAGGGGCGTGGGACGGCCCACGAAGTCCCGGAGCAGCCCGTCGAGCTCGCCCCGGAACCCGGGGTCCTCCTTGAGGGCGGCCCATCCCGCGGCGAGCTCCTCGAGCGCCGGGATCAGGACCTCGGGGACGTACCGGCCCCCGTAGGCCCCGAACCGCCCGCGTGCGTCGGGCAGGACCTGAGGAACGGCGCTCACCGGCGCGAAGCCACCTGAGGTCGGCGTGTCATGGTGCCCGAGTGTACCGAGGGCGTCTCCGCGTTCCGGACGCAGGATCCGGGAACTGCGGGCGCGCGATCCCGCGACGCGTGTCTCGGGGCGGCCGGGTGCCGTGGTTTGCGTGGGTGCCGGTCCTGCTCCTCGCCGCCTCGCTGAACGCGACGGCCGTCCCCGCCGGCTCGGCGATGGTCTTCACGTATCCCAGGGACTGCAATTCGGCGCCCACGCTGCAGGACTGCATCGACCACACCTCGGCGGGCGACACCGTGGAGATCGACACGAACACTCCGCTCGCCGGGTCAACGCCGTCGATCGAGCACGGCCTCATCCTCAGGGCGGCCCCCGGATTCCATCCCACGCTCCGGGACGTCAACGTCTATGGCCAGACGACCTCCGACCCCATCCGCGTGATGCTCCGGGGGCTCACCGTGGACAACGTCCTGGTCCTCGACAACGGCCCGGTCCGGGCCGACCCGGGCGACGTGCTGACGAGCCTGGAGCATCCCGCGACCTGCACCCTGATCGGAACGGGTTCCCGCCGCCCGCCGCCCTTTCGCGGTCGTTGCGGGGTCAGTCCGCGTGTGGATGCTCCCTCGGGTCGGCTGTCTCGCCCCTGAGCCACCTGAGCGTCGCGCCCGGGTCCGAGGCCCGCATGAGCGCCTCGCCGACCAGCACGGCGTCCGCGCCGGCGTCCACCGCACGTTCGACCTGCTCGCGGGACGAGATCCCGCTCTCGAACACGCGGATGCGATCCGGGGGGACGCGCCGGAGGAGCTCCAGGGCCCGGCGTTCGTCGACGTCCAGGCTCTCCAGGTCGCGGGCATTGACCCCGAGGACCTTCGCCCCCGATTCGAGGGCCCGATCCAGGTCGTCGTCTCCGTGGGCCTCGACCAGCACCGCGAGGCCCAGGTCGTCCGCGGTGGCCACCATCGCCGAGAGCTCGGATGCCGACAGCGCGGCCGCGATGAGGAGCGCCGCGTCGGCCCCGGCGGCGCGGGCCTCCATGAGCTGGGACGGGTGCACCAGGAAGTCCTTGCGCAGGACCGGGAGCGTCGTCACCAGGTGGACCGAGCGGAGGTCGGCCAGCGATCCGTCGAAGTGGAGGGGCTCCGTGAGCACCGAGACCGCCGCGGCGCCGGCGGCCTGGTAGGCGGCGGCCTGGGTTCTGGGGTCGGCTCCCGCGGCGATCGATCCGGCCGACGGTGACGCGCGCTTCACCTCGGCGATGACGGCCGGCTTGGGACCCGCGCGGAGCGCTGCCGCCAAATCCCGGGCCGGCGGGAGCGACAGGCATCGGGCCATCAGCGCGCCCTCGTCGAGCGGCGACCGTTCGAGGTCCCGGCGTACCCGGGCCACGATGTCGGAGAGGAATCCCACGGCCCGGCCAGTGTACGGACGGCCCCGCCGCCTCAGGCAGGTCGGGCGGCGGCCAGGAACTCCCGGAGAGCGGTTCCCTCGTACAGGGCCCGGCCCACCACCGCCCCCTCGATCGCGGGTTCCAGCCCCGCCAGCGCCGCCACGTCGGCCGGCCCGGCGATCCCACCCGCGGCCACCACCGGGCGGCCCGTCTCCCGGGACACCCGGCCGACGGCGCCGAGGTCCGGCCCGGCCATCCCCCCCACCCGCTCCACCGCGGTGACCAGGAACCGGGCCACCGGGGCGGACCGGAGCGCGTCGAGCACCTCCCCGAGGGCCCACGACCCTTCGGCGGCGCGTCCCCGGGGGCGGACGATCTCCCCCTCCACCTCGAGCCCCACCACGAGGCGTTCGCCGTAGCGCTCCGCGGCCGCCGCCACGGCCCCCGGGTCCGACAGGGCCGCCGACCCCAGCACCGCCCGCGCGGCCCCGGCCGCCAGGAGGGCGTCGACCTCCTCCACCGTGGCCAGTCCCCCGCTGGCCTGGATCCGGAGTCCCTGGTGGGCGATCGCCCCGATCAGGTCGATGTTCCCGGCCACCCCCGTGAACGCGAGATCCAGGTCCACGACGTGCGCCCATACCGCGCCGGCGGCCGCGAACTCCCGGGCAGCGGCCACCGGGTCGCCCCCGAACGCGCCCACCGGCACGATCCCTCCCGCATGGAGGCGGGCCAGGCGGCCACGCGAGACGTCGACGGCGGGGATGACCTCGAACGGCCGGGCGGTCCTGCTCACCTGCCGGGACGGCGGAACCGGGCGCTCCCGGTCCGGGCGTCCTCCCCGGTCCGCGCGCCCTTGCCGTTCGACCCCGCCCCGGCCGGGGTCTGGCCGTTCGTCCCCTGCTCTTCGCCGCTGCGCTCCAGCCGGACGCTCTCCGGGCCGAGGAGCAGGCGGAGCTCGGACAGCAGGCCGGCGGAGGGCTCCACCCGGTAGCCGTCGCCCAGGCGGAGCGGCGTGACCCCCTGGGAATGGACCACCCGGACCACCACGGGGATCCGCCCCGGCGACCCCGCCACGATCGACTTCAACTTCGCCAGGAGCCCGTCGGTGCACGACCCGGCCGGGATCTCCACCACCAGCGGGTCGTTCGACGCGGTCCCGGGCACCAGGACCAAGCCCTCCACGGATGACAGGTCGGGCCGGCGGATCTCCAGGGCCGCCAGCTGGAGCTCGCGTCCCCGGAGGTCGATGCGGCCCCGGACCAGGACGATCTCGTCCGCCGCCAGGATGTCGGCCACCTTCTCGTACACCGACGGGAACGCCACCACGGACACGCCGCCGGCCAGGTCCTCCAGCCGGAACAGCGCGTACGGGTCGCCCCGCTTCGTGTACTTGCGCCCCACCGTGGCGATGATCCCGCCCACGGTGGCCACGTCCCCGTCGCCGAGGTCCACCAGCGAGAGGATGTCCCGGTCCACCTGCCGGGCCAGCACGTCCTTCACCGCCAGCAGGGGATGGTCGGTGACGTACTGGCCGAGCATCTCCTTCTCCAGCCTGAGCATGGTCCCCTTGTCGAACTCCGGCCCGTGCAGGACCGATTCATCGATCTCGTGCTCGGCCCGTTCGGTGCCGCCGAACAGGGAGAACTGGCCGGCGGCCTCCGCCTTGCGTTCGGCCACGATGGGGCCGGACACCTTCTCCCAGGCCGCCTGCTCGCTCCCGTCCCGGCGCATCATCCCGCCCCGGGTGTACCCGAAGGAGTCGTACGTCCCGGCCAGGATCAGCGACTCCAGGACCTTCTTCGTCAGGACGCCGGGGTCAACCTTGCGACAGAAGTCGGCGAACCCCGCGAACGCCCCCTTGGCCTTCCGGGCCGCGATGATGTGCTGGACCGCTCCGGCGCCCACGTTGCGCACGGCCGACAGCCCGTACCGGACCCGTTCGCCGCCGCCGGGAGCCGGCGCGAAGTCCAGCTCGGACTCGTTCGCGTCCGGAGGGAGCACCTCGATCGCCATCAGCCGGCAGGCGTTGAGGTAGTACGGCTTGCGGTCCTTGTCGTCCTTCACGCTCGTGAGGATCGACGCCATGTACTCCACCGGATGGTGCCGCTTGAGGTAGGCGGTCTGGTAGGCCACGAACGCGTACGCGCAGGCGTGTGACGCGTTGAACCCGTAGTCGGCGAACGGGACGATCAGGTCGAAGATCTGCTCCGCGGTCTTCGGCTCGTATCCCCGGGCCACGGCGCCCTCCACGAACTTCTTGCGGTGCGGCGGGAGCAGCTCGCGGATCTTCTTGCCCATGACCTTCCGGAGCGTGTCGGCCTCGCCCATCGTGTATCCGGCCATGCGCACCGCGACCTGCATGACCTGTTCCTGGTACACGATGATCCCGTAGGTGTCCTTGAGCACGTCCTCGAGGTCCGGGTGGGGGTACGTGACCGGCTTCCGGCCGTGCTTGCGCTCCACGTACTCGATGTGCTGGCCCATGCTGAGCAGGCCCGGCCGGTACAGCGCGTTGAGCGCCATGAGGTCCTCGAACCGGTCCGGCGCGAGGGCCTTGATCAGCCCCCGCATGCCGTCGCCCTCCATCTGGAACACGCCGATGGTGTCCCCGCCCCGGAGCATCTCGTACGTGGGCTCGTCGTCGAGCGGGATGTGGTCGATGTCGAGCTCGATCCCGACCCGCCGGAGGTGGGCCAGCGTGTCCTCGATCACGGACAGGTTCCGCAGGCCCAGGAAGTCCATCTTCAGCAGGCCGAGCTTCTCCACGCCGTGCATGTCGAACTGCGTGACCACGCGGCGCGAGTCGTCCCGAGAGTCCTTCGACAGCTTCAGCGGCATGTACGTGACGAGCGGGGCATCCCCGATCACCACGCCGGCCGCGTGGACGCTGTCCTCCCGGCGGAGTCCCTCCAGGGCCCGGGCCGTGTCGATGATCTCCTTCGACTCCGGCTCCTTCTCGTAGGCGTCCCGGAGCTCCTGGGCCTCCTCCAGCGCGACCGCGATGGGCTTCTCCCGGCCCAGCACCGCCGGCGGGTACATCTTGCACAGCCGGTCACCCACGGAGGCGGGGAAGTCCAGGACCCTGGCGGCGTCGCGGATGCCCTGCTTCCCCTTGATGGTCTGGAACGTGATGATCTGGGCCACGTGGTCGGTGCCGTACTTCGCGGTGGCGTACCGGATGACCTCGTCCCGCCGGCGTTCGTCGAAGTCCATGTCGATGTCCGGCATCTGCTTGCGCTCGGGGTTCAGGAACCGTTCGAAGATCAGGCCGTACCGGAGCGGGTCGAGGTCCGTGATCAGCAGGGAGTACGAGACCACCGAGCCCGCGGCGCTCCCCCGCCCCGGCCCGACCCGGATGCCGTTCTCCCGGGCGAACCGGATGAGGTCCCACACGATGAGGAAGTAGCCGGCGAATCCCATCCCGCAGATGACCTCGAGCTCGTGCTCGATGCGCGCGCGGGTCTCGTCGTCGAGCTCTCCGTAGCGCGCGCGGGCCCCCTCGGAGACGAGCGTTCTCAGGTAGTCGTCCTGGGTCAGGCCGGCCGGCGGGTCGAACGGCGGCAGGTGGAGCTTGCCGAACTCGAGCGTGACCTCGCAGGACTCGGCGATGTCCAGCGTGGCGTCGCAGGCCTCCGGGAGGTCCGCGAACACGGCCCGCATCTCCTCCGCGGTCTTCAGGTAGAACTCGTCGGTGTCGAACTTCAGCCGGTTCGTGTCCTTCTGGACCTTCTGCTGCTGGATGCACAGCAGGACGTCGTGGGGCCGGGCGTCGGCCTTGTTCGTGTAGTGGAGGTCGTTCGTGGCCACCACGGGGATCCCGAGGTCGCGGCCCAGGGCCACCTGCCGGGCCAGGATCTGGCGCTGCTCGGGGAGCCCGTGGTCCTGGAGCTCGATGTAGAAGTTCCCGGGCCCGAAGATGTCGCGGTACTGGGCGGCGGCGCCCGCGGCCTTGCGGTCCTGCCCGGAGACCAGGTTGCGGGCCACCTCCGAGGCCAGACACCCCGAGAGCCCGATGAGCCCCTCGGACCGTTCGGCCAGGAGCTCCTTGTCGATCCGGGGCCGGTGGTAGAAGCCCTCCAGGTGGGCGTCGGTGACGAGCTTCAGGAGGTTCCGGTACCCGGTCTCGTTGCGGACCAGGATCGTGAGGTGGCGGTACTTCTCCTCGTTCTCGCCGGGGGCGCGTTCGAACCGGCTGGTCGGGGCGACGTACGCCTCGACGCCGAGGATCGGCTTGACCCCGTGCTGCACGCCGGCGTCGTAGAAGTTCAGCGCCCCGAACATCACCCCGTGATCGGTGAGCGCGAGCGCCGGCATCTCCAGCTCCTTGGCCCGGGCGAAGATGTCCGTGATCCGCGCGGCCCCGTCGAGCAGCGAGTACTCGGAGTGCGTGTGGAGGTGGACGAAGCTGTTGCCGGCCATGCGCCTCTCAACGGTACGGGGGAAGGCTCTTTCCACCGCCTCTGTGGAAACACGGTGGGGACCTGTGGAGAATCACACCTCTGTGATTCGACCTCTTGGGAGGCTACGCCCGTCCCCCCGAGGCGTCAAGACCGCACGTCACGCCGCTGGCTCAGGTCCCGGACGGATCGGGGCCCGACCCCCAGGAATCCTGCCCCCCTCGCCGACCAGGGACCCCGATCTCTTCTCCGTGTCGTGTCTCCAGCCGTCGACGACCATGCCACCGGGAAAGATGCTCGGGCGGCCCCTGCCGTTCACAACGCCCCCGATTCGGTGGCCGGATTCTCGGCCCGATCCAGAACAGCGAACCAAGCTCAGCCGCGGAGCCAGTTCTCCACTCGGAGGTTCGGGACCCGGGAGAAATGACGGACGTTGCCGGTGACGAGCGTCAGATCGTTCGAGAGGGCGATGGAGGCGATCCGTAGATCGGGCTCG
>WNFV01000221.1_pt1 | contig 98694 bp, 99 predicted proteins | sample 5400101 | NCBI WGS metagenome assembly WNFV01 (sample SAMN13153361, study PRJNA577476) | soil metagenome | isolation source: 115 cm soil or saprolite under grassland replicate 1 | place: USA:California | collected 2016-06-15
ACGTGCGGATAATAAATTTCGTTTACGATCCCATGACTGAGCGTGAACCAGATGCGGCAACTCGTGTGATACGCCGTGCCAACGCCCTCTTTCGCGCTCGAGGTCCAGCGCGGCTCAATCCCCGGCGCGCCAAATGCCGGTGAGCTTTGAGGCGAACTCATGTCCCAAGCGTTTAGACGATTCGGATCCGAACAGCAAGATCGGCACCGAAAATTCGACCGCGGATTACACGGGTGATGTGAAGAACTCGGACAATCGTTGTAGGGCGTCTGTGTCAGACGCCGATGACAGCCAGGCAAAGGCGTTTCACAGAAACGCCCTACAAGATTAGCTGTCCGCTTGATTCAGTCCCTTGCGCAGATTAAGCGTGGCTCTGACATATGGCTCGATCGAACACGAGTGAAGTGTTTCGTGCACACTGCACCGCAATTGCGCAGGAGGAAGCGGTGCTGCGTGAAGGCGGCGGCAAGGCCGGTCACGAGCGTCAGCGTAAGATGGGCCGGTTGTCCGTACGTGGGCATCGGCAACGTCGAGGGCGTTCCGTGCATGATCGTAGCCAATGACGCAACCGTGAAAGCCGGCGCGTTTTTTCCGGCCACGACCAAGAAGGTGATTCACGCGCAGCGGATCGCGTTCGAATGCGCCCTCCCGCTCGTTTACCTCGTCGATTCGGCGGGCGTGTTTCTGCCGATGCAGGATGAAATTTTTCCCGATGAAGATGATTTCGGCAGGATCTTTCGCAATAACTCGGTGATTTCAGCGGCGGGCATCGCGCAGTTTGCGGCGATCATGGGCAACTGCGTAGCCGGCGGCGCGTATCTGCCTGTGTTGTGCGACAAAATTTTGATGACACAGGGGAGCGGTCTCTATCTCGCCGGGCCGTCTCTGGTGAAAGCGGCCATTGGTCAGATCGTCGATGCGGAAGAACTGGGCGGCGCGAAAATGCATTCGGAGATCAGCGGCACAGTGGATTTTTTCGAAAAGGACGATCCGTCGTGTCTCAAGCGTGTCCGATCGTTGGTGGCGCTTTTGCCCGAGGCTAAATCCAGCGGCCCGCTCGGAGAGCGCGCCCTACCAGCAAGATCGAAGCCGGCAAAAAATCCGGACAGCGTTTACGATCTGATCAGTTTCGATGGGCGGAAAAATTACGATGCGCGCGACCTGCTGGCCACGGTTGTCGACGAAAATTCACTCGATGAATACAAGGCCGATTACGGCAAAACTCTCGTGACTGCGTATGCCAGGATCAATGGTCGGCCGGTGGGCATTGTTGCCAACCAACGCGTGCAGGTCAGGACGAAAAAGGAAGGAATCCAGATGGGCGGCGTCATTTATTCCGATAGCGCGGACAAAGCAGCGCGCTTCATCATGGACTGTAACCAGACGAATCTGCCGATCATTTTTTTCCAGGACGTCAGCGGGTTCATGGTCGGTCGCGATGCGGAAGAGAGCGGCATCATTCGCAGCGGCGCCAAGCTGGTGAACGCGGTGAGCAATTCCGTTGTGCCGAAGATCACCGTGATTGTTGGGGGATCGTTTGGCGCAGGCAATTACGCAATGTGCGGAAAGGCGTATGATCCGAGGTTCATCGTTGCCTGGCCGAATGCGCGCTATGCGGTGATGGGCGCTGCGCAAGCGTCCGACACAGTGTTCTCGATTCTCGCCAAGGCGCGCGAGCGCGGCGACAAAAAAGCGTCGCCCGAGGAACTGGAGGAACTTCGCGCGAAGGTGAAACAGAGTTACGAAGAGCAAACCGATATTCGGTACGGCGCCGCGCGCGGCTGGGTGGACGCTATCATTCAACCGCACGAAACGCGTGACGTGCTGATTCGCCTTTTGGAATACGTCTCGCGTCCGATGCCGAAAACGCATTTCCACACCGGAGTGATCCAAACGTAGACCGAATCTGTAGGGCGTCTGTGTCAGACGCCAGCCAGAAATGGCGTTTCACAGAAACGCCCTACAATTGCGCGGAAATCTGCGTAATCTGCCGTCGATAACATGCCCGTTGTTTTAGTCGAAAGAGAATCGCCACAGATAAGCGTCGTAACTCTCAACCGGCCTGAGCGCCGGAACGCGCTTACTCTCGAGCTGTTAACTGAGTTATGTGCGGCAATTAACGTTGCGTCGGAGCAACCGGAGCAGCGCGTTCTAATTTTGCGGGGATCAGGCGCAGCGTTTTGCACCGGCTTGGATTTGAGGGAAGCCGCCGATGCTACAAAAGCGCACGCGACCGCCGAAATGGTGGCGAACACTTTGGTCGCTATCAGCCAAACGCGCCTCGTCACGATTGCGGCCGTGCATGGCGCTGCGGTCGCTGGCGGCGCAGGGATAATGTCGGCGTGCGATTTTGTAGTCGCCGCGGAGAGAACAAAGATCGGATATCCCGAGGTGCGCCGCGGACTCGTTGCCGGATTGGTTATGACATTTCTGCGCCGCCAGATCGGCGAACGAAACATGCGCGAGCTGTTGTTTAGCGGAGAGTTAATCGACGCCGCGCGCGCGAACGAAATCGGACTGGTGAATCGCGTCGTTGCTCCAGAAGACGTGATGAGTGAAGCCAAAAAATTCGCCGTGTCGGTTCTGCAAGGTGCGCCCGGCGCGTTGGCGCAAACGAAACGTTTAGTAGAAGAGCTTTGGTGGCATTCTGTGAAGGGAGACGTCGACCTCGCGCTCAGATATCACATGCACGCGCGTGAGTCAGACGAAGCGCGCGAAGGCATCTCTGCCTTTAACGAAAAACGCAAGCCAAGCTGGGTGAAATCGTAGCACAGGCGTAAGGCGCAGAAGGTGGAACCGATTGTCCCCAATCGGTTGGCAACTGGCCCGGTTCAACGTGTTGGGGGCAACACGTTCCACCTTCTGCACCGGGAACGGCGGACGTCGCTTGGGTCATCTTGCCCTTCGGTAAGGAAGAGGGAGAAGGTGAGGGATTCGTTCAAAGACGGAACGACCAATCCCTCACCTTCATCCTCTCCCCTTCGCTAGGGGAGAGGCGAGGCAGGGCGCTACTTCGATTCCGCTTATGGGATACGGGAGGACAAGCGAGATTCTCTCGCTGCTCGCCGCAATCTCAGTCTGCGAAACAGTTACGCAGGTTGCGGCGGTCGGGCTGTTCCTGCCCCCAAGCTCCCGACGGACGGTCCTTGATATTGCGCGCTGCCGAACCCGAGAATCGGGAAGAAAATAATTCCTAGCAGAATCAAACCGATCCCGAACCCCACTCCTTTCCCAAAACTCTTTGCCAGGTCGATGCAAAGAATTATCCCCACGATGAAGTTAACAAAGGGGATGAGCATCAACAGAATCCACCACCATGGACGGCCGACTATCTTGCACCAAATGTAAATGTTGTAGATGGGGATGATGCTGGCCCATCCGGGCTGGCCTGCCTTGGTGAAGATTTTCCAGCAGGCTGCGATCATTAAGATCGTGAACGCCAGCCAGAAAATCCAGAACAGTGGCCCGGGCGCTTCTCCCTGAGACGAGGCAGAGTACTCTACCTGTCCGAGCAAGCGTGCGGGAATGAGCAGAACGGTTTGCGTAACGTCGATGAGTGAGTTCATAGCGGTGAAGAGTTACGCGACGGTTTAAAAGGTTGCTGCTCGCGCGGCAAGCAAAATCTTTTGCTAGATCTAACACTGCGCGGCACTTAGCAATATCGGCAACGTGGCAGATCAGCGTTCCTACGTTGCAAACATCCAAATCCGCAGCCCGCAAACGGCGGCGATGCACTTCCGGAAAGCCGGACGTTATCTGTGCATTTTCTTCTTCTTGTGTTTCTCTTTGGCCCTTTTCTTGAAAGGCGTGCTTGCTGGCGTCGGTGACGGCGTGCCAGAAAGCTCTGGTGTCGGCGTTGGTCGCACCCGTGGCTGAGCTAACCTGGCCTGATGACTATCTTTCAGTGCTTGCAAGGCCACTTTGAGCTCCGGAGTCGTGGCCAAAGCAGACATGCGCTGATAATAGACCTCGTAATAATTGCGGAGCCGTTTTCGCTTTTCCAAATCGGTCCGGGCGGCCTGCGCATATTTTTTTGCTGCTTGCACGTCTGGATCATTGACAGTGCGATTCTTCAATTGCCGCCACAGCGCGTGCACCTGCAGTGCATCGGCGTCTTTGCCTAGTGACTTCGGTTTAAAACTGTCGTCGAGCTCCTTCAGTTCCGGCAACTCAGGACCATTTGGCGGCGGTGTGGGGCTGCCTTCTTCTTCCTCTTGCTCTGGAAAGAGGTCCACAGACGGCGGCGCGGCTTCCTGTCCGTGCATCATCAGCGCCGCAATCAACAGTGCGCTGAAGAAGATTACCACGTATGTTTTCATCGCTGTTTCCGTCAAATGTAGCCGAATTTCCCGATGCGGGCAGCTACGTCGGGGCGAGAGGATTTGAACCTCCGACCTCGTGGTCCCAAACCACGCGCTCTACCAAGCTAAGCTACGCCCCGAATATGCAGCGTGTTGTTTAGCACGGATTCCGTTCTCGCGCATCTGGGGAGCGCACGCGGCTCGCGTGCTGCGATTCGCGGCCTCGCCAATCGCTTGTCTTGCTTCGTGTCCAACGTTCTACCCCAAATTCGGCGCGAGCCGTTTTTCCACTGCGGGTACGGCTTCGCTTCGCCGGGTCGCGTAATCAACTGCTTGATCGCGTCCGATCTGCCCGACCCCGAAGTATTTCGAATCCGGATGCGAAAAATAGAGCCCACTCACGCTGGCGCCGGGATGCATCGCAAACGACTCCGTCAGTTTGATCCCTGTGTTGTTCTCTGCATCGAGCAAATCAAAGAGCGTTCGTTTCTCGGCGTGATCGGGGCAGGCTGGATAACCGGCAGCGGGCCGGATGCCGCGATATTTTTCGCGGATCAGATCAGCATTGGAGAGTTGTTCCTCACGCCCAAATCCCCACGCGACGCGAGCTTCTTTATGCAGATATTCGGCAAACCCTTCGGCTAATCTGTCAGCTAAAGCTTTGGTCATGATCGCGCCGTAATCGTCATGCTGACCCTTGAACTGCTCGGCAAGCTCATCCGCGCCATGAATTGAGACCGCGAACCCGCCGAGGTAATCCTGTAGCGGCGGTCTCTGACCGCCGTCCATCGGCGCGATGTAGTCCGCAAGACAATGATTGAATTGGCCGGTCGGCTTTTGCATCTGCTGACGCAGAAAATAGAACGTGGCGATTTTTTCAGTGCGGTCGTCGTCAACGTAGACATGAACGTCGTCGCCGACCGTATTTGTAGGCCAAAATGCGTAAACGCCACGCGGGATCAGGAGATCTTTCGCTGCAATGCGCTCAAGGAGTTGCTGCGCATCATCGAAAAGTTCACGCGCTTCCTTGCCGACCTTTGGATCGTCGAAAATTGCCGGATAACGGCCACGCAATTCCCACGCATGAAAAAACGGCGACCAGTCGATGTATTCGATCAGATCGCGCACTGCGATCGATTTTTTCCCCGCTCCGTAATCACGCACTCCGAGAAATTCCGGTCGTGGCGGGACATAGGTGCTCCAATCGATCGGCGTTCGATTGGCGCGCGCCTGCTCAAGCGTCAGCAGCTTTTTTCCTTCCGTTTTTGCAGCGTGTTCCCGACGCAAGCGGTCGTAGTCGTCGCGCGTTTTTTTATCGAAATCCGATTTCAGTTGCTCATTAAGCAACGCGTTCACCACACCTACCGCACGCGACGCGTCGAGCACGTGCACGGTGCTGGCGCGATAATGCGGCGCGATTTTAACCGCGGTGTGGGCACGACTAGTCGTGGCACCCCCGATCAGAAGTGGCAACCGAAATCCTTCTCGCTCCATTTCCTGCGCGACGTGAACCATTTCGTCCAGCGACGGCGTGATCAAACCGCTTAAGCCGATCGCATCCGCCTTTTTCTCGCGCGCTGTATCCAGGATCTTCGCTGCGGGGACCATCACGCCGAGATCGATGACGTCGTAGTTATTACACTGCAACACGACGCCCACGATGTTCTTGCCAATGTCGTGCACGTCGCCTTTTACAGTCGCCATGACGATGCGCCCCTGTGGCTTGGCGTCGGCGGATTTTTCCGCTTCCATGAACGGCATCAGGTACGCCACGGCTTTTTTCATGACGCGGGCACTTTTCACCACCTGTGGTAGAAACATTTTGCCCGACCCGAACAAGTCGCCGACCACGCTCATTCCAGCCATGAGCGGACCTTCGATCACGTCGAGAGGCCGCCTGCATTTTTTGCGCGCCTCCTCAGTGTCGACGTCGATATGATCAACGATGCCTTTAACCAATGCGTGCTTCAGACGCTCTTCGACGGGTTGCTTTCGCCATATTTCGTCGGCGACCGGCGCTTTGCCTTTCGCCTTGACGCGTTCCGCGAACTCGATCAGGCGTTCGGTTGCGTCGTCACGGCGATTCAACAGCACGTCTTCGACGCGTTCCCGCAGTTCGGGTTCGATTTCTTCGTAAACTGCCAGTTGTCCGGCATTCACGATCGCCATGTCCAAGCCCGCACGAATTGCGTGGTAGAGAAAAGCGGCGTGCATTGCTTCGCGCACGGTGTTGTTGCCTCGAAATGAAAAGGAAATGTTGCTGACGCCGCCGCTGACGCGCGCACCTGGCAGGTTCTTTTTGATCCAGTGTGTCGCTTCGATGAAATCGACGGCGTAATTGCGGTGCTCGTCGAGACCCGTCGCGACTGTCAGAATGTTTGGATCGAAAATGATATCGTTCGGTGGAAACTCGGCCCTTTGCGTCAACAGATTGTAAGCGCGCGCGCAGATTTCGCTTTTGCGTTGGAGGGTGTCGGCCTGGCCTTTCTCATCGAACGCCATCACGATGGTGGCCGCGCCGTATCGCCTGATCAGTTGTGCATGGCGCAGAAATTCTTCTTCGCCGTTTTTCAGACTGATGGAGTTCACGACCGCTTTGCCTTGCACGCATTTGAGTCCCGCTTCGATGACGCTCCACTTCGAGCTGTCGATCATGATGGGGATGCGCGCGATTTCCGGCTCGCTGCCTATCAAATTCAGGAAGCGAACCATCGCCGCTTCCGAATCGATCATCGCTTCGTCCATGTTCACGTCGAGCAGGTTCGCGCCGCCCTGCACCTGCTGACGCGCAACAGCCAGCGCGCTTTCAAAATCGCCGGCCAGGATCAGTTTCGAAAACTTTGGCGAACCCGTGATATTCGTTCGCTCGCCGATCACCGCGAAACCAAACTCCGGCGTGATCTTTAGCGGCTCGAGTCCGGATAATTCCAAGGCGTTCATGTCAGGCATCTTTGCTGGGGAGCGCACGCGCCTCGCGTGCCGTCTTCGGCGCCCTCGCCGAAGACATCTCCGGCGTCCACAACCACGGGTAGGCTTCGTTTTGGTTAACGATGGTCGCATCCCATGGATTTCGAGCAATGTAGTGAAACTTCTCCTGCAAATCCCGCTCCGAGCGGATCAACCGATCAAACGATTCCTTTTCCCAAACGGGGCCTTGTGTCCCTGCAGCCTTGTTGATTCGGTGTGCACTCGCCGATTTAATCCCTTGGAGAATCTCGGTCATAGACCAGAAAATTGTTTCTCCGCTAGCGCCTTCCTCCTTCACCTGCGGCTCGAAAAGCAAGTGAACATGATCCGGCATCACGCAGGCCACGTATAATTCGTATTGATTGTATTCGGCGCCATGAACAATGCTTTGAAGAACAATGTCGCGTTCCCGGGGGCTGAGTTGGCGATGGTTTCGCGTCGAAAATGTGACCGCATATTTCGCCCAGGGACGCTCGAAGTGCGGCAGGTTACGTTTGCCGTACAGAACGTTCGTTGAGGTTTCGGCGAAGGCGCCGAAACCGGCACGCGAGGCGCGTGCGCTCCCCGGATTGCGTGGTTCTGCGCGTCGCGGCGGAACTCCTCGCACCCCGTTTACGATTGCCCCGATGTGTTCGGGCGTTGTGCCGCAGCAGCCGCCCACCAGATTGAGCCAGCCATTTGCTGCCCAAGCCACAACTTTCGGCGCAAACGATTCTGGAGTTTCAGGAAATCCGGTCGGCGAAAGCGCATCGGGCAATCCTGCATTCGGATACGCGCCGACGTAAAACGGTGCGATCCGTGAAAGTTCTTCGATGAATGGTTCCATCTCATCCGGACCCAACGCGCAGTTCAAACCGAGGATGAGAGGTTGCGCGTGTGCGATTGAAACAAGGAACGCTTCGACGGTTTGGCCACTCAAGTTCCGTCCGGATTTGTCGATCACGGTGCCCGAAATCATCAACGGCACACTGCGGCCGGTTTCTGCCAACGCATCGGTGATGGCGAACAACGCAGCCTTGCCGTTGAGCGTGTCGAAAATGGTTTCCACGATGAGAAGATCGATACCGCCTTCGAGCAGCGCCTTCGCTTGATCGAAATAGGTTTGGCGAAGCTGATCGAACGAGACCGCGCGAAACGCCGGATCGTTTACGTCGGGTGAAATGGAGCCGGCGACAGGAAGAGGCCCCATCGATCCACCAACAAATCGCTGCCGACCGGTTTCATTTGCGGCGCGGTCCGCAGCGTGGCGGGCGATCTTTGCTGCTTCGAAATTAATTTTATGAACTAGCGCGCGAAGACCGGTATCGTCGATCACGCGCTGAAAAAATTCCTGGTCTTTGCGCCCAGCATTCGGTTCGCCGTGGAAAAGGAAATCGTGCAGACCGATGGTTGTTCCGCTGAAGGTGTTCGTTTCGATGATATCGGCGCCAGCTTTGAGGTAATTGGAATGAATTTCCCCGATCACCTGCGGCTGCGTCAGGTTCAATAGCTCGAGGCTGCCTTTGAGGTCCTTGCCTTGCCAATCGCGGAACCGTTCGCCGCGGTAATCCGGTTCCGACAATTTGTAGCCCTGGATCATCGTTCCCATCGCACCATCGAGAACGACGATCCGCTCGCGCATCAACGCTTCCAGAGGGTGAACCCCGTTTGTCGCCATAAATTGTCCGCCAACTAAACGGCGTTTCGTTCGCTGATCAAGGAACAAATTAACGCATCATGATGCGTGGATATGTTATCAGAACTCCTGCTCGTGCTCTTGCTCATGATCGTAATCGAGAAACGATGGCAATAAATTGCCGCCGCGGCGATAACAATGCCGAAATCCGAATTCGGCATGCCGAAGAAATATCAAATGCCAGAAATTTTAGATAGGGCGCGCCCACTCCTGTGCGCGTCATCGCTTCGGCGGGCAGGGGACTGCCCGCCGTACGTGCGCCGAATGCACGGCGTGGCGTTGTAGAGGCGGTTGTATCAACCGCCTGAAATTTGTAGGGCGTCTGTGTCAGACGCCAACCATTCGGAGCCGAGGTTTTACAGAACGAAGCCGCGAGGACGCAAGCGACCTAGACGGGCAGGCCGGAGGCCGAGTGAGCGGGAGCGAACGAGTCAAACGCCCTACAATCTATTTCAGCGTTACGGCGCTATGCGATCCGTGAGCGTGTCGGTGTGAAAATCGGCGTGGTCACGCAAACGGTTCCAGGGACCGTCCTTTTTGTTCGTTTGCGGGACGCTGTTTTTCTCACCGGCTGCAAAATCATCCCACGAATTGTACCGAGCGATGGTGAGGAACGTCCAATCGGCGCCTTCCAGATGTTGCATCAATACGTTGCCGGCAGTCGTGTCATTTGCCGCGCTTGGCAATTCGCCAAGCATTTTTTCCAATTGCTCCCGATGACCGGGAGCAGGGCGATAATAAGAGACAGAGTAAACCGAGCCCGTCGTTTTCGATTTCGAGTCCGCGTCAATGCCCATGGCTCGCGTGAATTCTTCCCATGAAGGACCGTTCACAAACGTATCAGTGTGCCATGCACCCAAGTCGCGTTTGTCCGGAGGCACAGCGGTTCCCGCAGCTTCCACGGATGCTTTTGGGCCGAGATGCGTAATCACGACATAATCCCAGGCGTCACCGTCCTGATGACGAAGAACAATGAAATGATCGGGCATCGGGTTGTTGGAGTCCGGCGTCTTGAGCCAATCGCCCAATTGCAGTGCTTTGCCCAGCGCGGCTTTTGCGAAATGGACATGGTAAACGTCGGACCGTTTGCCGGTTCCGGCGGTCGCCGCCTGCTTTTCGCCTGCAGCGGGTTTTGGCGACGTCTGGCCGTGAACAAATGTAACCGGTAACAAGCCAAACAATGTGATGGCGATGATGGTAATGGTTGATTTCATGATAATAATGTTTCTTTCTGTTTTGGGTTGAACGCGACCTTGTTTGAGATCCGCGCAAACAGCTAAGGCAAGTTGTGTCGAGCCCTGTCTGCTTCTCGTTTGTTTCCGCGCAGGTATGAGGAGCGGCGTCTCAGGTGTCAATGCTTATTTCCCGCCACGGAGTTCCATTGTAGTACTGCTCACGTTGCAGTTTCGGCCGGCGGGGTCGCCTCGCCCTTTACAAGGGAGAGGGGCAGGTGAGGGTTAGCTCTGAACTGATTGAGGTATTGGACAACAACCCCTCACCTTCTCCTCTCCCCTTCAGCAAGGGGAGAGGGACAGAAGCTCACGAACTGAGGTGCACCGCAATTCGATTAGTACTCGGCAAAGGCGTCATCCGGATAGCAGTACAACCAATGCTCGCCCGGCTGCGCCGATGCGATCACCGGATGTCCACTTCCGTGCACGTGTTTGCTGGCGTGCTGATTCGGCGAGCTGTCGCAGCACAGCGTGACTCCACACGTCTGGCACGTCCGGAGATGTACCCAATAGGAACCGATCTTTACGCATTCTTCGCATTCGCGACGATGCGGTTGCTTGATCGACTCAATCGCGATCGCATCCAGATGAGAACAGCCTCGCGTACTCATGATCGATTAATGCGATAATGTAGCGTTCGCTGATGCCTTGCGTTGTGATGCCAGACTCATGTGGATTCCGGCGACGGCCATTCCGCCTTCGCCGACAGCCGCGGCGCAACGCTTCACTGATCCAGAGCGGACATCGCCGGCAGCAAAGATTCCTGGAAGACTCGTTTCAAGCGGAGCGGGGCGGCGTTTGTTTTCGCGCCACGCTGGTGCTTCCACGACGTCGCTACCAGTTTTGACGAATCCTTTTTCGTCCCGCTCAATTTCCGCCGGCAACCACTCTGTGCATGGGCGGGCGCCGATCATGGAAAAAACGGCCGGCGTCCGCACAACCCGGCGCTCGCCTGTCCTGGTATTTTCCAGTTCGATTTGTTCCAGCTTTTTTCCGCCGGACATTTTGCGGATCTCAGTGTTGTAGAGAATCTCAATGTTTTCACGGGCCTCCACCCGACGCGAAAGATAGTCTGACATCTTGTTGGCAATGTTGTTTCCCCTAACGACAAGTAGTACCTTGGCCGCGCCGTCGGAAAGGAACATCGCTGCCTGGCCGGCTGAGTTGCCGCTGCCGGCGACAACAACAGTTTCGTTGCGACAAAGCTGACCCTCCAGCGCGGTGGCAGCGTAATAAACGCCGACACCTTCAAATTGCTCGCGGCCCTCGGCTTCGAGCCGGCCATAATCGGCGCCGGTCGCAATCAGGAGAGCTTTTGCGCGAAGCACCGCACCGCAACCTTCCGTCTCGAGGCACACGCGATACTCGCCATCAGGGTGGTATTGCAGCGAAAGGGCCGCGGCAGGGGTGGAAAATTTCGCGCCGAATCGATAAGCCTGAAGCTGAGCCAGCCAGGTTAATTCGCCGCCACCAATGCCGGTCGGGAATCCAAAGAAATTTTCAATGAGCGACGAGGAACCGGCTTGTCCGCCTGGCGCATAACTTTCTACAACGACCGTCTTCAATCCCTCGGATGCGGCATACACCGCTGCGGCCAGGCCAGCCGGTCCAGCCCCAACGATTGCGAGGTCGCAGAGAACTTCGGTTTCATTTTCTTCCGTGAGCGACCGCAGCAAGCCGGCTTCCCGGGCGACCTCGCGCAACGACGGCTTACGCAAGCGCGCACCAGCAGCAGTGATCAAGACCGGCAAATCGCGAGTCGTTAGGTGAAAACGCTCGCTCAACGCCTGTCCCTGTTCGCTCTCAAATTCGATCAGCCGATGTGGAATGCGATTCTTGTCGAGGAAATCATCGAGCTGATGTCCATCGCGCCCGTCGCGATTGGCCAGAACACGCATTCCCGCGAATTCGCGGTCGCGACGAAGCCGACGCCGTCGCATGATCAGCGCATCGACGATTGTCTTGCTCACCGCGGGAATTTCCGCCAGCGCGCGCCGAAGTTCGACCGCCGGAACGTAAAGTATCTCGGCCTCTTCTGATGTGACGCGGGCCGAACCGAGGATTGATGTGCCCTGGAGCATCGATATGTCGGCGACGAAATCCCGCTCGTGCGCGGTAGCGAGGTTATATTCGGTGCCGTCGCGCGTCTCGAATGCTTCGACTTCGCCGCGCAAAACAATTCCGAGTCCGAGATCACGTTGCCCGGCCTTGAACAACATGTCACCGCGTTTCATCAAGCGGCGTTCGCCCAAAGGCTCAAGTAGCGAAAGCTGATGATCGTTCAGTTTCGGAAACGCGATGCTTTCAGTATCGCGGTAAAACTGTTCGTCTTGCTCGTCGTCAGTCACCTGCGAAACTTACGCGCGACTCAACACATTCCAAATCTGACTCATGCCGGCGCACACTTACGAATTCATTCAGCTCGATGTATTCACGCAGACGCCGCTCGCAGGTAATCCGCTGGCGATTTTTCCTGACGCTTGCGGGTTGACTGACGCCGAGATGCAAGCCTTGGCCCGCGAGATGAATCTTTCAGAAACGACTTTCATTTTGCCGCGCGACGCCGCCACTGAAGCTCGGGAAGGAAAGAAAGTCCGTATCTTCACCGTCGAAACAGAATTGCCTTTTGCCGGGCATCCGACGCTCGGCACAGCGCTGTATTTGTATGCGTCGGAATCCAATCAACAGAAGCCCGCCGAGATCAACCTTGATTTGAAAGCGGGAAAAATTCCCGTGCGTTTCACTGCGAATTCCGAGAACGCCGGTCGACAGCGAATGGACGGTCAGGTGTTCGGTGAAATGCGCCAGCGCGATCCTGAATTTGGAGCTCCATTTTGGCGAGCAGACGTCGCGCGCGTCATCGGGATTGCGGTTAATGAGATTCATTCGAAATGGCCGATCCAACCGGTCTCGACAGGATTCACTTTCACGATCGTGCCATTCCGCAATCAACAGACGCTCTCGGATCTAACGTTTGGTTACAGTCAGGCGGCGGAGTTTCTGAGGAAGACCGGCGCGAACTTGTTCTACTTTCTCTGTCCCGAGCGGCGCGAAGGCCGGCTCGAAGCTCGAGCTCGAATGTTCTTCTACGGTGGCGAAGACCCAGCCACGGGATCAGCGGCAGGCTGCGCTGCCAGTTGGATGGTCCAGCACGGTGTCGCAAATAGTGATGAGCAGGTGGTGATTCGGCAAGGCATTGAGTGTCGTCGCCCAAGCGAAATGCATGTCCGGGCGACGCGGGAAGGGGAACGCGTTTCCAATGTCCGCGTCGGTGGCTATGCTGTGGAAATATTGCGCGGAAAAGTGGTCCTGTGAGTAATCGCCGTTATCGCGTGACGCGAGACGGACACTAAAATTGTGGACGGAGAGGGGAGGAACTTGCCGGAACCTGTGGTTTTGCCGTATCCACAAACATGCCGGTAGTTCTTCAAGACGCCTGTGACGAGAACATAATTCGATCTGGCCCGGCGGCGGCGCCATGCTCGAAAACTCGCGGTCGTTGGATTCTCGCCGCAACCATTCTCGCTTCGAGCATGGCGTTTATCGATGGCACGGTCGTGAACGTAGCGTTGCCCGCCCTGCAAACGAATCTCAATGCTACCGCCACAGATGTGCAATGGGTAATCGAATCGTACGCGCTTTTTCTCTCTGCGTTGCTGCTGGTTGGCGGCTCGTTAGGCGATCATTACGGTCGTCGTCGCATCTTTGTGCTCGGTGTTGCCATCTTCGCGGTTGCATCAGGCGCATGCGGTCTCGTCGGGAACATTCACCAATTGATCGTGGCCCGCGCGTTTCAAGGATTCGGCGCGGCACTTCTTGTCCCGGGCAGCCTTGCGATCATCAGCAATTCTTTCTCCGAGCAAGAACGCGGACGCGCAATTGGATTGTGGTCGGGCTTTAGCGCCATCACTACCGGAGTTGGGCCGGTTCTCGGCGGATGGCTGATTGAGCATGTTTCATGGCGCGCCGTGTTTTTCATCAATCTTCCGCTTGCACTCGTTGTGATATTGATCTCGCTCCGCCACGTCGCAGAAAACACGGATAGAGAAAGGAGTCGTGTTGACTGGTTTGGCGCAATTTTGGCAGCACTGGGTTTGGGCGCGCTGGTTTACGGATTGATCGAATCGGCCCGAGTCGGTTTTAACGATCGCTCAGTGATTATGGCATTGGCGGCAGGCGTTGTCGTTTTGATTCTGTTTTTCTTCGTCGAATCTCGCCTTTCGCATCCGATGTTGCCGCTGACATTGTTTCGCTCGCGGATATTCGCTGGAACGAATCTCTTAACATTTCTGCTCTATGCTGCGCTTGGCGGAACACTGTTTTTTCTGCCGTTGAATTTGATTCAGGTTCAGCAGTACCCACCGACTTCCGCCGGAGCGGCGCTGTTGCCGTTCATACTGATCATGTCGTTCCTTTCGCGTTGGTCCGGCGGACTTGTTGCGCGTTACGGTCCAAAACTTCCGCTTATTGTTGGCCCGGTCATCACAGCCGTTGGTTATTTGCTCTTCCTGCTGCCGGGGATTGGCGGCAATTACTGGATAAATTTCTTTCCGCCAGTGGTTGTCTTGGGATTAGGCATGGCCATTACTGTGGCACCGCTCACCACGATCGTGATGAGTTCGCTCGCGCAAAACCGCGCTGGGATTGCATCGGGAGTGAACAACGCCGTCGCGCGCACGGCGAGTCTCGTCGCGATTGCAGTTCTTGGAGTCGTGATGATCCATGTGTTCAAAACCAATCTGGATCACAGGCTGAGCACTACGAATTTGCCGGCGTCAGTCGCGCAATCGCTGCAAACTCAATCGATAAAGCTCGCGGCTATCGATATTCCGGAAAATGTGAACCCCGAAACGCACCAGCTAATTCGTCGCGCAATCGACGAATCTTTCGTGTCCGGATTTCGCTGGGTGATGATGATCGGCGCCGCGCTTGCCGCGGCGAGCGCAGTTACTGCGCTCTTTTGGATTGGAGGAACGACCACCGCGGGTTCGCCTTTCAATGCGATCGGTCGTTAGGCCAAAATCTATTTAGGCTTAAACGGCCCTTTAGTAGCTCGTCGTTTTGGATAATCCCATTACTGCGAGGGTATCGCTGTCGAGGTAGCCAGTCTGGCGCAAGCCGTTGGTGCTTTGATAACGCCTGATGGCTTTCTGCATCTCAGGGCTGAGCACACCGTCTGTCTCGCCGCGATAGTACCCTTGGCGGGCCAGTCGCTCCTGCGCTGCGACGATGGTCGAATCTTCTGATTGCGATTCATCGTTGTAGGCATTCGGATTGTCGTACGCTTGAGTTTGGTAAACACCGGAGTCGTAGTAGCCCTGCGATTGGTCGGGATAGCTGTTTTGATCGTAATACATCTGCCCCTGGTAATCGCCGGAGTCGTAGTCGCCGGGATCATAATTGTACGAATACGGATAATCATAACCGTAGGTCGACGAGCCGTAGCCATCATTCGGAAAGCCATAGTCGTAATAGTAATCGTCCGGGTAGTACCAGGGCCACCACGGAGAAAATCCTAGGTTGAAGATCACCCACGATCCATTAATGAATGAGCATTGGTGGCCATTCCACCAATGATCGCAATTGCGGTTCCAGTCGCGATGCCAATCCCCTGAGCGGTGAGCGAAAACGTGTTTTTGCCAGTCACGCCGCAGACGATTGTTTCCATTTCGGAAATGGTTTCCGTTCCGGAGATTGTTTGCATTCCGAATATTGTTTGCGTTGCGCAGATTGTTTCCATTCCGGAACTTTCTTCCGGTGTTCCGCTGGTTCCACACGCGTGTGACAGCTGGATTTCTGCGATTCGCGAATGGCGCGACACGATTGCGTTGCGGGATAGTTGCCACCGTGTATGGACCGGAACGCGTGAACGAACCTCGACTCGAATACAAAGGCCGCCGGTACGCGGACGATGGTGACGAACGCATCCCAAACGAGGGAGGGCGTTGGCCTGAATAAAACGGTCTACTGCCTTGTGACCGCAGCGGCGTTGAGCGGAACGATGAAACACCGCCGGGCCGCATCGGAGCGTGAACCGCCGGGGCACTGCGTGCAACTGCGCCTCTGGGAGATGCCCCTTTCGCTGCGGGAACACCTCCTGGGTTCGCTTGAGCAATCGTGACCGCGCTCGCAACAAGCGCGACGGCGGACAATTTTGTTTTCATGTTTTCGTTTCCCTTTCCTGTTGCTGAACCGTTTGCCTGTACAATCTAACGCAGACCGCCCGAAATGAGAAGCGTTTCTCTGGTGATCCATTTGGAATCATCGGAAGCGAAGAACACCGCCGACGACCCGATGATCACCACGCGAGGCTGATTATTCACTCAAGAGCTGTCTCATTTTTCGAGCGGCGTTAACAGTTCCTTTTCGTCCGTATCGACCACGAACACGGCCAGCAGCTTAGCGGGTTCGGTCTTGCTCGCATTCTCATCAAGAGTGTGTCGATCACCAGGCATCTCGGAGAAGTTCTGTCCGGCGCGATACGTGACGACCGGTCCATCATTGACCGAAGTTCGGATCGCTCCTTCGAGAACGGTTGCGTAGATGAAAGCAGACTTGGGATGTATGTGGCCCCCTGTCGCAACGCCGGGACCATATTCGACGAGCACGCCCTTGATGCTTTTGCCGGGCACATTTGGCAGAGCGTGGTCGAAGACGACCGTGACCTTTGGACCTTCGTCAGCGGCTATCCCTGAGCGCACGCCGACAGTGGCGATGAGTGCGCAAACAAGAAGTGCGTAAATGAAGCGCGGCATTCCGCCTGGTTTTGACCTTTGGATTGGTTTCACTGTGATGTTCCTTTTTGGTATATGGGTTTGGTTGAGGTTTAGTTTGTGATAAACGGTTCAGTGCTGTGGAGCAGTGCGGCTAAGCCAGTCCGCGAAATGGCAGGAACCGAGCAGCGCATTCTCGCCAGGGACCAGGCTGCGCTTCTCAAGCGTCGTGCCAAAGTAACGGGCTTGCTCGTCCGCTACGACCGAGCGGGGATCATGATGCGCCGCGAGGTATTCGCGCACGAGCTCGTCAAACGGAATAGCGTCTGGGCCGGCGATCTCAATGGTTCCTTTCAACGGCTCAGAGACGGCGATTTTGGCCAGGTTAGCGGCGAGGTCGTCCGAGAAAATAGGCTGAAACAACACCGGGGGCAGGTGAACGGTCTGCCCGCTGGTCGCCTCATCAGCGATGCGCCCAACGAATTCAAAGAACTGCGTCGCGCGGACAATCGTATAAGGAATCGACGATGCTTTGATCAGTTTTTCCTGGGCCACCTTCGCGCGTAAGTATCCGCTCGCGGGAAGCTGATCGGTGCCAACGATGGAGACCGCGACGTGATGCCCCACGCCGGTCTTCGCCTCAGCAGCGAGGACGTTGCCGGTCGAAGTTTGGAAAAATTCCAGCACGGCCTTGTCTTCGAACGAAGGAGAATTCGTGACGTCCACGACCACCTGCGCTTCGGTTAGCGCCTCAGTCAAACCTTCTCCGGTAATCGAATTGATGCCCTGCGAAGGAGATGCCGCAACGACTTCGTGGCCGCGTGCACGGAGGAGGTTCACTACTTTGCTTCCGATGAGACCCGTGCCGCCCAGGATGACTATTTTCATATTCTTGTTTTTGGTTTTAGGTGTCTTTCATGGTGATTTCCGTCCTTGTTTACTCTTTGCGGTCCTCCAGCTTCCGCTCAATCCGAGGGTCAGGAATCAACCAGAGGAGCGCGACGAACACGTACAGTCCGCCGGCGATCCATGCACTCACAAACGCGAGTGGGATGGCAGCGAAATAAAGCACAGCGGAGAGTTTGCCCTTCCAATCCCCGCCGATGGCTCGCGCCACAAGGGAGTCGCGACCTTCCTTCGCGATGATAGCCCACTCGAGAATAAGATAAGCGATTGCTGCCATCAGCAGAACGAAACCATATACGGCGGTCGGAATGGCAGCGAAGCCGTTCTCACCAATCCAACCCGTGGTAAAAGGAAAGAGCGACAACCAAAACAGCAAATGCAGGTTTGCCCAGAGAATTCCGCCGCTGACCTGCTTTGTGGCTTGGAAAAGATGATGGTGATTGTTCCAGTAAATGCCCAGGTAGATAAAACTTAGCACATAACTCAAAAGCACAGGTAGCAATGGCTTCAAGGCGGCAAGGTCAACCGCGTGCGGCACTTTCAATTCCAGCACCATGATCGTGATGATAATGGCGAGGACTCCGTCGCTGAATGCTTCAAGTCGGGTAGTTTTCATCCTGCTTCGCGCTGATGCGCTTCGCAGGATCGGTGATGATGATTCGTTGCGCGAAGCAGGATGCCCTCCGAAGCTTCAGCGAAGGAGGGCCAGTGTATTACGTGTATCTTATCGAGAGTCTTTCTGCGCAAGGAGAGCGCTACGTGGGAATGACCACAGATCTCAAACAGCGCCTCCGAGAACACGATCAAGGAAAATCTTCTCATACCACAAAGTTCAGCCCATGGAAGCTAATCACTTATGTCGCGTTCACTGGTCGCGCCAAGGCAGAAGCTTTTGAGCGTTATCTAAAATCCGGTTCAGGTCATGCATTCGCTAGAAAGCGCCCATGGTAATTGGCTATTCAAAGTTTTTCGCGTGTTGATTTGTTCAAGGCTCTCCAAGCCAATGACGCGCTACTTCAAGGTCGTCATTAGTTAGGCCATGCCCTGCCGTTGCGAAGCGAATTGTCACGTCTGCACCTGCGCGACGAAGGAGTTCTGCCAGGCGTTTCGTCTCGGCTGCAGGAACAATCGGATCCTGATCACCCGCGCCGATCCATACGCGCACGGAAGAGAGGTTTGGTTGTGTCTCAGGAATTAGCGGCACCATCGCTCGAAACAATATCGCAGCCGATAATGTGTCCGGCCGCAGTAGTAGCATGCTCGCGGCGATATTGGCGCCGTTAGAATAACCAACGGCAACGACCTTGCCGCTGACGAACCCATAATGTTGAGCAGCTGCTGCGACAAAGTCCGCCAACTCGTTGGTACGATGTTTTAAATCCTCCAGGTCGAATACCCCCTCAGCCAATCGTCGGAAGAATCGCGGCATTCCATTTTCGAGCACCTTGCCGCGTGGGCTGAGCAATGCAGCATTCGGATCAAGCTCGCGTCCAAGCGGAATTAGATCACGTTCGTTTCCACCCGTGCCATGTAGAAGCAAAAGTGTGCGTGACGAGTTGCCGGGAACGAAGTCATGAATGAAATCCGGTCGAAGTTTCATTTTAAGCCAGTAATTGCTGTAGCCACCGGTTCGCCGCAGGACGAATCCGTCCCGTGTGCGGACCTGTGGCCGAGCTGCGCGCGCGCATTGTTTCTCATTACCAGTGAAGACGGCCCACAGGGCCGTGGCTACAGCGACTATTTAACTCACTCCGGTGGGCACGCGAATCGGTGGTAGAATTTGTTCGATCTGTGATCGCGCCGATTCCATCCACGGTGGGAGGCGTAAATGCATACCGAGTTCTTCCACTTTCTCGTCCAACGTAAAACCGGGAGGCTCAGTTGCGATTTCGAAGAGCACGCCGCCCGGTTCTCGGAAATAAATGGAATGAAAATACGTGCGATCGATTACTGGCGTGACGTTGTAGCCAAGATCGACCAAATGCTCCCGCCACTGGAGCTGTTCGGCATTGTCCTTCGCTCGAAACGCTATGTGATGCACTGAACCGGCCGCGACACGGCCCGTCGCGGTGTCGGGCTGACACAGCAGGTCGACAATTCTGCCCGGAGCGTTGTCGTCCGGGGATGCAAACCGAAACCGGTTGCCCGATTCATCACGCAAACGATAGCCGAAGCTCTCGGTGAATAACCGCGCAGTTCTCTCGTAACCTTCCAACGCGGCAGACACACTGTGAAAACCGCGAATCGCATGCTCTGACGGGACCGGGCTGTCCGGCCACGGCTCAATCTTTGCAGGTGATACGCCTGCCGCCACAGCGATCAGCTCAATCAGAAGTCCATCGGGATCGATCAACCGAATTACCTCTTCGCCGAAACGCTGCGATGTTCTCTCAGCCGTCACGTGCTGTTGTTTTAAACGCTCCAGCCAAAACCCGATTGAATTCTGTGGAACGGCGAACGCTGTCGCTTCGACCTGGCCGGTGCCGCGAATTCCGCGTCGTGCTCTCGGCCACGGAAAAAATGTGAGAATTGTTCCGGGCGTGCCGCGCCGGTCACCGAAATAAAAATGGTACGTTCCCGGATCATCAAAATTCACTGTGCGCTTCACGAAACGCAGACCAAGAAGCCCGACGTAAAAATCGAGGTTCCGCTGCGGATCGCTCGCGATCGCAGTGACATGATGCAGTCCCGGGATTTTGCTGTCCATCAGGACGGTGACGATCTTCGCTTAATGGCGCGCGCAGATTCTTCCGCGTGCGAACTAGCCTTCGTACTTAAAGGACAGTTGCAATCGCGTTCGGTACTCGGTCACTTTGCCGTCCTCAATCTTCACATCCATTTTTACAACCTCGGCAATGCGCAGGTCGCGCAGCGTCCCCGCCGCAGTCTGCACCGCAGTCTTTGCCGCATCCTCCCAGGACTGGGTACTCGTCCCGATTACTTCAGTTACTCTGTAGACTGACTCCGTAGATTCATCTTTTGTGGCCATAATGTTTCCTTTCTATCAGTTTGTTTAGACTTCCCTGAGAGAAATGTTTATGCAAGCGGCCGCACAAACTGACGGAGAAGTATCTTCGGTCACGATGGATTTTTCGGACCGCGTTGGTACGAACCGCAGTTCTGGCGTTGCAACAATCGACGTGGTCGAGTACGACTGAACGGTCATGTTTTCTATTCAAAAGCTGATCGGGCGCGACGAAAAGTTTTACGATTTACTCGAGGCCAGTGCACAGCAGGCTGACACAAGCGTCCATCATCTGATCGGCTTATTGCAAAAACTCGAGCAGCATGACACACCGGAAAACCTGGAGCAATTCGCCCACAGCCGGCGTGAGGATAAACGGATCACGCAGGAATTGACCGAGCAACTTTCCAAATCGTTTGTCACCCCTCTCGAGCGCGAAGACATTCAGGAATTGGCAGCCTCGCTTTATAAAATACCGAAAACGGTCGAGAAAATTGGCAAGCGCATCTTAATCTGCCCCGAAGATTTGGCCGGACAGAGTTTTGGCAAGCAAGTTGAGCTGCTCGATCAGGCAGCCGAACTGGTGCTAGCCATGGTGAAACAACTGCGTCATGGGATTGACGCCCGCACCGCGCGCGAGATGAACGCCAAGCTCCAGGGCATCGAAGGCGACGCCGATAAGCTCGAACTGGAGCGGCTTCGCGATCTCTTTAAAGGCGATCACGAGGCGAAGCAGATTATTTTTCTGCACGATCTTTATGGGCTCTTGGAGAAAGTGATCGACCGCTGCCGCGACGCGGGGAACATCATCGTACAAGTGGCGCTGAAATATTCGTAGCAAACGAACCGCGTGCTCATCCTTACTTTGGTCATTCTGGCCGCTGTCATTTTCGAATACAGCAATGGCTTCCACGACGCGGCAAATGCGATTGCAACAGTCGTCTCGACGCGAGTACTTACGCCGCGCCAAGCGATCGCGATGGCTGCATTCTTCAATTTTACAGGAGCGTTATTCGGCGGTGCGGTTGCGTCGACGATCGGCAAAGGATTGGTGGACACCGAGGTGGTCACTATGACCACTGTGCTCTGTGCTGTGGTGGCCGCCTTTAGCTGGAACATTGCCACCTGGTGGTTCGGCTTACCATCAAGTTCAAGTCATGCACTGATCGGCGGACTTTGCGGAGCCGCACTCGCTGCCGCGAGCGGCAATTGGTCAGTAATCAAATGGAACGAAGGCGTGTGGCCTAAGGTTGTCCTGCCTATGATCGGGTCGCCAGTTGCCGGCTTCGCGTTCGGCGCGGTCTTCATGTTCTTGTTGCTCATCGCAGTGCACCGCCTCACGCCGCATCTTGTTCATTCGCTGTTTGGAAAACTGCAAATCTTCAGCGCGGCCTGGATGGCGCACTCCCACGGCACAAATGATGCGCAGAAAACGATGGGCATCATCACTCTGGCGCTGTTTACCGGAACAAAGGCAGGCAGCTTCGATCAATGGCCACGCTGGCTCGATTTTCTGAAGACGCCGTCGTTCGTACTCCCAAAATGGGTAATCGCTCTATGCGCCGTCACGATGGCGGCGGGAACGGCTGCTGGTGGTTGGCGCATCATTCGCACGCTCGGCCATCGCGTGGTGAAATTGCAGCCGGTACATGGCTTCGCGGCCGAAACTACTGCAGCGCTAATCATTCAAGCCGCGAGCTACTACGGTATTCCACTCTCAACCACACACGTAATTTCCACGTCGATCATGGGCGTCGGGGCGGTAAAACGTTTCACTGGAATCCGCTGGACAGTGGTGGAACGAATTGTTTGGGCATGGGTTTTCACTCTCCCCGCAACCGCCCTAATCGGCTATATGCTCGAACGCGCAATTGGAACGCGTCACTGACCCAATTATGGGGCGAAAAAATCCGAGCAATTTTCAGGGTTCCAAGGGAGCCAGTTACAAATCGTCGCGCTAACGCGCAACAAACAGGAGAAACGTATGTCGATGACAAAATGTTTTGTGCAAAACCATGTTCTTATTTCGGTATTGCTGGTGACGGCGCTTTGCCCAGTAGCTATGGAGGCTGCTTCCGAATCCGATCGACTAGAGAGGCTCGAACGCGCAGTAGAGCAATTGCAAAAGCGCAACGCTGAACTCGAAGCCGAAGTTCGGAGCTTAAAACAGCAAACTGTCGCTGTGCCGGATGGCAAATTCAAAACCAAGGTAACCTACGATGGAAAAACCTATGTCGAGAAAGCTGCCTCCCAAGTGGAGAAACCACCTCTGTTTGTGCTGCAGCGGGGATCGGAATTGAAGCTGGTGTTGGGCGGATTCATTCAGGTGAATTTCGAAGACGGCGACGTCTCCGCGTTCGAAGGCCGCTTTGGTCAGACCGCGCTCAAGGATCGTTTCCGGCTGCGCCGGGCTCGTATCAATCTGACTGGGGATTTTGCGGAGCAATTCGACTTCAAGATGGAAGGCGATTTTGGCCAGAGCGATGGCACTTCAGGCAACCGCACCGCCTTTTCCGCAACAGACATTTGGGTCAACTGGCATCAGTTTCCTGCGGCGCAGATCAAGGTCGGCCAGTATAAGGCGCCATTTGGCCTCGACCAGCTGACACCTGACACTACCCTGCTCACGATTGAACGCGCGTTGCCTACAGGCGCCATCACGCCAGATCGGCAAATCGGTATCGAACTTTGGGGAAAACCATTTACGAGCATCTGGCCCGAACAGAAGGATCTGCTGACCTATTACGCCGGAATTTTCAACGGCAACGGCCGCAACATTACCGTCAACGACAACAACAACTTTATGTTTGTGGGCCGTCTGGAGTTGCTGCCATTCCAAGGCAAAGTCTTTGGTCAGCCCTCCTTTCTCAAGTTGGCCGGCGACGTGCTCAACAGCCGCGATGAAGCGGGGGTAAATATCTCGCAATCCGGGAACCTGTTGGTGAACACCGACGGTTCTCTGTCGCCATTTAACCTGCCCAGCGCCGACGAAAGAACGGCTTGGAGCCTGGACGCCTGGCTCGAGGTTGGTCCCTTTGACTTGATAGGTGAATATCTCCAGGAACACGTCGAGGGCCGCACCGTGAACGGAGTGGCTCCGACATTCGCCAACTTCACGACCGACGGGTTTTATGTTACCGGCGCGTATTTCCTGATACCGAAAAAGCTGCAGGCTGTAGTTCAATGGCAGTATCTAAATCCCGGACAAAAGGGGAACGACGGGCTTTATTCGATCCTGGGCGGCCTCAACTACTACATCCGTGGCGACAACCTCAAGTTGATGGTCAATTACATTCATACGTGGTCGGATTTCCGCCAAGCCAATCCTGAATTCGGTGAGGATCAATTCGATGAAGTGATCGGACGCATGCAGCTGATGTTCTAAGCTCCGCTCTCGTTGAGCCCACCCTATAGGGAGAACAGTGGTGACACCGAAACATATCCTTGGGACGTTCGATGAAGCGCTGAGCGAGCTCCGCAAAGATCTGCTCACGATGGCGGGACTAACGGAGCGCAACCTCTGTCGCGCGATCAATGGATTGCTCCAACGGGATGACAGCCTTTGCACAAAGGCCATCGTCGACGACGAAGAAGTTGATGAATTGGAGAAGCAAATTGATAAGACCGGTCTAGAAATTTTGCTTCGCTATCAGCCCGTCGCATCCGATCTACGGCTGGTGATTTCGGCAATGAAACTTTCGCCCAACATCGAGCGTGTAGCCGACGAAGCGACAAATATCGCCGAACGTGCGAGGAAGTTGAACAAACATCCGCCCCTGGCTGAAGTGAACTTGATCGTGCCAATCCAGGCGCATGCAATGTCAATGTTTAAGGACAGCATCGACGCATTTGTACGAGAAGATGTCGCGATGGCACGGGCGGTCGTCAGCCGTGACAAGCAACTCGATGGCATGAATGCCTCTGCAAACCGGCAGTTGACCGAGCGGATGATGCAGGACCGCGATCAACTGCGTGGCTATCTGAACCTGATTTTAATCTCGCGTTGTCTTGAACGCGTCGGTGATCACGCGACCAATATCGGCGAGGACGCTGTTTACGCCGCTGCAGCGGAGGACATCAGGCACCAAACCTGACGACTATTTCTTTTCGACTGACACCGAGGTTGCCTTCGTTACCGCAAAAACGCTGTCGCCTTCTTTCAGATTCATTCGCTCCACTGAACCGGTTGTAATAATCGACGTCACGATTCCGGCCGCGGTTCGGATGACAACTTCTGACACAACTTTGTCCGAAACGATTTTCTTAATTGTGCCGGGTAAGCGATTTCGAATACTTATGCTCATGGTCGTTAGGCCTTAATAAACGCGAGCAGGTCGGCATTGATAACGTCGGCTTGCGTCGTGATCATGCCGTGCGGGTAGTCCTTGTACGCCTTCAGCGTGCCGTTCTTGAGGAGCTTGGCTGAGAGTGGACCGGCGGCCTGATAGGGCACGATCTGGTCGTCCTCGCTGTGTATGACCAGAACCCGCACCGAGATCTTCTTCAGATCCTCCGTGAAGTCGGTCTGCGAGAACGCGACGATGCCGTCGTAATGCGCCTTGGCACCGCCCATCATACCCTGGCGCCACCAGTTCCAAACGATAGGCTCGATCGTTTTCACGCCCGGACGGTTGAAGCCGTAGAACGGCCCGGCCGGCAGGTCGTAATAGAACTTAGACCGGTTGGCGAAGAGCTGTGCTTGGAGATCGTCGAACACCGATTTGGGCAGGCCTAACGGATTGGCCGGGGTCTTCACCATGAGCGGCGGTACGGCGCTGATGATCGCCGCCTTCGCCACGTTCTTATCGCCATGACGGCCGAGGTAACGCACTACCTGGCCGCCGCCGGTCGAATGGCCGACGTGGATTGCATCCTTCAGTTTGAGATGATCGGTCACGGCCTTCAGATCATCGGCATAGTGATCCATATCATGGCCGCCGTCGGTCTGAGTCGAGCGGCCATGCCCCCGCCGGTCGTGTGCGATGACCCGATAACCTTTGGAGAGGAAGAACAGCATTTGCGGGTCCCAATCGTCCGCGGAGAGCGGCCAGCCGTGGCTGAACACGATGGGCTGACCTTTACCCCAGTCTTTGTAATAGATGTCGATGTTAGCTCCGTTTTCTTTTCCAACAGTTACGTATGGCATGACGTGTTTTCCTTTTGGTTCAGGGTTATTGTTAGACGAATTGTTAACGCAGACCACCTGCGATAAGCAGCGTTTCGCCGGTGACCCATTTGGAATCGCCTGAAGCGAAGAATACCGCAGCAGGCGCGATATCGTCCGTCTCACCGAGTCGACCCAGAGGAGTCATCGATTCAAACATGTTTCGCATCTCGCCTTCGGTGTAACCGCCAGCCACCGCTCCTTCCGTTACAACCATTCCGGGATTAATAGAATTGACGCGAATTTTTCGCGGCCCGAGTTCCTTCGCCAGTGTTCGTGTGATCGCATCGACCGCGCCTTTCGTTGCGTTGTAAACAACCGCAGTCGGTGGAGTCAGGGAATTGGCGAGAGACCCAATGTTGATGATACTGCCGCCGTCGGCGTTGAAATGTTTCAGCGCTTCCTGCGTGGCGAGGAGCATTCCGAGGACGTTTGTATCGAACATTCGGTGGAATTGCTGCTCGGTGACTTCTTCCAGCGGCACGAACTCGTAAACGCCGGCGTTATCAACCACGATGTCGATCTTGCCGAATGCTTTCTCTGCTTCGGCGAATAGTCTCTCGACTTCTGGTTTCTTCGCGACGTTGCCTTGGATAGCGACAGCTTTTCCGCCGCGCTTACTAATTTCATCCACCGCGCGATCCGCGTCCTGTTTCGCCGACACGTAATTGACCACTACTGACGCGTCCGCGTCTGCGAACTCTTTCGCAATCCCGGCGCCGATTCCCTTCGACGCTCCCGTTACTACTGCAACTTTTCCATTTAGTTTACCGTTTTTCATTTTGGTCCTTTCTTCATCTTGTGATCCTTGTTTCCCGCTGAAGCCGAACAATGCAGTGAATTTTGAGCGCGCGGACAAGTCCGCGAGTCAAAGGGGGCGATCCCGCGGTTGCGGGACCGCACTCCAAAAGGCCCAGTCGTTCATCGAGTTGATGAAACTAGTAAATCAGTTCCTTTGGCGTGTAGCTTCGAACAGGAACCACGTGCGACGCTCGGTTTCATCGATCCAAACCTCGATCAAACTGGTTGTCGCGAAGTCACGATGTTCGTCGCACACGTTGTGCACTTCGCGGAGCCGCGCGGCGAACGTTTTGTTGTCATCGGCCAGCTCGGCGAGCATGTCCAATGGCTCGACGTAATCGGCATCATTATCGAGCACGCGTTGGGTGCGCGCGATCTCTCCAATTGAATGCAGTGTGAGGCCTCCGATCTTGCGAACGCGTTCCGCGATGACGTCGGTCATGGCAAAGAGTTGCTCGGCGTGCTCGTCGAGAAGCAGGTGATAATCGCGGAAGTGATGCCCACTCATATGCCAGTGAAAATTTTTCGTTTTCAAATACAGCGCGAAAACGTCCGCCAGAATCGCATTCATCGCGCCTGAGATATCCCTCGTCGCTTCCCGCGTGAGGTCGGTCCGCGTTTCGAGTGGCGCGTCTCGTCTGTGAAGAAGCTCTGCTTTTTTGGGATTCGATTTGGCCATACTTCGGCCGTCTTTGGAGAGGGTTGCTTTCATTGCTGAATCTAGCAGACATCATCTGCGCGCGATATTGCCACTTTCGCGAGAGTTTGGGTCGCCGAGAACGAGATAACACCGCATACCTCTTTCAGGGTAGAGCAGCTTTTGTCGCAGCCCACGTTCGCATGGAAAAAATGAATCCAACCCCAAGTTCACCGGCGTTTTGATTCTCGGCGCGCTGGATCAGGCGGCGAAACGACTTCATGCAACGCCTGCGCAGGTCGCGCTCGCGTGGTTGATCGCGCGGCGAACGGTCACTGCGCCCATCGCCAGCGCGACAAGTCTGGTGCGATTGAAGGAGCTAATCGGCGCGACCAAGCTCGAGCTAGACGAAGCGTCAATGGAACTTCTGAATCGGGCGAGCGATCGGCGAGGGTAACACAGCCATAACGGCTGTCCCGTGATAGCGGGCTTCTTGCTCTACCCGCAGGTTGCATTTCGGCGTAACACACGCGAAGCATTTCGGCGATTAAAGGCCGGCGCTTGGCACTACTGAGAAATGAACGAAGGCGATGATTCTACGCCACCTCGTCAGCGACCTCGGGGTTGAGGGAGCGCAGGAATATTGGCGGATCTTCGAGCAACTGCGGACCGAGCTGGGCTATGCGGACTACCTCGGCGCTTTGCAAAGATACCGGGACAAACATCCACGGGCTCTGCATCTGCTGTCTGTCTCTGATTTCCTGATTAATTATCCTTTCGCCGACCGTCTTTTTCCCGACGCGCTCAAGGTGATTGAGTACGTCCGGCAATGGGGTCCTGCGGTCATTCTCTCGGACGGCGACGTCGTTTTCCAACCGCTCAAGGTCAGTCGCTCAGGATTGGCCAATGCCGTGTCCGGGCGCGTGCTGATTTACGTGCATAAGGAGCAGGAACTCGATGACGTCGAGCAACGCTACCCAGCCGAACATTACTTGTTGGTTGACGACAAATTGCGCATCCTGGCCGCCGCGAAGCAATTCTGGCGGTCGCGTGTGATCACTATTTTCGTTAGGCAAGGTCACTACGCTACCGACCCGAAAATCCTCGCCAGCTATCCGCCAGCGGACATCAGCATCGGACGTATCGGGGATCTGTTGCAATATCACTTGCCGGAATTGCTAAATCCGAAACTGTGAGCGATCGACGATCCTTTCGACGCCGCATTTGTACCGCGCTCATTTTTTATTGTGCGATAAATCCTCCATCCACTACCAGGGACGTGCCGGTGGTGAATTTCGCGTTGTCGGAACAGAGATAGAGAACAGCCGCGGCGATCTCTTCGCTGGCGCCAATTCGCGCCACGGGAATGATCGAAGGGAGCTGGTCGCGCAATTCGTCTCCGGCAAACCGATACAACATATCGGTGGCGATCACACCCGGAGCGATGGCGTTGATGCGAATCTTTTGTTTGGCGAACTCGAGCGCGACGGATTTGGTCAGCCCTTCGACTGCGTGCTTGGACGCAATGTAAACGCTCACCTGCGCGAGACCAACGTGCCCGGCGACGCTCGAAGTATTGACGATCGCGCCGCCGCCATTCTTGAGCATCGCGGGAATCTCGTGACGCATCGAATTCAAGACGCCCCAAACGTTGATGTCGAAAACGCGGCGATACTCCGCTTCAGTCGCCTGATCCAGCGGGCCTTTCCATTCCACGCCGGCATTGTTGAAGGCGATGTCGAGCCGGCCGAATTTTTCGATCGTAAAATCGACCATTCGTTTCACGTCCGCGTCTTTCGCCACGTCGGCGCGGACGAACGCGCCCTCACCGCCGAGTTTCTTAATTTCAGCGACGACCTGTGCGCCTTCTTTTTCGCGGCGGCCGGTCAGAACGACTTTCGCACCAGCACGAGCGAATTCGATCGCAGTGGTTTTGCCGATACCGGATGTTCCTCCGGTTACGAGCGCAACTTTGCCTGAGAATGTTTTGTTGTTCATGTAATTAGCCTTTCGTTGTTTGTCAGTTCTGGAGGAATCGGAAGTATTGGCAGCTAGCTCGTCGGCTGCGCTAATCCAAGGGATTGAAGCGTCGCCGATGTAACTGTCCCTGTCACGCTCAGGTCCTTGTCCTCTTGATAACGGGCGATAGCAGCCTCGGTTTGATCACCGAGAACTCCGTCGACCGCGCCACGGTAGTACCCAAGTTTTGCCAACTGCGACTGGACTGAGCTGACAACTCCGTTGTCACTTTGAGCTGGGGGAGCGTAGCCATTGTAGTAGCTATATGGGTCCTGGGTGTAAGAGTCAGAGCTGTCGTACGGATAGTCATCGTAGCCGTAGGGATAGTCGTAGTAATCCGAGGGATAGGAGCTGTAAGCGTCGCAAGGATAGTAATCCCATGGATAGAGTTCCCACCAGAAGCCGTCGGTAAAAACAAACACGTGGCCGTGATCAAAGTGCGCGCGATGCCTGTCCCAATCGTGGTGCCAGTTGCCATCATGGCGCGCAAACACCCTGTGATTTGCCATCGCCCTCCGGACCGCCACCGACGACTGCGCGTTCGAGGTCCTCATGTTTTGCCGTGTTAGTGATGCCGAGCGAGTTTGCTGGCGAGCAACGGTTGCGTTCCTGCCGGCATACGATTTCATCGATTGGTTTCCCCGTCCGCTGAATTGATATGTCCGAGCAGCAGACGTACGCGTGCCTCCGTTGTAGTATCGGAATGCACCGCTTGGTCCGCCAAGACTTCTACCGGCAAAATGAGTGCCTCCATACCTATACGGGGCTGCGCGAAATCCGCCGCCGCCAAAACGGGGACTGCCAAAGCCAACGCCACCACCGCGGCTTCCGGCTCCGCCTGCAACGTGTTGGGCGGCCAAAGCGCCCCCACGGAAATCGCCAGCACCAAAGCCACCGCCGCGGAGACCACCACCGAAACCCCCTCCGTGGAAACCACCGCCACCGGCCCATGCCGGCTGACTAAGCGCAACAAGAGCGGTGCTTATTAAGCTAAGTAAATTTGTTGTTTTCATACGTTAACATCGTAACCGGCAGCGCTTATTGCCATTGCGCGTCCGTAGGATTTTATGGTGCTACTTAAGGGTTGCTCCGTGGTCTCTCCTTAGAGAGAACCGTGAGACGCTACGCGCCCGGGAAGATGTTGTTCGATCTAGGTCGTCAACCAGGTGACGAACCAGGCGCCGAGGACTCCGACCATTACTCCAATCAAGGGGCTGGAAATGGCGAACCAGAGTGGAATCGCCTCCCGTAAAGGCAGCGCATGGCGACGCCATGAGGCGTGTTTTATTGTAGACACACTCATAATTGTTTTTGGTAGTTAATTAGGCTACCGGTCGATCCCATTTCGGCGAAGAGAGTCCAAGCAACTCAGCAAGGCGCGATTCGTAGGATTCGCATGTCGGACAATCACCATTGGGCTTAACCCATTCCGGATGCTCGACGCGTAAGGCGTCATGTATCTGTCGCTGAAGTTCAACGTAAGAGCGGATCTCGTCCGTCGTTTTCGGAAGAGTAGTCGTTTTCATCGCCTCCAATCTCGGCAGCGACCGCAGCGCTGCTATTACGCGTACGCAGGATTTTCGACTGTCACTTCAGGGGTCATTCGTAATCTCTCTTTCGAGGGAGCGAATTAGTCCGAAACGAAGCAGCCCGATCTCAATGAAAGCGAAGCTACCGTGCGGCTGACAAAGTCGCCTCTACAGCTGAATCATGCCGCGCCGGGTGGCGGTGGCGACGGCTTCGGTGCGGCTGACGACGTTCATCTTGGCGAAGATGGCTTTTACATGCGACTTCACTGTGCCTTCACTAATAAACAGCGCCGAGCCAATTTCCTTATTGCTTTTTCCTTTGGCCATCAACTTGAGCACGTCAATTTCACGCGCGCTTAACGTTTCGCCGCTGACCCGCTCTGCCAGCTTGGCGGCGAGATCCACCGGGACACAAGTCTCGCCAGCGTGCACTCTGCGGATGCAATCCATTAGCGCCTCCCGAGGCACATCCTTGAGCAGGTAACCTCTCGCGCCGGCTTGGATGGCGCGGTAGATATCTTCGTCACCATCAAAGGTTGTTAGTACAATGATCCGTGCGTGTTCATTGCTGGCTCGGATTTCCTTGATCGCGCTTACGCCGTCGAGCTCGGGCATTCGTAAGTCGAGCAGCGTCACGTCGGGTTGGTGTTGCTTCCAAAGATCGACTGCTTCCCGCCCGTTGCTAGCTTCGGCGACAACCAGCATGTCCGGCTTGCGACGAATCAGCGACACCAAACCTTCGCGCACAACGCTGTGATCATCCGCGATCAGGACCGCGATACGTGGTTTTTTCGGCTGCGCCTTGACTTTCCGATAAGGCTTCTTTTTGAATTTCACAGCACCGATTCGAGATTATAGGGCAATGTAACGGCGATCTTGGTGCCTTTGCCGCGCGCACTGCTGATCGTCAGGTTACCGCCCATTTGTTCGACGCGTTCGCGCATTCCGGCCAAACCAAAACCATCATGTCGCGCTTTGACTTTGAATCCGTCGCCGTCATCGCGAAGTTCCAAACGCAGTTCTTTTGTATTGAAGATCAACCGCGTTTCAAAATTGCGCGGGTGCGCGTACCTGAGTGAGTTGGTCAGGGCTTCCTGGCCGATGTGCAGCAAATTCTCTTGCCAGTACTGCGGGAGATTTCGCAGTTTGCCACGAAGATTGAAAGTCGTGTGAAGCCCAGTTCCAGCAGTTGTGTTCTTGACGATTCCTTTTAGCGCCTCCCAAAAATTCCCTCGCTGCAAAGCTTGCGGCCGCAGCGCGTGGACCGATCGGCGCGCTTCATTCAAACTCTGCCGCGCCAATTCGCCGGCGCGCCGCAAATGTTCGTTCGCTTCCTTGCGACGGCAACATGCGATGGCGTCCTCCAGCGCTTCCAATTGCACGATCACACCAGTGAAACCCTGCGCGAGCGTATCGTGGATGTCTCGCGCCAATCTATTTCGTTCTTCTAAAACGGCTGCCTGCCGGCTTTGTTCGGCGAATTCATTTAGTTGGATCGCCAGCATTGCCTGATGCGCGAGTGCTTGCGCCAATTCGATCTCTTCGGGCCGATAGGGAGGCCGGTCGCCGTGACGAATCCCGATGAAACCTTTTACCCGACCGCCCACCAGGGTTGGAATTCTTAGGAACTTCTTCGTTCCTGCGGATTTCAAATACTCGCGAAGCTCGGTGGAGGTGTACGGATCATTTTCCACATCTTCGCACGCGACGGGTGCTCCCGAAAAAAGCAGCTCACGAAGTCCGGGGTCTTCCTTCCATGAGGGAGGATGCTTGATGAATGGATGCTCTGGATCAGCCTTGGCGAAATTTGTGCCCTCGGCCCATGCACGTAAAACGAGCAATTCATTCGATTCGTCGAACAACCAAAGGATCACGCTTTGTGCTTCAAGCATGCGACCGATAGTGCTCAGCATTTGTCCGAGGAACTTGTCCGGCGCCGGTGCAGTCGCAAGAACATCCAGGCTATAGGTTAGCGCCTCCACCTGACCGCGGGCCACTCGCTCCGAGGCGCGCAACGCTTCCTCAGCACGATCCCGCTCAATCGCAACTCGTACAACGTGCGTCGCTAACTCAAGCAGCTCGATGTCGTCCGAATTTGGTATTCGCGTGTGGCGATAGTACATACAGAAGGTTCCCAGGACTTTTCCCTTCGAAGAGAGTACTGGGTTCGACCAGGAGGCTTGCAAGCCGTGCTTCAGTGCGGAAGCGCGATGCTCCGGCACGTCCCACAGCGGGTCAGTCGCGATGTCCGCGACGATGACTCTTGAGCCCCGGTATGCCGCGGTGCCGCAAGAGCCGGCACACGGCCCGATTGGTAGCTTTTCCATCTGCTGGATCCACTCATTGGGGAGACTCGGTCCTGCAATCGAATCCAGATGAACACCGTCAGGATTCAGCAACAACACGGAAGCGAGCGTGCCGCTTCGCTGCTCTTGGATAATCCGACACAATGCATTTAGGATATCCTTCAGCGGCACTCCGGTCGCGACCATCTCCAGGAGTTGTTTCTCTCCCGCGAGCAAAGCTTCACCTTGTTTGCGCTTGCTGATATCGCGCAGAATCGCCTGGAAATATCCGCCGCGTATCCCCGACACCGATACCTCCACGGGAACGATCTCCCCGTTTTTGCGAACAAATTCTCTCTCGAATCGTATGGTGGTTCCCGTTCTTAATTTCTCGAGCCTCTCTCGAAAAAGGTGGCGTTCTTCCGGCAGATACGTTTCGGTGACCGGCGTGCCGACCAACTGATCCTGAGGAATTCCAGCCAGTTCAGCGCCCGCGCGGTTTCCTAAAAGACAAATACCATTGACATCAACGACGTAGATTGCGTCCGGTGAAATCTCGATCAGATCCCGATACTTCTCTTCGCTCTTGCGAAGTCTTTCTTCGGCTGATTTGCGCTCGGTTACGTCGCGTAGGGTGCAAAGCGTGGACAAAAATTCGCCGCTGTCTGAGAGACGGGGAACCGATAGGCCATCGAAATGGATAACGGGGCCGTCTTTTGTTTTCCAGCGGACTTGGTACTGGCGCGTTTTCCCCTGAACCAGGTCCGCGAGCAATTCACGTGTAACCTGCCAGTCCTCGGGAGGGAGCAGGAGTTCGAAAACATTCGCCCCGCGCAATTCCGATTCTAAATAGCCGCTCAGTTGAACGCCACGCTGGTTGATGCAGAGAATGTTCCCGACGCGATCCAGCGAAAGGATCACATCATACGATAACTTAAACAGGTATTTTGCTGCGCTTTCGGCATCGTCGGCGGCAGGACAAGGTTCTTTCCGATTATTGATTACCGATTGCGGATCGTTGAGTGGCTGCGCGCGTGTGCGCATGGGAAAACTCTAATAGGCCTCCGGCGTCGCGCCACTTTTGTTTCCTCCCTCAAAAGAGGTGTTAGCCGCTCTCCCTGTAGGCGTAGCGAAAAATCCTCCGACTGCGTCGTCGTGGCGCAGCCCGAGGCCGGCTAGGTTTCGAACAACAATTATCAGAAATGAAAACCAAACAAATTCAAAGCAATTCCAAGCTGGGCCGGTGGAGGATTTTCCGGCGTTCTTCGCGGCGTCACGACCCGATGCTCTTACTGAACATGGCTCTGTTTAACTTCACGGACGGATGGAACCGGGCCCTCGCGAGGGATCAATATGCACGGTTCTCTGTCTGAGAACTGGACGGAGGCAATGGATGGCGCGCCGGCTGTACAGCCGGCGATAAACGCCGCTCAACAGTTCGTTGTTGTGAAGGCGCCCATCGCCCGCGTGTATACACAGTGGTCGCGCATTGAGGACCTGCCGAGATTTATCACGTCACTTCGGCAGGTGCGAAGAATTGATGACACGCATTTTTCTTATGTCTGGCATCCAAACGGCGAAGACAAAAAAGGGATCTTTCAGATCGTGCTTCAAATTCCTGGCCGCCGAATCGCATGGCGCACCATGTCAAACGGTTTCATGTCGGGCGTGGTCTCCTTCGAGCCTCGTTCTGAACAGGAAACCGAAGTGATACTGAAGATCCGTTCGATCTTCGATCCGGCTAATCTGTCGCGGAGAGTCGAAGAATATCTGGGTAACTTCAAACGGCTGGTGGAAAAATAGGAGGGCAGAGCATGAGAAGGATTCCGACTGCGGAAGAGCTGGTAGCAAGCTACTGGCAAATATTGGCGCGCTCTATCGAAAGACCGAATGTCAGAAAAGGCCGCGTACCGTTGCCGCTTCGCCGGCGAAACTCCAAAAGGTGGCGGCGTCGAATTCACGCGAGCGTAGCTGCGTAAACCAAACAACCACGAAAGGACGAACTATATGCATGAGGACCTTGAAAAACTGAAACTGCTCGCGTGTGATTTGCGGGATGGAAAAGAATTTCCACGCAGCCCGCGAGCCACGCTGGCGGGTTATGTGCTGGCGGCGCGCGCCGTGGACAAATGCCGCGCAGTGCTTGCGGGCTGGCAGGGTGAATATCATTCCAATTGTCCGCTCGATCAGCGCTGGCTGAATTTTGCCGAGATTCATTATGGCGATTTTCGTTCGCTGGTGGCCAGCGGTGCAACCGACGATGAGATCGCCGCCTGGATTGAGAAAAATGCGAAGAAACGTTCGCGTGCCGAGATCGTTGCTTGGAACAACAAGGAACGCGATTTGCGTCTGAGCGATCTGCCACACGAGCTCCAGGAATTCATGGAAAACTACATACAGCGACACGTCCCGCGTAACCGTGTCGTATATCACTGGTTCGATGTATACGATTTGGAAGAGCAACGAATCTGAAACAAGCGCTGTAGCCACGGCCCTGTGGGCCGTGTCATAGGAACCACGGGCGATGATGACCGGCCACAGCCGGTACTACAACTTTTTGCCTGTGCCTACGATTTCTCAGCGGCCCTTAACCTGATGTTGATCTCGGACGTGAGCGTCCGATGAACGGGACATTTGGCTGCGACTTGCATCAGTTTCGCGTGCTGTTCTGCGGTCAATGACCCAGTCATTTCCACTTCGACGTCGATTCTGTCGAGCATGCCTTCCTTGGTTTCGCATTCCTCGCAGTCCGCTGCATAGATGCGCGAGTGCGAGAGCGAAACCGTAATGTTCTCCAGAGGCAAATGATTTCGCCGCGCGTAAAAGCCGACTGTCATTGAAGTGCACACGCCAAGGGCCGTGAGCAAATAATCGTATGGATCCGGCCCGGCATCGCCGCCGCCGACGCTCGTGGGTTCGTCGGCGACAAGGTGATGTTTACCCGCAATGATTTCCTGCTGAAAATTCTCAGCGCCGCCGCGCACGACGATGTGCGGTGCCTCTCTACCAGTTTGTGTCGCCATGATTTGGTCAGGACCTCAGGATTCCTCTAAACGCGTCGCGATATCGCCAGATAAGAAAGATCAACAAGATCGAAATGACGATGGCCATTGGCAGACCACTGGGGTCTAGCAAAATGTGAACCAGGTCAATGTTCACAATGACGGGAGCAAGCAACACCAAGCCGAGAGGGACAAAGCGTCCGACAAGCAGGAGCAAGCCGCCGACGATTTGGAATACGGCGACGACGTGAAGGTAATGGCTCAGAAAGAGCGCCTTGGTGAAGTCTCCGGCCAACGTGGGTGGTGGCGGAGGCATCGGAATAAAATGCAAGAAGATGTTTGAACCGAAGACGACGAATACGAGTCCGAGAAGAACCCGCGCGATGATGGTGGCGACTTTCATGCGCGCATCGTGCGCTGCTTCACTCGAAATTCCAACCTTAATCTTGGTAGTTTCCCTCGGTGATTCTTTAGATCCCAGCCCGATCGAGAACCGATTCGAGCACCCTTTCAGCTTCGAAGATCTCCCGCGCAACATCGCGAGCGGCGCGAGAGTGTTTCGCGTAATCGGCATTGATTCTTTTCACGGCATCGGCGACTTCGTCCACCGTTCGAAATGACAAGAGTCCCTTTTTGCCGCCGTAATTCTTGGTGAAGCCGGTTTCCTGGGTGATAACTGGGCGGCCGGCAGCGAGATAACATGCGCTGCGATCGCTGAACCAGCCGGTATTGAGTCGGACGTATTGATCCTTCGCGACAGTGAACTCGGCCTTGGAGCGCTGGATGTAATCGCGATAGAGCCAGTAATCGACGCTCATTTGCAGCGGTGAAGCCAGGCGCCAACCGTTTTGCTCAAATTTTCTGCGCGTTTTTGTTTCGCCGATGTTGGTTGTCATTTCGAATGCTTCGCCAGCTTCTTTAGGAGCCGAGACGAACCGAAGAAATTCGCGCGATTTGCTCCAGAGATATTTTTTGCTGCGCCACGTGATGTCTTTCAAACCACTTGTGGACCAGTTCGCCACGGTGGTGAATACCGCGGCACGAGAAGGTGAGCGCGCGGTTTTCCAAAGATCTGTCACGACTGGTTGCCGTGTGGGCAGCCATTTGAAGCCGTGCAACGGCACCGGAAATTCTTTCGTCCCGATGTTTTCGCCGAAGGTAAAAAGTGCGCGATGCCGCCGCAGATATTCGACTGTCGATTTTACGCCCTTATCGATTTTGATTTGCTCCACCCCGGGGTCGCTCTCGATATAAAGAATGCGATCTGAAACCAGTAAATCGTCATTGAATTCTTGCGTGCCGCAAACGTTCAGGATTGCATCGGCGTCGCGATAGAGTTGGCGGATTTTCTTCAACGAGAAGCCGGCGGTTGGATTACCTGGCAAGTAACGTGCGCAATACCCCCAGCGATTTTTGAAATCGAAGTCACGCGCCAGGCGGGCGAGAACTTTTGCCGCGTAATCGAACTCGTCAGTTACTTCGAATGTTTCCGGATTGTACGGAAGACGCGCCGAATCTTCGATGAAATAGACGTCGTGCCCGAGCCGTTGCAGCCCGACGACGTAATGAATGTGTTGCCAGACGACGCCCGCGATCGGCATCGATCCCATAAAGCCCATCACTACGATGCGCTTGCGTTTCATCATTTACCGCCAAGAGCGCAGAGGACGCAGAGGACTAACAATAAAAAATTCATCTGCGCGAACTCAGCGACCTCCGCGGTGAAATTGCTTGACGACGATCGCGGGGTTGCCGGCCACTACGACATTCGGTTCGACTGATTTCGTGACTACCGATCCGGCCGCGACAACTGAGTTCTCGCCGACAGTAACGCCTTTCAAAATCACGGCGTTCATTCCGATCCAGACGTTGTTGCAGATTTTCACTGGCGCGGTTTTCAATGTGGGGCGCGCCGGGCGGTTTTTGAAATACGGCGCCAGCGCTTCCGCGTCGACCAGGCGTTGAGCCGGCTCGAGCGGATGAAAATCGGAATCGGCGATGCCGACATTCCATGAAACAAGGCAATACGATCCGATCTCGATTTTTTCCTCAGCCATGATTAGCGCGCCATTGAGCAGTGTGAAATCGCCGATCGTGCATCGGCCATCATCGCCGATGGCAAACGAGCAGCCGGCGTAACACGAAACGTGTTTGCCGATGACGACTGCGCGCGGCCTTTTGCTTCGAAGCTTTCGAAAAATTTGCGCGGTCTCGCAATAAAAGCCGTCGCCGAATGTGACATTCGGCGGGATCGGCTCCGGCCACCAATCGGCTTCTACGTGCCGGTCTTCTTTAACGTTGCTCATGGGATCGCTAATTCCGTCATTCTGAGCGAAGCGAAGAATCTCTGATCAGCTGGTGTGCCAATAGAGGCTATCCAGAGTTGTTTCGCTTCGCTCAACATGACAATGCAGCGTTATGTTGGAAATTTTCCCGATGTATAAAGTTTCGCGTAAACGCCGCCGCGAGTCAGGAGTTCCGGGCCGCGGCCCTGTTCGATGATGCGTCCGTGATCTAGCACGATGATTTGGTCGAGATTGTGAATGGTCGCCAGCCGATGTGTGGCAATCAAAGTTGTTCGGCCACGCATTAATTCCTTTATGGTTTCCATGATGGCAGCTTCCGTGCTGGGGTCGAGCGCCGAGGTCGGTTCGTCCAGCAGCAGAATCGGCGCGTTCTTCAGAAATGCTCGCGCGATTCCGATGCGCTGGCGTTGGCCGACGCTCAAATGTCCGCCGCGTTCGCCGACGAGGCTGCCGTATTCCTGCGGCATTTGCCGAATAAACTCGTCAGCCTGCGCCCGGCGCGCCGCTTCAATGATCTCTTCCTCCGTCGCATCGGGTCGGCCATAGGCGATGTTCTCGCGAACGGTGGTGGAGAAAAGTAACGTGTCTTGGAGGACGATGGCGATCTGAGCGCGCAAAGATTTCTTCGTAATCTCGCGGACATCGCGACCATCGAGCATCACAAGGCCCGTTGTCGGATCATAAAACCGCGGCACCAGACTGAGCAGTGTGCTTTTGCCCGCGCCGGTGCCGCCCACGAGTCCAATAATTTGATTCGGCGGGATGGAAAGATTGATATCGCAGAGAACTACACGGCTTTCGGCGTAACCAAAATTGACCGAGCAAAACTCGATCGCGCCTTTAGCCAATGAAACATCGGCCGCATTTGGCGAGTCGCGCACGTCGTCCTGACTATCCAACACTTCGAAGCAGCGTTTCGCGCCGGCTGTAGCGCCTTCCATTGCCCAGGCCGTATACGTCAGGGATTCCAATGGTTGATACAGCATCAGGAGATAAGCGCTGAAAACCAGTAACGAACCGAGGCTCAGCGTGCCAGCGAGCACATGCAGAGTTCCTACGTAGTACATCGCCGCCGTCCCGATCACCATGAGGGTGCTGATCACCAAGGCGCTGTTCACATTTGTTAACGTCAGCCGCAGATTCGCCTGCAAACTCTGCTGCGCTTGCTGATGAAATTGCCGGACCTCGAAGTCTTCACGCCCGAAAGCGTGCACCATCCGAATCGAGCTCAATCCTTCCTGCGCTTGTGCAAGTACGGCGCTTTCCTGTTCCTGAATCGAGGTCGATTCACTTCGAATCCGGCGCGCGAAGAAATAAATCGCGCCGATGATCAGAGGCACAATCGCCAGGGAAAGCAGCGTCAATACCCAGTCGAGTCTCAGCATTACGATGAATGTGCCGATCAGCGCGATTACCGAAGCAAAGATATTGGTGAAACCTTTGTTGTAGATCGTTTGGATCGACTGCGAATCGTACGCGACGCGAAAACTGGAATCGGCAGACCGCCGCGCGTCATGAAACTTAAGAGAAAGGCGTTGCAGATGAGAGTACAGCTCGGTTCGTAGCTTCAGCAGCGCCTGGAGGCCGATCTCCACGAACAGATAGTTCGTGATCCAGTTAATGATTCCCCATGCAAACTGGATCACGACCAGCGCGAGACAGAGCAGGGGAACCCAAGTGCGCCAATCGCCACGCGCAGCAGGCGTTGGTCGCAGGAAATCGTCCACGATGATTTTGAAAGGCCACGGCTTGAGCAGATTCAGGCCAATGCCGACCAGCGACAGAAACAACCCCAGTATCGTTTTTCCCCAGAACGGCTGGTAATAGCGAAGGACGCGCCGGTAAATCGACATCTGAATTTAAAATTGCGGATTTTAATTTTTGGACTGAACTAGGGCGAATTCATTCGACTTGAGATCGGAAGATTTCTCGGCGGAGTTTGCCCTGAGCGTAGTCGAAGGGTTCGGAGTGACAATATGCATCATCTGATTCAAATATGGTTTCAATGGGTCGAGCAGTGGGGATATGTGGGAATCATTTTACTCATGGCGATGGAAAGCTCGATTTTCCCGGTGCCGAGCGAGATCGTTATTCCTCCTGCTGCGTTTCTCGCTAGCGAAGGAAAATTAAACACGTTCGGTGTCATCGCTGCTGGCACATTCGGCTCGTGGCTTGGAGCCACGGCGACCTATTGGGCTGCATTATGGCTTGGACGCGTCTTCATCGCTCGGTGGGGACGCTATTTTTTGCTCAGCGAGCATAAACTAGAGCGGGCCGAAAACTGGGTCCGTCGTTACGAAGCAGGCGGCATTTTCTTTGCGCGCCTTTTGCCTGTGATCCGCCATGTCATTTCCATTCCAGCTGGCATCATTCGGATGAATTTCGCCACATTCAGCGTGATGACCCTGGCCGGGTCCGCGGTGTGGTGTTCTGTCCTTGCGTGGTTTGGCCAAAAAGTGCTGACGCGTGAAATGATCGAGTCGAAAGATGCGACGGCTTTGATCAGAGCCGTAAAGGAGAGCGGTAATTTTCACACGATCGTGATCGCATGCGTCGTGATCACCATTCTTTATCTGGTGGTGGTCAGCCTGACCGGTAAAAAGCGAACCGACTAACGTCGCGCCAAAGCGGATCGGCTGCGCACGAAATCGGGGCGCGGCAGCCCGGCGTAACTCGGAATTGAGGATTGCAGGCGTCGCTCGTTGAGGCGTTTGCATCTTATTTGTGTTTTAAAATTGAACAAAAGTGTCACTCTGCGGTCAGTTCTAAAGTGGATAAGGACTGAATAACTAACCTCTGACGATGGAAGAAATATTCACAATGACTCGTGGCATTAGACCTGCTCAGAACGAAAATGGCCAACATATGAAAAGGAATCGCCAATTTCGCCAAATCATAAGACCGCGCACTCGGCTTTCGCTCGGTGATCTGATCCTGGCAGTTAGTTCCTGCACGCGTAGCAGCACAGAGATGGTGGCAACCGTCGCGGATCTTTTGGCCAGCGGCCAGGTACGCGTAAAGGATAACGGACGTTTGCTGCGCGCGCGCGTTTGCTAGTAAGCGCGGCGAAGCTGGCTTGCTAAGCCTGTAGTGTCCGCTGTCCTCAGCGGACGTGTTTTTCACGCAAATTCGCTGAGAACAGCCCATGGCATCGCTGAATTCCGCGCTGCCGTGGACAAAAACGCTTTTCGCTTCCCGCGGTCGCTTTTATGTTCCCAGCGTGATCGACCGTTATTCCCGGCCGGAGATGAGCAAAATCTGGTCGGACCAACGCAAGTTTGAAATCTGGCTGGAAATTGAAGTGCTCGCCTGCGAGGCAATGGCAGAGCTTTGCCAGATTCCGAAAGACGACGCTGCTGCGATTCGAAAACGGGCGGGGTTCTCGATTCCCAAGATCCTCGAAATCGAAAAGCGAACGAACCACGACGTCATCGCTTTTCTCGAAAATGTAGCCGAATCAGTCGGGCCTGCGTCGCGCTGGATTCACCAGGGGCTGACTTCATCGGATATTCTGGACACGACGCTCGCGGTGCAACTGAACGAGTCGTGCCAAATCCTTCTCGATGACCTCGAAGCGCTTCGAAGCGTAATCGCAGACCAGGCGCGTCGGTACAAAATGACACCGATGATCGGCCGCAGCCACGGCGTGCACGCCGAGCCAATCACGTTTGGATTGAAGCTGGCACTCATGTATGACGAATTCGGTCGCGCCATAGAGCGTCTGACCCAAACCCGAGAGCGTATCCGCGTAGGGAAAATCAGTGGCGCAGTGGGTACGCATGCTCACATCGATCCGAAGATCGAGCGTTCGGTGTGCGAGAAGCTCGGATTGAAACCCGCGACCCTTTCGACGCAAATCGTGCAGCGCGACCGACACGCAGAATTTATGACTACCCTCGCCGTGATTGCATCGAGCATTGATCGCTGGGCCACGGAATTTCGTCATCTTCAGCGGACCGAAGTTCTGGAAGTAGAAGAATTTTTCGGCGAAGGCCAGAAAGGCAGTTCTGCCATGCCGCACAAACGCAACCCCATCACAAACGAGCGGTTGAGCGGATTAGCCCGCGTAATTCGTGGGAATGCCGTCGTTGCGCTGGAGAATGTGGCGCTGTGGCACGAGCGCGACATCAGCCACTCGAGTGCCGAACGCATTATTCTGCCGGATTCATCTATCCTGCTGGACTACATGCTCGCGAAATTACGAGACGTCGTTGAAAAATTGCAGGTTTATCCGGATCGAATGGCGGAAAACCTCGCGCTAACCAAAGGCCTATATTTCAGTCAATCAATCCTACTCGCGCTCACGCGCGCCGGCGCCGACCGCAAGAACGCATATGAAGCCGTGCAACGCGCCGCCATGAAAACGTGGAAAGGCGAAGGGACATTCGGCGATAACACAAAACACGAACCCGAAATCGCCGCCCGCCTTTCACCAGAAGAAATCGACCGCCTCTGCTCGCTCGACATTCATTTCCAACACGTAGATGCGACGTTCAAGGCACTCGGTTTGAAATAGCACACGATGCTGCGCCGCAGCGCGGCTCAGCGCAGCTTAGGACAATATTCGGTGCGCGCGGCGGTCGTTCATTCGTAACGCAGCGCTTCGATAGGATCGAGGTTGGCTGCGCGATACGCCGGATAGAGCCCGAAGCCAATGCCGATCGCGGAGCAGACGAGAAGTCCAGCAATTGCCCAGCCGTAGGGAAAAATGATGTCCACCTTTAGCCAAGCTGCCAACAAATCGCCGGCGATGATTCCAAGAATGATTCCGAGGATTCCGCCGGCTTCCGAAATGAACACGGCTTCGGTGAGGAATTGACGCAGGACGTCGCGACTGCGCGCGCCGATCGATTTGCGCACACCGATTTCTTTTGTTCGCTCGGTAACGCTCACCAGCATGATGTTCATGATGCCGATCCCTGCAGCCAGGAGCGCGATGAAGCTGACGACGAACGCACCGATGCGCACGATGCCCGCAACCGAGGTGAACGCGCTTTTCAGTGAATCATTAGAGTAAATCTCGAAATCGTTTTCCTGGTCGGCCCGCAGTCCACGCGCGATGCGCATGGCGCTTATACCTTTGTCCAGAGTTTGATTGTAAGTCTCCGTGGAGAACGCCTGCGTGGCGATGTTCACCGTGCGTTTCGCTTCACCGTAGTCCTCGAAGAACCTCGTGATTGGCATGATGCAAAGGTCATCCTGGCTCTGCCCGAAGGAGGTTCCTTTCTCCGCGAGCACACCGACGATCGTGTACGTGTGGCCGCTGACTCTTACCACTTTACCGATCGGTGATTCATGCGGGAACAGTCGTTTCTCGATCATTTTGCCGACGACAATCACCCGGCGTGAAAGTTCGACGTCTTCGTCGCTCAAGTTCCGGCCGTAACCGAGCGTGTAGGCGTTTGCAGTGAGAAAACTCCGGTTTGTTCCAACGATGAGAAGGCTCGGCGTGGTTTTCACGCCGTTGTACACCGCCTGCCCCTTCACCTCGTAACCAAAAGTTTTGAGACAGACTTCGCGGGCGTTGCCCTCCATCAACTTCGCGTAGTGCAGCGCCTCGCGATACGTGACGTTGCGGCGGTTCTGATATTTTTTCTTGATCTCGCCGCCGACGTTCACGTTCGCCGGGTACTTGGCGAACTGAAAAATGTTCGACCCGAGAAAACTAATCCCGCTTTCAATGGAAGACTGCAGCGCCCCAATAGCGGTCATCACCGAGATCACGGAGAAAACGCCGATCGTGATGCCGATCATTGTCAGCGCAGCGCGCAGTTTATTCGCGCCTAGAGACGCCAGCGCCATCTTAACTATCTCGCTAAAGAGCATTTTAGTTCACCGCAGAGAACGCAGAGGTCGCAGAGCACAATCACAGGGTTACTTCTTCAACCAGCCCGAGGACGCGTCTGCGCAATCCGTTTTTCAACAGCTCCACGTTAAAATTGATTAGGAGTCCAATTTTCCAGCCACCGAGCTTCAGGTAACTAAGCAGCTGCGCGTCGTGGATTGGGAGCAGCGAGTCGATTGCTTTGATTTCAACCAGGATCGTTGCGTCAACTACAATGTCCGCCCGATAGCCGCAGTCCAATTTGACGCTTTTGTATTCCACAGGAATCGGGACCTGCCGTTCAAATGGAATTCCGCGGATGCTTAGTTCCCGGCATAGACGCATCTCGTAGGTCAATTCCAGCAATCCTGGCCCGAGTGTGCGGTGGACTTCAATTGCAGCACCGATGATCGCCTCGGTCAGCTCATTGAAATTCTTCATAATCTCTGCGCGCTCTGTGTCCTCTGTGGTTAAATAGTCATTCGTACCGAAGCGCTGCGACGGGATCGAGGCGAGAGGCGGACCAAGCGGGGGCGAAACCGGAGAACAAACCCGTGAGAATTGAAACGGCCATACTCACGAGGACCAGGCCGAGCGAAAATTGGATCGGAAAAGAGGGAAACGCGTGCCCGATGCCGGTGCACATTACATACGCAACGCCTAGTCCGATGAAGCCGCCGAGCAGACATAGCGAGGTAGATTCGATCAGGAATTGAAGAAGGATCGTGCGTCTCCGCGCGCCCAGGGCTTTGCGCGTTCCGATTTCGCGCGTGCGTTCTTTCACGCTCACAAACGTGATATTCATTATCCCGATTGCGCCGACAAAAAGCGAAAGGCCGGTAATAAAAAGCCCGGCGATTGCAATGGAGTTCTTGATTGGATCCAGCGTGGTTTTCAGCGCTTGTTGTTCGTTGATGCTGAAGTCGTCCTTTTTCTCCGGCGGCAATCCGCGCACACGCCGCATGACACCGGTCAGCTCGTCTCGCGCTTCGGCGAGCTTCGTTTTGTCCTTCACTTTTACCAGAATGTCGGAATCGCTTTTGGCGCTGAAGTATTTTTGAAACGCTGGCAATGGCATCACCACAATCGAATCCAGACTGAATAATCCCAAAAATGTGCCTTGCCGTGAGATGACCCCGACGACTCTGAAAGGTTGTCCATTGATCAGCACCGATTTCTCGATCGGACTCTCGGAAGGAAAAAGCGCATCGGCCACGTCGTAGCCGATCACGCACACGCTGGCGCCGCTCCGGGATTCGATGTCGTTGAAAAATCGGCCCTCCTTAAAGTCGAAAGTTGAAGTGATAAGGTAATCCGAGACGGTTCCTCTGATCAGAACGTTGCTGACTTCGCTTTGGCCATGTTTCACGCTGCGCAGCAGACTCGAAGTAGGTACCGCGATTACGAGATTCGAATTCGGCGTCGCAGCGATGGTGCGGTTGATCGGTTCGGCGTACTCGGTCTTGATTTTTTTGCGGTCGCGGTAGTTCCACCAATCATCCACGGGCTTCCATGGCCATTGCGAGACGTAGAGCACATCGTCGCCGAAAATGGCCATGCTTTTGTCGAATCCAACCTGGATTCCGGAGATCGCGGTGCCCATGAGCGTCACGGCAACAATCCCGATGATGACGCCAAGGGCAGTGAGGGCTGAGCGCGTTTTGTTCGAACGCATCTGCGCCACGGCGATTCTCCAGCTTTCGCTCAGCTCGTACAGAAAACGCTTCATTAGTAAACCGCAGCATCGGCTGGCAGGGGATCTTCCACGGGCAAGTTGTCGATGCCACCGAAACCGCCATCGTCACTTTCGATTAGCCCATCGCGCAAGCGCACCGTGCGCCGCGCATGATTCGCAATATCCGCTTCGTGCGTAACGAGAATAATTGTGTGTCCGCGTTGATACAGATTTTCGAAAAGCGTCATGATTTCATCGCCGGTTTTCGAATCGAGATTGCCGGTCGGTTCATCGGCCAGGATGATGGATGGATCGTTTACTAAGGCCCGCGCGATCGCGACGCGCTGACGTTGACCGCCAGATAGCTCGTTAGGCTTATGGTACAAACGATCACCGAGTCCCACCTCCCGCAACACGTGCGCGGCGCGCTCACGGCGTGTTTCCGCATCGATGCCGGCGTAAACGAGAGGCAGCTCCACATTCCGTAGGCTGTCGGCGCGCGGAAGAAGATTAAAGGTTTGAAAAACAAATCCGATCTCGCGATTCCGAATCGCCGCCAGTTCATCGTCGCTCATGGCTGAAACGTCCCGGCCGTTGAATTCGTAGCGTCCGGAGCTGGGCGTATCGAGACAGCCGACCATATTCATAAGCGTCGATTTGCCGCTGCCACTCGGACCCATGATTGCGAGGTACTCATTGCTGTGAATTTGCAATGACACGCCGCGCAGGGCATGAACAGTCTCTTCTCCCATCACGTAGTCTTTCGTGATGTTCTCGATGTCGATGATTATTGGAGTGACAAGTGACAAGTGACGAGTGACGAGTGACGAGTTATGCGCGTGCGGCGAGTTTTCGCCGGAGCACGTTTAACACGCGACGAAGTTCTAAAATTAGTCCAAACGCAACATCGGCGCCTTCACCGCGAGCAAATCTCAGTTCGATGCTGAGAATCAACTGGGTATCCAGTTCAGCAAGGGAGCCCTCCGCATGTGAGATGAATTGGATGAATTCGCCCGTTTTGTGTCGCGCTTGTCCTTCGGCAATGTTCGACGAAATGGAGACCGCTGCCCGGCGCATTTGGGCAACCAGCCCAAACTTTTTCTCCACCGGAAATTTGTTTGTGAGCTGATAAATGAGCTTAGCGAGTGCGATTCCCTTCTGCCAAACAACTAGGTCTTTGTAACTGCGAGTCGTGTTCGTGTTCATGATTCGGCGTTGTAACCGAACTCTCGTCACTCGTCACCCATCACTCGTCACTTCGTTGCTTCTTTGTCGTACGCGACCTTCGCGCCTTCTTTTAATTTCCGGCTGATTGCGCTATAGCTGCCTGATATGACTTCGTCACCGGGTTTGATGCCGCTTTTGATTTCCATGTAGGAATCGTCGGCAATACCCGTGGTCACCTTCAACATGTGCGCTTTGTTGCCGTTCTTGATGAAGACAACCTTGGCCAGCTTTTCGCGCTCTTCTTTCTGGGCCTGTTTCTCGAGACGATCATTACTGAGGTCCGCCCTGTTATCGTCCTTGTCGCGCGCGGCGACTTTTTGCTTTTGTTTTTCGATTTCCTCCGGACTGAGGTTGCTATCCCCGGTGCGAATCGTCACGCTTTGCATCGGCACTGCGACGGCATCCTTAACCATGTTCGTCTCGATATCCGCGGTGCAACTCAGTCCCGGACGCAACGCCACATCGTGGTCGTCGACACGAATTTTTACCTCGAAGTTCGTGACTTCCTCCTGCGTACCGGCTCCGGTCGTCTTTCCGGTGTTCGCGATTTGCTGAACCACACCTTTAAATTTGCGGTCGCCGTACGCGTCGATTTTGATGTTTGCTTTATCCCCAAGTTTCACGTTTACGACATCGTTCTCGTTAACGTCCACGACGGCTTGCATATGACTGAGATCAGCCACCCGCATGACTTCGGTCCCGGCAAACTGATTCGTCGCGACCAGGCGTTCGCCCAATTTGCTGTTTAGAATGGTGACTGTTCCGTCCATCGGCGAATAAATCGTCGTCTTTGAAAGCTGATCGCGCGCCTGGCTTGAGCTGGCCTGTGCCCGTTCGATTTCGTGCAGTGAGCTTTCGTAGGTATTTTTCGCTACGTCGGAGGCTGCTTCCGCTGCATTGTATTCCTGCTCTGAAATCAGCTTTTTTTCGAACAAGTCCTTTGATCGCCGGAAGTCGTGCTCGGTCTTAAGCATCGTCGCTTTTTGCTGAAGATTAGTCGCCTTCGCGGCGCTGATCGCTGCTTCCTGTTGTTCAAGCAATGCTTTGTAGGAGTCAGGTTTAATCTTCACAAGCAGGTCGCCTCGTTTCACCTGCATCCCATCCTCGACGGGCAGCTCGATAATTTCCCCGGCAACTTCGGGCGAAATCTTCACTTCGGTTTCGGGCTGTATTTTACCCGTTGCGGAGACCGTCTGCAGAATGGTCCGGCGCACCGCTTTTTCCGTCGTCACCGGGATCGGTTTCTCACGCTTGCCCGCCAAGACTAGCGCGATGATCAGAAGCAGCACTGCGCCGGCGGAGCCAAAAAGAATCTTACGCCTGCGACTCTGCCGGCGCTTCTTCGCGGCGGCACGGGCAAGTGGGGGAGTGGTCAATGCTTGATGCATGGCATGATCGCTTATGCGGCTGAAGCTATCTCTCTTTAGACTTTCGCCAATGGCGCACGTTCATGGCCCTCAATCGGTGGGATGCAGTCTGAGGCTGGTTTGGATTCAAACAATTTGCGGCCGCGCCTCTTTTTGCCGATCGCGGATTTGTTGAATTGCCCATTCGGCGTGCTCGGCGATCAACGGCTCTGGGTCGACTGCCGCGCGCTCGAGCGCCGGAAGGTCGGATGGATCGCCCACATTGCCCAGCGCGACACAGACATTGCGTAGAAACCCCCGGCGTTTTATTCGCTTAATCGGCGATTTTCTGAAAAGCGCCCGGAACTCCACATCCGTTAAGTCCAAGTATTCCCGCAGCGACATGCCAGTCGTTGATCGGCGCGCGCAAAACGCGCTTTCCCGAGACTCCTGAGCGAACCGGTTCCAGGGGCATGCGTCCAGACAATCATCGCAGCCAAAGATCCGATCGCCTAAAAGTGGACGAAGCTCCACCGGGATGGCGGTTTTGAGTTCAATCGTTAGGTAAGAAATGCACCGACGCGCGTCCAACCGATGCGGCGCGGTAATGGCGCCTGTTGGACAGGCTGTTATGCAACGGTCGCATGTTCCGCAGCGATCTGGGACCGGCTCATCCGGCGGCAATTCAAGCGTGGTCAAGATTTCCGCGAGGAAAAACCAAGTCCCGAGCCGCTCATTGATAACCATGGTGCTTTTGCCGTGCCAGCCAACGCCAGCTTGCGCGGCATGATCCCGTTCCAGCACCGGCCCGGTGTCGACATAACATTTTTGCTGTCCGCCAAAGCTGCCAAGCAACTCGTCGATCCTGTCCACCTTTGCTGCGATTACATCGTGATAGTCGTCACCCCATGCGTAACGTGCGATCCGGCCTGTTCTTCCTGTAGCCGCGGCCGTGTGGGCCGCGTTTCCCTGAAAATAATTCAGCGCCAAAGCAACGATCGATCGCGCACCCGGCAGAACCTTTTCCGGATCGCAACGTTTTTCCTCGCCGCGTTGCATGTAATTCATTTCGCCGTGCGCGCCGTTGCGGAGCCATTCACGAAAGTCATTGGCGTGCGCCGGCGCGTTGCAGGCGGCTACGCGACAGGAATCAAATCCGACCTCTCTCGCAAAAGCGACAAGCCGTGCCTTCAGTTCTTTTGCCGAAATCTGCATCATGACGCTTTAGCTGGAACGGGTGATGCCGGTTTGGGATTCATTCTCCTAAGTTTCGCAAGAATCGCCACAGCGACTTCCTCATCGGTGAGTACCGAGGTATCCACCCGGATATCCGCGATGTTTGCGTAAAGAGGCCTGCGGGCACCAAGGATTTCCGAAAAAGACTTTCTCGGGTTTTTCGTTTGCAGCAATGGTCTATTCTGTTTTTGGAAGGCCCTCGTAAAAAGCGTTTCCTCGTCCCCGTCGAGCCACACGATCACACCCTGGCTTCTTAAAATCCCGACATTTTCTTGGCGCAACACGACGCCGCCACCGGTAATGATTATCGCTCGTTCTTCAGTTCGTACGCGGCGAAGTGCTTCGGTTTCCGCTTCTCGGAATTTTTTTTCACCATGTTCGGCAAAAATTTCTGGAATCGACATTCCAAACTTCGAGGCAACAACCTCATCGATATCGAGCAAAGCCAAACCAGTTCGGCGGTGCAGGCACCGCCCAACGGACGACTTGCCGGCACCCATCATCCCGATCAGCACGATCGATTTACCGACGCCAGTCACACTCGAATATCTCATTAACACCTGGCTTCAGCCAGGTGCAGTGTGTAGCGGAGCCGAGAAGCCGTTAAACGGCTTTCGCTGGACGGTACATCTGTCACCGCGCTGAAGCGCGCTGTTAATGAAACATGGCCACACGAGTTGGCCTTTCACGGAAAATCTCTACAATTTGCCCATGCCTGAATCGAAGCCTTTGGTTGCCGTGATCATGGGAAGCAAATCGGACTGGGATACAATGCGGAATGCTGTGGAAACACTGGATCAACTCGGCGTGCCGAACGAAGCGCGTGTGTTATCCGCTCATCGGACGCCCGACGCGACGGCAGACTTCGCGCGAGGCGCAGCCGATCGCGGTCTACGAGTGATCATCGCCGGCGCAGGCGGTGCGGCACATTTGGCTGGAGTCATTGCGGCGCATACGTGGCTGCCGGTTCTTGGTGTGCCAATTCAATCGAAGCTCCAGGGACTCGATTCGCTGTTATCCACAGCGCAAATGCCGGGGGGCATTCCCGTCGGGACGCTGGCCATAGGAGAAGCGGGCGCAAAAAATGCCGCACTTCTGGCGACTGCGATTCTCGCCACGTCCGATGACACCCTTCGTCAAAACGTAGAAGCGTTTCGCAGGAAACAGTCCGAAGCGGTCTTGGCCGCGAAATTGCCAAGGTGAAAACAGTGATTTCAACCGACCGGGTTGCGGCGGTTGAACTGCTGCGAAAAGGCGACCTTGTCGCGCTGCCTACGGAAACTGTTTACGGACTCGCGGCGAACGCGCTCAACCCGATTGCCGTCGCCAAAATCTTTGAGGCGAAAGAACGGCCGCGCTTCGACCCGCTCATCGTTCACCTGCCGAATCGCGAGTGGTTGAAAAGAATTTCCGCACTTCCGGCCGGTGATCGGCAATTGATTTCGAAACTGACCGATAAGTTTTGGCCGGGGCCGTTCACGATGGTTTTGCCGAAGCGCAAATTGGTTCCTGATATTGTTACCGCAGGACTGGATACCGTGGCTGTGCGACTCAGCGCACATGGTGTGTTTGCTGAAATCGTGGGTGAATTGGATGAGCCGCTCGCTGCCCCGAGCGCAAACCGATTCGGACGCGTCAGTCCGACAACAGCGCAGCATGTCTTGGATGAACTCGACGGACGGATCCCGCTGATCCTCGATGCTGGACCGACAGAGCACGGCATTGAGTCGACAATCGTCGCTATTCGGGACGGCAGAGTCGCGATCTTGCGACGCGGTCCGGTCACACACGAACAGCTATCTCAATTCGCAGAAGTCAGCAGCGTGGTGGCCACACCAGAGATTTCCTCGCCGGGACAGTTACCATCGCACTATGCGCCTAAAACCCCATTGCGTTTGATCGATAACGCCGAAAATTTTTCACCCGGGAAGAATCAGCGTGTTGGATTACTGGCGTGGCATGCAACAAGAGGCGATCTCCAGCTCGCCCAGCGCCGGACTGGAGACCACCGCGCCTTGAAATTCGCCGCGGTGCGAAGCCTGAGCGAAGGGCAAGATTTGCGAGAAGCGGCGGTCAACCTTTTTCGCCATGTGCGCGAGCTTGATGCACTCGGTCTCGACCTTATCGTTGCGGAACGAGTTCCCTCTGGCGGACTGGGCGCAGCGATAATGGATCGACTTGAACGGGCCTCGCACCGATAGCGGCTGCGATGAATCCCTTGAAGAGGGGATGCGGCTTGTTGGGTTTGCTTTGAAATTCGGGATGATATTGGCAACCAACAAAATAGGGGTGATCGCGTAGCTCGATCAATTCAGCGAGTGTGCCGTCGGGTGATGTTCCTGAAATTACGAAACCTTTCGCATTCATCCGGTCGCGATATTTCATGTTGAACTCGTAACGATGCCGGTGTCGCTCCGTTACCTCGGTGTCGCCGTAGATTTTTTCCGCGAGTGTGCCCGGAACAATTTTTGTCGGCCAGGTTCCCAGTCGCATACTAGCGCCCTTGTTACGAACGCCGCGCTGTTCTTCCAGCAGCGAGATGACGGGGTCCGGATTGTCCTTGTCGAACTCGGTGCTGTTGGCGTCTTTGATTCCACATACGTTTCTGGCGAATTCAATCGTAGCCACTTGCATGCCCAGGCAGAGGCCAAGAAAAGGGACTCCGTGCTCGCGAGCGTAACGCGCGGCGTTGATTTTTCCTTCCGCTCCGCGAACGCCAAATCCACCGGGAATCAGAACGCCGGCTGCATCTTCCAGTTGGTCATCGACGCCATCCGCGAGGGATTCAGCATCGATAAGTTTAAGATCGATTCCGCAGTCTTCGCTCGCGGCGCCGTGGGTCAATGATTCATAGATGCTCTTGTAAGCATCGCGAACGTCCATGTATTTGCCGACCACCGCGATCTTGACGCGTTTGGTCGGACTAACGACGCAGTCGACGAATTTTTGCCAGTCTTCCAGATCGGGTTTGGGCGTTTCGAGGCGCAAAAGATCGCATACGAGTTGGTCGAGTCCTTCGGCGTGCAGAATCAAAGGCACCTCGTAAATCGTGTGCTCAACGTCGCGTTCTTCGATCACTGCCTTTTCCGCAACATTGCAAAACATCGACAACTTACGGCGCACATCGCGGTCGAGCGGTTTTTCCGAGCGGCAAATCAAGACCTGCGGCTGCAATCCGATTTCGCGAAGTTTCGCTACGCTCTGTTGGGTCGGCTTCGTTTTCAATTCGTGCGCGGCCTTGATGTAGGGAACGAGCGTGACATGCATGTTCACTACATTTTCGGGCCCGACTTCAAGAATGAATTGGCGAATTGCCTCGATAAACGGAAGACCTTCAATGTCTCCAGTCGTGCCTCCGATTTCCGTAATCACCACGTCATATTTGCTCTCGTCTGAAAGTTTGCGGATCCGATCTTTGATCACATCGGTGACATGTGGAATCACCTGCACGGTTTTGCCCAGGTAATCGCCCCGGCGCTCCTTTAAAATCACTGTCTCGTAAACCTGGCCGCTGGTGAGATTGTTGTGGCGCGTGAGCACGCAATTAGTGAATCGCTCGTAGTGGCCAAGATCGAGATCAGTCTCCGCGCCGTCATTGAGCACATAGACTTCGCCGTGCTGGAACGGATTCATCGTTCCGGGATCAACATTGAGATACGGATCAAACTTTTGGAGTACAACACGCAACTTGCGGGCTTCGAGCAATGTTCCCAATGAGGCAGCAGTCAGCCCTTTGCCTAACGAGCTGACGACGCCGCCGGTGACAAAAATGTATTTCATCGAGACATCCTCCGTTCCCCGCGAGCAAGTTTTTGCTCCAGCGCTTCTGCGTCGGCTGGGGTGTCTATGCCGGGAGATCCCTTGGCAGTGATGAGCACATGAACCTTTACACCATTTTCCAATGCGCGCAATTGCTCGAGGGACTCAGCGCGCTCCAGCGGAGCGGGTTTCCACTTCACGAATTTCAGGAGGGCGTTTCGGCGAAAACCGTAGATTCCCTGATGACGAAGGGACAGGGAGCAGCCGCTCTCCTGGAATGGAATTGGGGCGCGAGAGAAATAGAGGGCGTTTCCAGCAAGATCGACAACCACTTTGACCTGGTGAGGGGACAGCGCATCCTCTCGATGTTCAAACGGATGCGCGGCAGTGACTATCTCGGTTGCACGGTCCGCGCGAAGTTTCTCGACGATCTTATCGATTAGCCGCGGATCAACTAACGGTTCATCGCCCTGAATGTTGATGATGAACGCGAACCGTTTCGCGTTTCGTGCGACTGCGGCTATCCGATCAGTTCCACTACAGTGGCTTGTTGAAGTGAGCGCGACTTCGGCCCCCCAATTAAAAGCAGCCTCGGCGATACGCATATCGTCGGTGGCAACGATTACCGAATCGAGATTTTTCGCTCCTTCGCACCGCTCCCATACGCGACGCAAAAGAGCTTTGCCAGCAATTAGATGCAATGGTTTTCCAGGAAAACGCGTAGAACTCCAGCGCGCTGGAATGATGCCTACAGCCTTATTCATGGCAGTCACCCCGAGCGAAGCGAAGCGGAGTCGAACGATCCCGCGAGATTAATCTCTGGTAAAGCTGCGGGATTGAAAACCTGGCCTCGCGGACTTCGTCCGCTGCGTTGCAGCCTCGACTTTGCTCGGAATGACGGAGGATCATGATTTTGCGTTCAAGATGATCTGGACCGCTGCGGGCATGTCGTCGGCCACCCAATCTGCGTTGCTTCCCGTCACGTCGCGTTGAATTCCGGTCCGCACGCGAATTGCACGTACGCCCGCATTGTGTGCGCATTCGACGTCGACCTCCTTGTCGCCAATCAAAAACGAACGGGAAAGATCGATCTGATGATCTCGCGTGGCTTTTACAACCATTCCCGGCGCGGGCTTGCGGCACTTCGAATGTTTTCCGGGAGCATCCGGACAGTAGTAAGTGGCGTCAACCAAACCGTTGCCAAGCTGCCGTAGCACCTCCGATTCGACCGCGCGATATTGATCCAGCGTGAAGAGTCCGCGCCCGATCCCGCTTTGATTTGTGATGATGATTAGTTTGAATCCTCGCGATTTCAAACGTCGCAGCGCCTCAAGCACACCTGGAAAAATCCGCACATCCTTCGGATGGAAACAATAATCGGTATCTTCCATGATCGTGCCGTCGCGATCGATAAAGACGGCCGACGACAGCGCGTCACGCATCTTTCCTGTTCTCCCGAAAACTGACGATGAGTTCATCTCGCGTCACAGTCGCCGTTCCAAGTTTGCTCACGACTACAGCGCTTCCGTGGTTGGCAATCTCCGCCGCTTCAATCGGAGTCGCGCCGCAGACGAGCCCAAGGGTGAAGAGCGCAATCGCGGTGTCGCCCGCACCCGAGACATCGAAAACCTGACGAGCCTTCGTGCGGATGTAGTGCGGGGCTTCGTTCTGCCGGAAAAGCATCATCCCGTGCTCGCCCAGCGTGATCAGAACATATTGAGTTTCCCATTTCTTAAGAAGCGCTTTACCGGCGCGCTCAAGATCGGCGTCTTTTGCTAGAGGTTCCTCGGCGTCACGCCAGGGAATCCCCGCTGCAAGAAACGCTTCAGCGCGGTTTGGTTTGACAACTGTAACGCCGCGCCAGTCGACGGAGTGCCGCGGATTGGGATCGGCTGCCACTATCTTACCAGCCGCGGCCGCCTCGCGAGCAATTTGGGCCACCAATTCGGTTGTCACGAAGCCCTTGCCGTAGTCTTCAAAAATAATTGCATCGGTTTCTTTGAGACTGTCTCGAACCGCCGCGACTGCCATCGCTATGTGTGCGCTCGATGGGGTAAGGATTTTTTCGCGATCGACACGAACCACCTGCTGATGAAGCGCGATGATACGGGTTTTAACGATCGTGCAAAAGCTTTCGTCCTCGATCGCGCTGGACGTGTCGATATTTTGTTGCGCCAATAGTTCCCGGAGTTGCCGCCCGCTGCGATCTTTGCCGAGCATGCCGATTACAGCGACGTGATCGACAAATTCGCGCAGGTTCCGGGCAACGTTGGCCGCGCCTCCAGGATAGAACGATTCTCCAGTCACCTCCACGACGGGGACCGGCGCCTCCGGTGAGATGCGGCCGACCTTTCCCCAGACAAATTCGTCAAGCATCAGATCGCCGATAACCGTGATTCGCCTCGAAGCTGCGCGCTCAAGGATTTGCTCCAGCCGGTCCAATTTCATGGCGATTCGCGACTTGGACACTGATCGCTCAAATCGCTTTCGGATTCGCGACTTGGAGGGATGAATGAGATCGGTGCTGGCATTAGTTGTGTACAGCGGGAGTTCCGGTTAAGATTCGCTCCATTAAATCCTGAATACGAATCCGAAATCAACAGTCGAAAGTGCCAATGATGCCGTTTATGAAATATTTTAAAACAGTGGGTGTGCTTTGCGGTTTTGCCGTTTGCGCGAATGCCGCCCAGGCGCCGCAGCAGATCAACATTAAACAACTGTCCACAACCGTGGAAGATGTTGTGGTGCCATTGCCTAATGAGATTTTTGGTGCGCTGAACAAACTGGGCACGGTGAACTGGAGGGCACATGTCCGCAGTGACAAGGGACCGAACTTCACCGAGCGTCCACGTATTGCCCTTTTGCTTGGGACAGTGATCGCGGATGGTTTTATCGCCGTGCAGGCGGAAGACGCAGAAACCGTGAAGGACATTGGGCAGCGTGTCACGACGCTGGCGAAAGGTATCGGTGTGGGAAATTCGATTACACCGCATGCGAAGGCGATCATTGAGGCAGCAGACAAGCGGAATTGGAGCAATGTGCGGCGGGAACTGGATCGCACGCAGAACAGCGTACAACAAGCAATGAACGAGGTGCACGATGAAAAGTTATCGCAGCTCGTTAGCTTGGGCGGTTGGCTGCGCGGGACCGAAGTATTGACATCAGTGGTTAACGAACGTTTTTCCGCGGACGGCGCAGAACTGCTGCACCAGCCTGATTTGCTCTCGTATTTTCAAAAAAGACTGCAGGGAATGCCGGAATTTGATCTTCCAATTATCCACCAAATTCAGGATGCTCTGGTGGAGGTGAAACCCTTGATCGACGTCGGTGATCGCCGGATTCCGCCTGAGACAGTGAAGAAGGTTAATGAGATCACTACGCGAATTGGCCAGGGGATCGTGACCAAGGATTAGACCTTCGATGAACCGCTTTGTGAAGATTTTCGTCCGCGCAAGCTCTCTGCTGCTGATCCTTACGGCATTGCGGCCTGCGATTTTCGCTTCGGTGGACGATGCGCAATCGTTTGCGCTTCAGGCCGCTGAACCGTACGTCAAACAAGGCTTCCAAGTGCGCGAGGATTATTGGGGAGGAGACCTCGGTTCTGGAGAGAAGAAAGCTGTGCGACAGCAGTTGTTCAAAGGAAACGAATACTGGTTCTGGCTCGGAACGGAAGTCGACAAGGCAAAGGTATCTGTTCACGTTTACGATTCCGACGGCAAGCTCGCGGAAGAACCCGACAGCTGGGAGAAAGGCCACTTCGCGGCTGCACATGTGATACCAAAAGCGACAGGCAGTTATTTTATTATTGTGAGCGTGGAACAATCGCCAGAGGAACGCACGCACTGGGCGCTGGTGTATGGTTTCCGCTAGTTCTAGATTTCGTGGCAGCGGCCACGATTATGACTGAATCGCGGACTTTGGAGTTCGAAAGCCCACGCGCTTTGCAGTCGCTCTACGCGAATGACATCAAGCTTTTAAAGCATCTCGAGGATTCGTTAGGCGTCAAAGTGACGACGCGCGAAGGCTGGATGAAACTGGAAGGCGACCCGAGTCGGGTCGATAAGGCCCAGCAGGTATTTCAACAGCTTGAGCAAGCCCGGCAACAAGGGGTTGACATTCAGAAACACGAATTCAATTACACGCTCAAAGCAGTGACTGAAGAACGCGATGAGAGTCTCGGCGATATTGTTTCGACCAAAATCGTAACCTCTTCCCGCAAGCCTCCTGTCGTAGCGCGGAGTGCCAATCAGCGAGCATACGTGGAGGCGATTCAGAAGCACGACGTTGTTTTTGGGATTGGACCGGCTGGTACGGGCAAAACTTATCTTGCTGTCGCGATGGCTGTGGCGGCATTGAAGAAGGAACAGGTCGCCCGTATTATTTTGACCCGACCTGCGGTAGAAGCGGGGGAAGCACTGGGTTTTCTGCCGGGCGACTTGGAACAAAAGGTCCTGCCATATTTGCGCCCACTTTATGATGCATTGCGTGAGATGCTTGAGCCGGAAGAAATGGAGCGGGCGATCGCGCGCCAAACGATTGAGGTGGCTCCACTTGCGTATATGCGTGGACGCACCTTGAGCAACGCCTTTGTCATCCTTGATGAGGCTCAAAACACAACCACTGAGCAGATGTTCATGTTGCTGACGCGCATCGGGTTGAATTCCAAGTGCGTCGTGACCGGCGACGTCACACAGATTGATTTGCCGGCAAACAAGCGGTCAGGTGTCCTCGAGGCCTTGCAGGCCTTGAAGAATGTGCCGGGAATCGCCACGGTGTACTTCACAGAGCGCGACGTTGTGCGGCACGAACTGGTGCGCGCCATCATCGGCGCATATCAGGCTCACCGCGGGCCCGCCTCCGAATCTAGCAAATAACGATTGCTATGTTCGATTTCCTCAAACGCGGCCGGCTCGTCAAACGGGGCCTCGCATCGCGCAAACGGCGTCGGCGTCGGTCAAGCAGTGAGCTGATGCGCAATGTGGAATGCTCGTCGCATGTAAAGGTATTCATCTTTGCGCTGTTTGCTGGTGGTCTGGCATTTCTCGTCTTTAGCGGTCAACAAGCGGAGCCGACGAAGAATTACATCATTGCGCTCCTGGTCCTTGCTACTGCCATCACGCAGCTTTGGATCAATCAACCAAAAAGCTTCGAGCAGAACTCGCGAATTCTTCTGGTCCTCAGCGTTATTTTCGTGCAGCTGGCGGTCATCAAATTGCTGCTGGTCGTTTGCAACAGCGGCAATTACCGCTTCTTGAGACCAGAAACGGCCGGATTGATTACGCCATATGCTTTTGCGCCGCTGGTATTGAGCGTCTTGCTCGGTCGGCAGCACGGGCTGTACGCGGCATTCTTCGTGAGCCTGTGGAGCAGCATGCTCTTTGGTCCTATCGATGCGCCTCTTTTAATTACTAGTCTGATCAGCGGATTTACAGCTGTCTCTCTCACGCTGCAGGTGCGACGTCGGAGTCGATTGATCCGCGCCGGTTTCTTCGTCGGACTCGCTATCTGGTTGTTGTCGCTGACGTTCGGTTTAATCGGGCCAATTAACTGGTTTTATCCGACGGCTAATGACTGGGGCATGGTTGGAGTGCAAAGCGCTCTCGCCATAGGCAATGGTATTGTCACCGCGATGATCGTGGGCGGCGCGTTGCCGATGCTCGAGAATTTGTTTGGAATCACAACCGACATTTCCTGGTTGGAAGCATCAGATCTTAATCACCCGTTGTTGCGCCGAATGACAATCGAAGCACCGGGCACATATCACCATAGCCTTGTCGTGGCCAATCTCGCCGAAGCCGCGGCGGAAGCCGTTGGCGCGAATGCAACCCTTTGCCGCGTCTGCTCTTATTTTCATGACGTCGGCAAGCTGGTGAAACCCGAATACTTCACGGAGAATATGAGTTTCGAGCGAAATCCCCATGACGATCTGGCGCCAACGATGAGCGCATTAATCATCATCGCGCACGTCAAAGAAGGCGTGGATCTCGCTCTCAAGCATCGGCTAAACCAGCGCATCATCGACATTATTCAGGAGCATCACGGCACATCGTTGGTCCGGTATTTTTACCAACGCGCGCTGCAGCAGCATGAAGACGCGCTCGCAGGTGGCAAGATTATGAGGCTGCGCGAGGACGACGTTCCTGAGGTGCACGAAGAAAGTTTTCGTTACAGCGGACCGAAACCGCAAACGAAGGAAAGCGCCATTATCAGCCTTGCCGATGCTATCGAAAGTGCTTCGCGCAGTGTGGAAAAACCCACGCCGCAAAAAATCGAAACGCTCGTACACGAAATCGTCGAAGAACGCATCACCGACCGGCAACTGGACGAATGCGATCTCACCCTCGGCGAACTGAAAACGATCGCCGACCGATTCCGGTTCACGCTCGTATCGATGTTGCACAGCCGCATCGCCTATCCAAAATCGGGACAAAAGCCCACCGTGCCGCGCGATGAAACTTTGCGGCCAGACGTAATGGTCGCCACGCGCAAGCCCGAAACAGCGCCGCCGGTCTCAGCTGCTTGATGTGATTCAAAGAGGCGTCTGGCAGAGACGCCCTATAGTTCTCGAGGGCGTGCGCGCGGCTCGCGATCTTTTGAGCCGGCGGTGCTTGGAACTGTGACGAAGGGTCCGCCTTCGAGCGGCGTGACTTTGGTGAAGGCGACATCGGGCATGTCGCTCGGCAATCCTGCGAGCGGAAAATCCTTTCGCAACGGGAAGAATGGATAGCCGTCCCACATCAAAATACGACGGAGATCGGGATGCCCGTTAAACTTGATGCCCATCATGTCGTAAATCTCGCGCTCGTGCCAGTCGGCCGTCGGCCAGATGTTTGAAACCGTATCGATGGCGCCGACTTCTTCCGGGACTCTCAGTTTTAATCGGAGGTGCGCACCATGTGGCATCGAGTACATGTGATAAACAATTTCGAAACGCGGTTCCTCGCCGAAATTGTCGATACTCGTGATATCGAGCAAGTAATCGAACGAGATTTCGTCCCGGCAGAACTTTGCGATCTCGCGGACATCGCTTACGGCGATTGCGTACGTCGTTTCGCCACGAAATTCAGTTCTTTGCTGAAGTTTCTCGCCGAAGGCTTGGCCTAACGAATCGGAGATTTCTTGCGGGGTCACAGCGGCCTATAATGCGCGGTCATTCTGACCGAAGCGAAGAGAGGAATCCCATCGCGAAACCGATGAATAACCCACCGGGGTCCCTCGACTTCGTTCGGGATGACGTGGTTGTCATGCTCATGTAAGAGCTTCCTCCAGTCTTTCTGCCAATTGCGGCGCCTGATCTCTGAACGCGCGTTCGCTTGAAATTTTTTCCTGTAATTTCATCAAGCCGGCGAGCAATGCTTCCGGACGCGGCGGACAGCCAGAGATGTAAACGTCCACCGGCAAGAGCTGATCAATGCCCTGTAGCACAGCGTAGGAGCGATACATTCCGCCGGTGGACGCGCAGGCGCCCATGGCGATTACCCATTTCGGTTCCGGCATTTGCTCATAAATTCTTTTTACCGCCAGCGCCATCTTGTACGTGACGGTGCCAGCGACGATCATCACGTCACATTGACGTGGCGAGAAGCGCATCACTTCCGCGCCGAACCGCGAAATATCGAATCGTGACGCAGCCGCGGCCATCAGCTCGATGGCGCAACAGGCCAATCCCATCGGCATCGGCCAAAGCGAATTCTTCCGGACCCAATTCAGCGCCGCATCGAAACGGGTGAAAATCACGTTCCCTTCGATCTTGGAATCGTAGGCCGTTGCGTGTGTTTCTGCCATACGAGACGTTAAAATACCAGTTTGGACACGCAACTCTCGTTATGGATGTTGGTTCTTGTTCACTTAGTCGGTCCTGATTGCGGCGTCCCGCTCTCAATAGTATAGAAGCGCTCTTCCTAATGAATATAGACACTGCAAAATCTCACGGCCATCTTGTTGCCCCGCATGGCGGCGAACTGGTGGACCTTAAGCTCGGCCAGGAAAACGCGGCCGAACTCAAAGCGCGCTCCAAAGACTTTCCCTCGTGGGAGCTGACCAGCCGGCAGATTCGCGATCTCGAGCTTCTCCTCAGTGGCGGCTTCTCGCCTCTGCGCGGTTTCATGAATCGCGACGAATACGAGCCCGTCTGCCATGAGATGAGATTGAGCAATGGCTTGGTTTGGCCGATCCCGATTACGCTCGATGTACCGGAAGCGTTCGCGAAATCGTTGAAAACCGGGAGCAGCAAAGTCGCTCTGCGAGACTCCGAGGGCGTGATGCTTGCGGTTTTATACGTGGAGGATGTATGGCAGCCGGACCGCAAAGCCGAAGCGCAAGCTGTTTTCGGAACCACCAGTAAAGTGCATCCCGGTGTCGATTATCTTCTGAACAAGGGACATGGCTGGTACGTGGGTGGACGCGTGGAAGGTTTGCAACTGCCCACGCATTACGATTTCCGGACTCTTCGGCTTACACCATCGGACCTGCGCGGTGAGTTCGTCCGTCTGGGGTGGCGCAAGATCATCGGGTTCCAGACGCGCAATCCGATGCATCGCGCGCACGTGGAATTGACTTTTCGCGCCGCGAGCCAGGTCGAAGCCAGCCTTCTGATTCATCCGTCCGTCGGCATGACCCGGCCCGGCGACGTGGACTACTTCACGCGCGTTCGTTGCTATCAGTTGCTTGTGTCCAAATACCCGCGCGGCACAGCAAAGCTGGCTTTACTGCCGTTAGCAATGCGGATGGGCGGACCGCGGGAAGCGATCTGGCATGCGATCATTCGAAAAAATCACGGCTGCTCGCATTTCATCGTCGGCCGCGATCACGCGGGGCCAGGCAACGATGCCGATGGCAAGCCGTTCTATGGACCGTACGAAGCGCAGGAGTTGTTCCACAAACATGAAACGGAGATCGGCGTCGAGATGGTACCGTTCCAAATGATGGTCTATGTGGAAGACCGGGATAAATATTTCCCCGAAAACGAAGTGCCCTCCGGCTCGCGCGTGCTCAATCTCTCGGGCACACAATTACGGCGACGCTTAAGCGACGGTCGCGAGATTCCGGCTTGGTTTACTTTTCCCGAAATCTCGAGCGAGCTGCGGCGTACCTTCGCACCGCGGCACAAACAGGGGATGACGGTATTTTTCACCGGTCTTTCCGGAGCTGGTAAATCGACGATTGCAAATGTGCTTATGATTAAGCTGCTCGAGATGGGCGGCCGGCCGGTAACGCTACTCGACGGCGATCTCGTGCGGAAACATTTATCTTCAGAACTCGGTTTTTCGAAGGAACACCGCGACATCAACATTCGGCGCATTGGGTATGTTGCCTCGGAAATCACAAAAAACGGCGGTATCGCTATCTGCGCACCGATTGCGCCCTACGATTCCACGCGCAAGGACGTGCGGGCGATGATTGAGCCCTTTGGCGGCTTCATCCTGGTGCACCTTTCCACGTCGGTAGAAGTTTGCGAGCAGCGCGACCGAAAAGGTCTGTACGCGAAAGCTCGCGCCGGGATCTTGAAGGAATTTACTGGAATATCCGATCCCTATGAAGAGCCGACCGACGCCGAAGTGACAGTCGACACAGGAGAGTTGTCGCCAGAGGAGGCAGCTCAAGAGATCATTTTGCATCTGGAACGCGAAGGCTTCGTCGGAATCAACGGCGCCGCGACTGATTCAATCTCTACATAATTGGAGACGCCTTGATTGGCGCCGCCTTCGCAGCGCGTGCCATCTTGCCTAACGAACGACTTTTCGATCTTACGATTCGCGACGCCGAGATGAACGATGCGGCGGCGCTCGCCCAGCTAATGTGCGAGCTCGGGTATGAAACCAGTACTACCGAAATGAAGCAGCGCTTGGAATCAGTCCTGAGCGATGCGCGTTGTCGCACGTTTCTCGCCGAGATCAACGGGCAAGTCTGCGGAATGATCGGTACCCTGACGCACGCAAGTCATGAGCACAATGATGTTTCTGGAAAAATTATCGCGCTAGTTGTTTCAAAGAAGCAGCGGCGGAGCGGTATCGGCCGCGCTCTCATTGCCGCAGCGGAGAAAGACTTTGCAAACCGCGGGGTAACGCGGCTGAGTTTAACAACTCGATTCAGCCGTGAAGAGGCGCATCAATTTTACGAGTCGCTCGGGTACACGCGCACCGGCATACGTTTTGCAAAAACTCTGAGATAGCACCAGCCTGGGCTGGAGAGCGGCGGTGCTCCACGATTACGAAATCCAGATCGTTTTCGTGTTTGTGAATTCGCGGATGCCTGCGGCGCCGAGTTCTCGGCCAAACCCGGAACGTTTCACACCCCCGAATGGCAAACGTGGATCGGAAGCGACCATGGCGTTAATGAAAACCATTCCGGCGTCCAATTCGGATGCGAAAAGTTTTTTCTCCTCGCGATCTTTGGTCCACGCGCTCGAACCCAGGCCGAATGTGGTGTCGTTCGCGAGCTCGACGGCGGCATGGGCGTCGTCCACACGGAAAACAGCTGCGACCGGGCCGAACACTTCCTCGCGGTACGCCGGCGACTCTTTCGGCACATCGACGAGAACTGTGGGTTCATAGAAAAATCCCGGACCGTGAATACGGTTTCCACCCGTTAATAATTTTGCGCCAGCAGCGATTGTTCTCTGCACCTGATCGTCCACACCGTGCAGGATTTGTTCCGTCGCAAGTGGACCGAGCTCAGTCTCCGGATCCATTGGGTTGCCAACCTTCAGCGCGCGCATGCGCTCAACGAATTGTTGAAGGAATTGCTCGTGAATTTCGTGGGCGATAATGAATCGCTTCGCTGCGATACAGGACTGACCGGTGTTGATCGTGCGCGCCTTGACCGCCGTGCTCAACGCCGATTCGAAGTCGGCGCTTGGCATCACGATAAATGCATCGCTGCCGCCCAGCTCGAGCACACTTTTCTTGATTTCACGCGCCGCCGCGCTCGCGACGGCCGCGCCGGCTTTTTCGCTGCCTGTTACCGTTACGGCTTTGACGCGCGAATCGGCGATCAGTTTTTCCACTTGCTCCGGCTCTATCAGCAGCGTTTGGAAAACGCCGTCTTCAAATCCGGCGCGGCAAAAGATTTTTTCAATGGCAAGCGCGCACTGCGGCACATTCGATGCGTGCTTAAGCAAGCCGATGTTGCCGGCAATCAAAGCCGGCGCAGCAAATCGAAACACCTGCCAGAAAGGAAAATTCCACGGCATCACCGCGAGCACAGGCCCGAGCGGTTGATACTCGACGTAACTTTCAGCAGCATCGGTCTGCGCCGGTTCCTCCTCGAGAAATCGTGAACCGTTCTCCGCGTAAAACCGGCAACCACGCGCGCATTTCTCGATTTCTGCGACTGAATCGCGCAACACTTTTCCCATCTCGAGCGTGATGGTTTCCGCAAATGTTTGCTTTTCCTGGAACAGTAACTCCGATACGGCGTGCAACAATTCCGCGCGCTCGGTCAAGGTGGTGCGGCGATATCTCTTGAATGCTTCCTCCGCGCGGCTCAAGCGTTTCTCAATTTCCGCATCGTCGAAGGGCGAGAACTCCTTCAGTTTTTCGCCTGTGGCGGGATTGATGGAAGCGATCGGCATGCAATCTAATAAACGCGCCCCGTCAATCTGTCATCCTGAGCGAAGCAGAGCGGAGTCGAAGGATCCCGTTGAAATAGCTTAAATTTTTTCGCCACGGGATTCCTCGACTTCGCTCGGAATGACGGCTGTGCGCTTGCTACAACCGCAATCCTTTTGGAATGAGAACGCAATCGAGCAAATCAAAACACCATTGCACGAGCAGCGCCAGCATAGCAGCGGGAATCGCACCCTCGAGAATGGTCACGTGATCGTTCAAGTTAAGACCGCTTATGATCGGTTCGCCCAAACCGCCAGCGCCGATCAACGCGGCGAGCGTGGCAGTTCCAATATTAATCACGGCGCTGGTTTTGATTCCGGAGAGGATGGATCGCGATGCCATCGGCATAAAAACTTGCCAAAGGCGCGCGATTGGGCTGAGTCCCAGTGCAACCGCGGATTCGCGCAATGCTCGTGGAATGTCCTGCAAACCGGTCGCGGTGTTGCGCACGATCGGCAGCAAACCGTACAGAAAAAGCGCGGCGATGGCGGTACGAACGCTAATTCCAAAAAAGGGAAGGGGTACAAGCAAGGCGAGCAACGCGAGCGACGGAATTGTTTGTACAACGCCCGCGAAACCAAGAATAACATGGCCAACAGCACCGCCGCGACTCGCGACAATGCCAAGCGGAATCCCGACGATGATTGAAAGCAGCAGCGAAAATCCAGCCAACTCGAGATGGCGAAGTGTCCAACGCGCCAGCTTGCGCGGAAAAGAATCATCAAGGTGGCGCGGCGCTAAGGCCGCTCCCACATTGAAATACAAATCTGCCGCTCTTGCGTAATTCTTTGTCCGCTCAGCTTCCGCGTTCAGACGAATCATTCGCGTCTCATCCAGGGTGTCCTCCAGGTGTCGTAATACTGCGATCGCATCCGCGCGCGTGGACGATCGGAACAAGAAGACTGCTTCATATTTCGGAAAGAAGTGAAGATCGTCTTCGAGAACGAACAGATCATTTTGCTCTATTTTTGCATCCGTCGAATACGCGTCCTTTACAGCAATCGACCCGTTCGCAAGCGCGCTGTAACCAAGGGCGTGATCGATGCCGACGATATTCTGCTGTGGCAGCCCGTAGCGCTGGCGCAATGGCCGCCAGCCATCCTGCCGCTCGAGAAATTCGTGCGTGAGCCCGAATTTAAGCTCGGGATATCTTTGTAGATCACTGATTGTGCGGATACCAAGCCGTTGCGCTTCGCTGCGTCGCATTACCAGCGCGTATGTATTGTTGAAACCCAGCGGAGCCGTCATGTCCACCCCAACTTTTTCGAGCGCATCCCGAATTTGATCCAACGATAGGGTGGGATCGCTCTTTAAAATCTCCGTTGCGATTGTTCCCGTATATTCCGGATAAGCGTCGATCTGTCCGCCCCGCAGCGCCTCCCACAGAATAATTGTTCCGCCCATTCCCTGGCGATGTTCCGCTGGAATTCCGGCGTCGGTCAGGGTGCGTTTCGCGATTTCGCCGAGCACATAAGATTCCGTGAATTTTTTGGAACCGATGACGACATCGGCAGCAGAAGAAGAATTAATCAGGAAAGCAGGAATGCAGAAAAAGATCAGGAGGAAATCTGGCAACCAGGAAACCAGGACACGGCGGAATTGCTTTGATTTCCCGGCTTCATGGTTTCCAGATTCGAACCCTTCCTGTTCTCCGGCTTTCCTGATTTGATTCATAAACTCGCGATGCCACGCTGGGCGTTGATGAACTCGGACACGAAAGGGTCGGCTGGTCTTTCGCGCAGATCATTAATCGTGCCTTTCTGCACGACCCGGCCTTCATTCATGAGGACGATGTGCTCGGCAAAATAAATCGCTTCCGCCAAATCGTGAGTAACGAAAAGCACCGTCTGACCCAGGCGCGCGAAAATTTCCTTGAGATCTTTTTGCAATGACGCGCGCACCAGCGGATCGAGTGCGCCCAGCGGCTCGTCGAGCAATAACAACTCTGGCGAAAGCATCAGCGCGCGCATCAAACTGACGCGCTGACGTTGGCCGCCGGAAAGTTCCACCGGATAACGCGGGAGCAGGTTTTCTGAAAATCTTGTCAGCTCGGACAATTCCAGAAGTCGGTTGTGCGTTTCTACTTCGGATTTTCCAATGTGGCGCGCCATCAAAAGAACATTGGCGCGAGCGGTTAGATGAGGAAACAAGCCGCCCTCCTGGATAACGTAACCAATCCGGCGCCGCAAAACATTGATGTTATCGAGCGTGACCGGTGTGCCATCGAATTTGATCGAGCCGGAATCTGGCTCGATTAAGCGAATGATTAATCGCAGCAAAGTGGATTTGCCGCAGCCGCTTGGTCCAATGAGCACCGTGGTTTTGCCCGACTCAACCGCGAGGTTCGTCGGGTACAGTGCGGTTGCGTCGCCGTAGCGTTTGCTAACCTCTTCGAGCTTCACCGACGCGCTCACTTAGAGTAGTGCATACCTCCGGCTTGCATTATTTCCGCGTTCGGCAAGCGCGAGACATCCGCTACTCTGATGTCGTCACAAAGTAGAAAACGCCAAACAAACGCGCGTCGTCGGTCCACATGCGAACAAAGTTGAATCCGGCTTTGGCAGCAAACGCCGCAAACTCGTCTGGCGCGTATTTATAAGAATACTCGGTGATGATTTTTTCCTCGCGACGGAAATAGAACTTGTGTTCGTTGAGATGCACAAACTGATCGGTTTCACTGATGAGATGCATTTCAATCCTGCCGGCGTTGGAATTGTAGATTGCGCGGTGCCGCCATTGATCCAGATCGAAATCTGCGCCCAATTCGCGGTTGACGCGCTGCAGCAAATTTAAATTGAATTGCGCAGTCACGCCGGCGCTGTCGTTGTAAGCGGCTTCGAGCACCTGCCGGTCCTTTTTTAAATCGACGCCGATAAGCAGCCCGCCGCCTCCGTGGCAGACATTCGCGATGCGACACAAAAACTGCACGGCTTCATCCGGCTCGAAGTTGCCAATGGTCGATCCCGGAAAATACACAATGTTTCGCGCAGGGTTGTGACGGGGCGAAGGCAACACCACAGGTTGCAGGTAGTCTGCGCATACCGGCAGAATTTCGAGTTCCGGGAAAATTGTACGGAAAAGAGCAGTCGATTGGCGCAGTTGTTTTTCCGAGATATCGACGGGGACATAAACGGCAGGATTCTCGAGCGCCTCTATCAGAATCCGCGTTTTCGTTCCTGCACCGGTGCCCAGTCCGATTAGTTCGACGTTCGGTCCGAGGTGCGACGCAATCTCGGTGCGATTTCGGTCCAAAATGTGGATCTCAGTCCGCGTGACGTAATATTCCGGTAGGTCGCAAATCTTTTGGAACAGCGCCGCGCCCCGCGCATCGTAGAAATACTTGCACGGGAGCGTGCGTGGATCGGAGGAAAGGCCGGTGATTACATCCGACAGAAAATCAGAAGTTCCGGGCGGAACCGCAGAAGCAGGTTGTATGGCTGTTAGTGGGTCTGCGCTCATTGTGGCATTATCGTTGGGCGCGCGTTCGTCGGTCGCCACGTAGGCGGCACATTACGGCATCGGAGTCGGGCGAGGCGCAGGGGTCGGGCGAGCCCCGGGTATCGGAGTAGGTCTCGGCGTTGGTGAAGCTGCCGGTGTCGCAGTGGTTGTAGGGGTGGACGTGGCTGTTGGAGTTGCCGTCGGTGTCGCAGTCGCGGTGGGGGTAGAGGTCGGAGTCGAAGTTGACGTTGGCGCCGGCGTCGCAGTTGGCGTGGGACCTTGGACATACTTGATTGTGGCATAATCAAAATTGCCGTCTAAGCCAAAGCTTCTACCTGTCACATAGACATTCTCTGAGCTGTCAACGGCGATGCGTGCGGGCACATCATCGTTAGTCCCAGGACCGTCGTAAATAGCAACCCATTGTTCTTTCCCCACTGAGTCATACTTGATCGTGGCATAATCCACAAAGCCGCTTGGATTGTCAGTGAACCCGGTTACATAGACATTGCTCGAGTTGTCAACGGCGATGGCTCCCGCTTCGTTAGCGAGTCCCCGCGATGCGTGGTATCGGGAAACCCACTGTTCTTGGCCAGCTGAGTCATACTTGATCGTTGCGTAGTCCATACCAGATCGCTCGCTCACCCCCGTCACGTAAACATTGGCAGAGCCATCAACGGCAATCGCATTCGCCAAATCATTGAGGTCGCCATCATAGCGGGCAACCCATTGTTCCTCCCCAATGGGGTTGTACTTGATCGTCGCGTAATCATACTTACCTGGGCCAAAACTAAATCCGGTCACATAGACATTTCCCGAGCTGTCAATGGCAATGGCTTTGGCTGCGTCGTCGTCAAAATCTCCCGGGCCGTCATAGCGGGCAACCCATTGCTCCTGTCCCTGAGAATTGTATTTAATCGTGGCGTAATCGGATTCAAAAGTTCCTGCGCCTGCACTCTGTCCTGTCACATAGACATTCCCCGAACTGTCAATAGCAATGGCTTTGGCAAAATCATTGGATCCCACCCCTGGTCCGTGATAGCGGCCAACCCATTGTTCTTCGCCGGCCGGGTTATACTTGATCGTCACATAATCAGAATGCGTGGCTCCTGGGCCCTCTCCTGTCACATAGACATTCCCTAAGTTGTCGATGGCGAGGGCCACGGCTCTTGTCCCCAATCCAGAGCGGGCAACCCATTGTTCTTCCCCGGTCGGGTTATACTTAATCGTTGCGTAATTAAAACTAATCTCTGAGCGGCTCTCTCCGGTCACGTAGACATTGCCCTCCGCATCAACGGCGATAGCTGTGGCTAGGTCAACGCCCTTGCCCGGCCCGTCGTAGCGAGCAGCCCACTCCTCTTGCCCAGCGGAATTGTATTTGATGGTGGCGTAGTCGGGATTAGTGCCTTCGCTATGTCCCGTCACAAAAACATTGCCTGAACCGTCAATAGCAATTGCGACGGCCACGTCCCAGCTATTATCCGGCCCATTGTAGCGGGCAACCCATTCTTCTTGCACGGCCCCTGAGGACGTGACGGGAAACCCATTTGGAGCGCGGACCTGCGCGTCCAGTCGACTTGCGCCGCCGTGAATCAACGGTTTCGGCTTTGCCGTGGCGAACAGCGCCAGCAGAACTCCGGAAAAGAAAACAACCAGCCCAATCAAAACTCGCAGGTTAAAGGAAGCATATCGAGAAGCCAGCTCTTTTCTCATTAGTCACCTTTGCCGCGCGCCAGCGAGTCGGATTTTAGTTGAAGCAGTCCAGGGCGCGCCTGGCGGTCGCGCCCTACCGATTCAATGTGGATCCCGTGCGAGCCTGATGCCTGTAAACTGCCAGCGTTTTTCTGGTTGAAAAAAATTGCGATAGGTGCAGCGGATATGAGTGCGGGATGTGGCGCAGGAACCACCGCGCAGGACGTATTGGTTGCACATGAATTTGCCGTTGTACTCGCCAAGCGCGCCGGGAGCAGCGCGATAACCTGGATAGGGCGAGTACGCGCTGCGTGTCCATTCCCAAACGTCGCCGAACATTTGAACCAAGTGTCGATGTTGCTGCGGTTTTTTCGCTGAGACAGCGGACGCTACAGCAACGGGGACCGGATGAAACAATTCGGTCTCGGCGAAATTGCCTTCGCTTGGACAACTCAACGCCGCGCGCTCCCATTCGAACTCCGTCGGGAGGCGAGCGCCCGCCCAGTTGGCATACGCGTCAGCTTCGAAATAGCTGACATGCGTGACGGGCTCGGATTCATCGACCGGGCGCAGACCGGAGAGTGTGAAATTCCACCAGGCCCCGTCGCGTTTTGTCCAGTAAAGCGGCGCGTTCCAGCGTTGTTCGTTCACTGTCATCCAGCCGAGCGATAACCAGAATTCCGGCCGGCCATAGCCGTTGTCCTCGATGAACGCGATGAATTCGCCGTTCGTGACCGGCCGCGTTGCCAACAAAAACGCGGTAACGAGTGCCTGATGTCGCGGTTCTTCGTTGTCATAGGCGAATCCGTCGCCGTTGTGGCCGATTTCAGCGATTTGTTCGTCGAATTCGACAAACTGGTAGGGACGGATCGCAGAGCCCTCCGTCGAAATTTTCGGCGCGCTCGGCGGTCGCGCCCTACCGGAACGGAATACAGGATAGAGCGGGTTTTGCGCGAAGACGTGCTTGATGTCCGTGATGAGCAATTCCTGATGTTGCTGTTCGTGATGGATGCCAAGGACGAGAATTGACTCGATTTCATCGAACAGATTTTCGTCGGGATTCGAGAGCAGATCGTCGATGTGTGAATCGATCGATGCGCGATAACGCTGCGCTTGGCTCATAGTCGGGCGCGAGATTAACCCGCGCAGATCGCGCCGGTGCATGTCGCCTGCAGCGTTATAGTATGAATTGAAGAGATAAGCGTACTCTGGAATTTCTGCGCGATATCCCGGAACGAATTTTTTCACAATAAACGTTTCGAAAAACCAGGTGGTATGCGCGAGATGCCATTTAGTCGGACTGACGTCCGGCATGGATTGCACGACGCAATCTTCGGGTTCGAGACCAGCACACAGCGCGTTGGTGAACTTTCTGACTTGATGAAAGCGATCGCGCAAGCGTTCGATCCGGGATTCGCTCGCGGAAAAAAGAGATCGTTTCGCCGCCGCCGGTGTGGAGGCGGTTTCAACTGAAGGCGGGCTCAAGGATTTTCTCCCTCTTGGTCGCGTTCTTCCCGGCGCGCTTCGAGCATTTGGTCGTGAGTTGCTTCCTCTATGCCTTCAATCACGAGATGCTCTCCAACAGTTTCTTCTTCCTGAGTGCCGGGGCGCGGAATGTGGTGACCCTTGGAACTGGCGATGACGCTCCATTCCTCGGTCATCTCGGCATTGTCGGGAGTTTCCTCGGGAGGCACGTTGTTTTCCTCGCCCCTCAGTTCGTGCCGCGCCTGTGCCCAATCCGCCTCGGTAAACTCGTCAGGGTTACGCTCATCGATCGTGGCAATTTCTCTGGCGCGTCTTTCCACTTCCTCGGGTGACGGTGCGCCGATTCCATGGCCATGTTCCGAGATTTTCCCCGGAGGAGGTTGCGAATAATTTTCCATAACCAAAGCTGCCAACAGGAGAATCGTTTTTCGAACTACAATTTCGTCTACACATTAACGCCTTGCAATACAAGTGCACAAGAGAGGATGCCGGCTCGATGAACAGGCAAAATATCGTTAAGCTTCATGACGGCGCCGTTCTTGCGTTCGAAGAATATGGCGATCCAACTGGAGTGCCGGTGATTTTCTGCCACGGCTGGCCGAGTTCACGCACGATGGCGCAACTCGCAGATGAACCAGCGCGCGCTCTCGGTGTTCGCATTATTTCACCGGACCGTCCGGGCATCAGCGGCTCGAGCATGCAACTTGATCGAAAATTGAGCGATTGGCCGTGGCTTGTTGAACAGCTCGTTGATAATCTTGAGATTGGTGAATTCCGAATTCTCGCGATCTCTGGCGGCGCGCCCTACGCGTATGCGACGGCGGTCGCGATATCCGAACGAGTGCGCGCGATCGCCATCGTAGGCGGAGCGATTCCATTTGCCGAGCTGAAGGACTTCCAGGGATTACTGCCGCTCTATCGCTACATGCTGGGATTTTATCGCAATCGGCCGCGACTCTTGCGGCAATTGTTTTTCCTGGCGCGACCGTTTTTGTCGTTCCGCGCGCCGATCCGGCTCCGTCCGCTGCTATTAAAGATGCTCCTATTGCGCCCGTGCGACGCGGCAAGCTTGCGCGACGACGCAGCTTTTGAAGCGATTTTCGAAAGCCAACGGCGCGCCTGGCGCGGCTCGGTAGAAGGCGTATTGGCCGACGCACGGATTTACGCGCAGCCGTGGGGATTTGCGATCGAAGATGTACGCGTGCCTGTGCGACTCTGGCATGGAATAGAAGATCGCGCTTTCGCCGTTCGGCTGGCGGAAGAAATCGCGAACCGTTTCCCGAACTGTAAAGCGCGATTCATTCAAGACGAAGGACATTATTCGCTGCCGATCCGCCATATGCGCGAGATTCTTGAGGATTTAATTTCCATTTAACCCGAAGTTTCCCCGGCTGATTTTCACGCCGGTTCGCAGCAGACTTGCCCGCTTCAGTCAGCTGATTGATACGATCAATTCTTCTCCGACGAGGTGAGGTCCTGCGGCGAGCGAGAAGTGGATTCGCGGCCGTGTTTCTTCTGCAATACAGCAAGATCAGCGCGCAGCTTCGCGTCCATCATTTTGTCGAACGAAAAATTTTCGGTCGCGTAACGGAGGCCGTTCGCTGCGCAATGCGCCGCCAGTTCCGGATCGGAAATGAATTCCAGGATCGCCGAGGCCAAGGCCTGAGTGTTCCCCGGTTCAATGAGTAGACCGTTCTCGCGATGGCGAACAATTTCTGGGATATCGCCCACTTTCGTAGCGATTACGGGTCGTCCGCTGGCGAAAGCCTCACGCAAAACAATTGGAGAGGCTTCGGTGCGCAGCGACGCAATTACTATCATGTCGCATGCTGCGTAAACGTTCGGCGTGTCCCAGCGATAGCCAGCCATGATGATTTTGTCGGCAAGTCCGGCGCGTTCGATTGCGTTTCTCACATTGATGCCACGCTTTAAGATCCCGGTGCCCTGGCCGACGATGACGAAACGCGCATCGGGACATTTCTCCAAGACCAGAGGGGCCGATTTGACCAGCTCGAGTTGACCTTTGTCCGGACGAATCATCCCCACGTTGCCAATCAGAGGGGTCTCGTCGCCGACGCCGATTTCATGGCGGAATTTTGTCCGATCGCGCGGAGGCTTGAACTTTTCCAAATCGACAGCTGAACCGATGACTTCAATTTTTGCGGGATCAATTCCGTGTTGTTCCACCAATTCGCGTTTGATCACCGAAGCGTCGGCAACGATTTGCGAACAGCCGTGCTTGAAAACAAATGCGCGACTTTGGCTGCCGATTGGATCGGTGATGCAGCGCGCGCGGCTCAACGGAATTCCGCAGGCGAAAAGTGGCAGGCAAATCCAGTGATCCTTTGAGCTGTACGTTTTCAGCAGGTCGATTCTGTTCTCCCGGCAAAACTTCCAAAGGCGCAATGAGCCGAGCGGGTCTAACCGGCTGCGGAGCGGCATTGTGACCAGCCGCGTGCCGAGTTCCGACGCCTTCGAGTGGACCTGGCTGTCTGGATTGCAGATCAACCATGCTTGATGCCCGTGTGCGTTGAGCCAGTTAATTTCCAGACAGGTGCGATATTCCTGTCCGCCCCAGCTGCGGCTGCTCTCTACGTAGAGAATGTTCACGTCGAAACGCCACGGCGATGCGCGGTTAACACATTTACGCAGCCGCGGCGCGCTTTTCGAGAATGTAATCGTGAATCGTGTTTACAGTCCGAAGCGCTTTCCCGGCTACATCGGAATTTGGAACGCCCACGCCGAATGTCTTTTCCATGCTCACAACCAGCTCCAGCGCGTCGATGGAATCGAGGCCCAGTCCATCCGGACCGAAAAGCGGCAGCTCATCGCCGATTTGTTCCGGAGTAACTTGCAGCATCAGGTTTTTGACCAGCATTTCCTTGATTTGGGCACGCAAATCCGGCTCAGACATAAACGAGCGGGGATTTTGCCGTAAATTGCGTGTTCGGTCAAACGTGCAAAAGCACCCTGGTGAATTCGTTTGCGTCGTGTTGCGTGCGGTCACTGCGCAACACGGCGTCGCGTCGGTTTCGAAAGCTAGCTAAACCTGGTCGGCCTTGTCGCCGGGAGTGACTGCGGCATTCGGTTGCGGCGCGGTGACGTTAGAAGCACCCTGGCTGTCAGTTCGCGCGACGGTCGACTCAGGCGGTTTCACGCCAGGCTTGGCAATTTGCGTATCAGACTTTCCAGCCTTGTGCAGTTCGTCGTTGAACTCGTCCTTTGCTTTTTGAAACTCCTTGACCGCCTGACCCATTCCGCGCGCGAGCTCGGGCAATTTCTTTGCTCCAAATAGAACGAGGATGATCAGCAGGATGACGATCAAGTCCGGCCCGGCCAAGTTCATGAAGCTGGCGAGGAGGCTCATTTCAACTGCCAACATCAGACCGTTTCTCCGAGTTGCAAGGAATTTCAGCGAGGTAAGCGGGCTGCCGGCAGGAGGACGGGTTAAGGTTGACAGGCAGAGCGCTTTGGGAAAGCATTCCTTCGTATGCGTCCCATCTGGAAAGGCAGCATTAGCTTCGGGCTAGTTTACATTCCAGTGGCGGTTTATCCCGCCACGCGAGAGGAGAAGCTTAGTTTTCGGCAGCTTCGTTCGAGCGATCTCAGTCCGATCAGATACAAAAAGGTGGCAGAAGCGGACTCGAAGGAAGTTCCAGCCGACCAGATCGTAAAGGGCTTCGAATTCGAGCGAGGTCGTTATGTTGTGATGAAGGATGAGGACTTCGAGAAGGTGCGGATCGAGTCCACGCATTCGATCGACATCACCGATTTCGTCGATTTGGAACAGGTCGATCCGAAGTTTTTCTACAAGCCCTATTTCCTTGAGCCGCAGAAAGGTGGGGAGAAAGCTTATGCAGTCTTGCACAAGGCGCTCAGCGGAACGGGCAAAATTGGTGTTGCCAAGGTGGTGATCAGCAATCGCGAACACCTGGCTGCTGTAAAACCGGACGGCTTGTTCCTAATTTTGGAGCTGATGCATTTTGCCAGCGAAATTCTGAGCGCCGATGTCTTACAAAACGGTTCGAACGCCGCAGTGACCGAGAAGGAACTGAAAATGGCGCAGGCGCTCATCGAAAGCATGAGTGTTGCCTGGGAGCCGGAGAAATATCGCGATGAATACCGGACCGCGTTGATGGAAATCATCGAACAAAAAGCGCAGCACAAGGAAATTGCGGCAAAAGCGCCAGCTGCTCCTACGCCAACCAACGTTGTTGATCTGGTGAAGGTGTTGCAAGACAGTTTAAACCGGACACAGACGGTGAAACAGAAGCGCTCTTCCACTCGAGACGGCGCTCGCCGGGCCACTAGTACACTGGTCAAGCAGCGGCGGCGCGCAGGCGCTCTCGGCTAGCATCGTTCGGCTCGCGGTTGCAAATTAGAAGGCTGGCGTTATAGTCAGCGCTCTTTATGGCTAAGACAGCCTGGATCAACCGTAACGAACGCAAACGCGCAACAGTGAAAAAGTACGCTGCGTTGCGCGCCGAGCTAAAGGCGAAAAAGGACTACGCCGGCCTGGCGCAACTGCCGCGTGACGCGAGTCCTTCGCGCGTGGTGAACCGCTGCGAAGTCACCGGCCGCCGGCGCGCTTTCATTCGCCGGTTCAAGATGTCGCGTCTAACCTTTCGCGAACTGGCTTCGCAGGGCTTGATCCCTGGCGTAACCAAGTCTAGCTGGTAAATTCCAGCCAAGACCGCTTTGCGACGCGTTAGCCCGGCGCGTCCGGGCTGCTACAGATGACTTTGTGATGTTTCCCCTAGCTCTGGCCCCAATTGCCGAAACGATTGTGGAGTACTGGGACCCGCCGATGGTGTTGTTTGGCAAACTACTGGCCATCGCGGTGCTCGTACTGCTGAACGGCTTCTTTGTCGCGGCCGAGTTTGCGCTCGTCAAAATTCGCACCAGCCATCTCAAGACCATGGCTGCCAGCGGCAGCAAGCGAGCTGGTTTACTACGAGCGATTAAGGACAACCTGAATGCCTACCTTTCTGCGTGTCAGGTCGGCATAACCATGGCCAGCCTCGGCCTTGGCTGGTTGGGGGAACCTTTCCTCGCGCGAATGCTTCAGCCGTTTTTCGCTTTGGCAGGAGTCGAATCTCCCACCGTGATCAAATCGATTTCGTTCGCGCTGGCTTTTTCGGCGATCACGTTTTTGCACATCGTGGTGGGCGAACAAGCACCAAAGATTCTGGCGATCCGCAAAGCGATGCCTTCTGCGCTGTTCGTGAGTGCGCCGCTGCGATGGTTCTATTTAATCTTCAAACCGGCGATCGGGTTTCTAAACGCCGCGAGCAACTGGGTGCTCCTGAGAATTCTTCGCGTCGAACCAATTGCCGAAGGAGAGCTGGCACATAGCGAAGAAGAACTGCGCTTGATCGTACGCGAAAGCGAAAAATCAGCCGAGGTAACGTCTCTCGGCCGTGAACTTGTATTTAACGTGCTGGATCTGCGGGATCGCGTCGTGCGCGATATCATGACACCTCGCGGCGAAATCGTTTACCTGAGCGTGGAGGATGATTTCGAAACGAACGTGAAAAAGGCCATCGAGTCGCGTCACACGCGCTTTCCGCTATGTCGGGACAACGTGGATAACACGATCGGCCTCATTCATATCAAGGACCTGCTTCTCATGATGCGCGATCCGCATCCCGATTTGATGCAGATCAAACGCGAATTGCTTCCGGTTCCAGAAATGATGCCGCTCGAAAATCTGCTTAGATTATTTCTTAGCAAACATGCGCACGTGGCAATCGTGGTGGATGAATTTGGGGGGACTGTGGGGCTCGTGACGCTGGAAGATGTGTTGGAGGAACTCGTTGGCGACATTCAGGATGAGTTCGATTTCGAAAAGGAAGAGTTTCGCAAAATCAGTGCAAACGAATTCAGTGTGGACGGAGCACTGGGCCTGTACGAGCTCAACGATCTCGCAAAGCTTGATTTGGAAAGCGCCGACGTAAGTACGATCGGCGGTTACGTGACCCATCTGCTGGGGCACCTACCGAAGACCGGCGAACAAGTTAAGATCGATGGTTATTTGGTTACCGTTTCCGAAGCCGATAACCGCCGCGTGAAGCAGCTGCATTTCAAGAAGTCGAGCGACGCCGCCACCACTGCCACGAGCTCAAGAAACCCGTAGGGTTGGAATCTTCCGGGCAGTTGCTATAGCGCGCCGGCTTGCAATTGGGCGCGGAGGGCGGGTCTACGCTGCAATTGCTGGGTGAGCGCGGCAATAGCGCGCAACGTGGAAGGACTGATGTGGTGCTCCATGCCCTCGACATCATGATGAATCACTCGGTCGTCAACACCGAGCAGTCTGAGAAACTCAGTGAGTAGCTTGTGCCGTTGAGCGATTCTGCGGGCCAGTTTTTTACCCGCGGCGGTTAAAATAAGCCCGCGGTACTTCTCATATTTGAGAAGTCTCTCGGCATCGAGACGTTGAACCATGTTGGTGACGCTTGCCTGCGAAATCTTTAAGGCAGCCGCGATATCGATCACCCTGGCGTATCCCTTGGAATTGATGAGTTCAAGGATGCGCTCGAGGTAATCCTCCACAGCCGTGGAAGCGCCAGCCAGCGCTTGAGACGCGTTTTTGTTTCGCATGCCGGCGAACATAAAAGCATCACCAAAACAGTCAACAACCAAAGATTGTCTCTTGACAGAATAATATACGACCATAAATAAATTAGTTTCAACTAAGAATCGTTTTAGCAGCATTCATGGCGAAGCCTGAAATAGCAACTACGGCGAGACCTCGCGTGGCCTGGCGACGGATCGGCGGTCAGGTTTCCTTGCCGGAGGTCCATCGCACCATCCTTGTGCCACAGACGGCATCCTTTTGGAGGAAGCTCATGGCATTTTCCGGTCCGGGATTCCTGGTCGCTGTCGGCTATATGGATCCGGGCAACTGGGCGACCGATTTGGCCGGAGGCGCACGGTTCGGCTACTCGCTTCTATGTGTCATCATGATTTCCAATCTGATGGCGATTCTCCTTCAGCATTTGTGCATCAAACTCGGCGTCGCCACAGGCCGTGATCTCGCCCAGGCGTGCCGCGACCATTACCCGCGACCGCTCGCCTGGTTTCTCTGGATTCTGTGCGAGATTGCTATCGCTGCATGCGATCTGGCCGAAGTGGTCGGCTCGGCGATCGGGCTGCAATTGTTGTTCGGCATCCCGCTGGTGTGGGGATGCCTCATCACCGCGCTCGATGTGCTCGCTGTTCTTTATCTCCAGAACAAAGGCTTTCGCTACGTTGAAGCGCTTGTCATCACGCTAATCGCAACTATCGGCACGTGTTTCGCGCTGGAGCTAATTTTTTCCAAGCCAAGCATTGTAGGGGTTGCGCTTGGGTTTATCCCTGGGCCACACGTCGTCACAAACCAGGAAATGCTTTACGTCAGCATCGGTATCCTTGGAGCCACCGTAATGCCGCACAATCTGTATTTGCACTCGTCCATTGTACAGACGCGGAAATTCGAGCAGACGCCGGAAGGCAGGCGCGAAGCTATCAAGTTTGCAACGATCGATTCGAGCGCGGCGCTCATGTTCGCGTTGTTCATTAATGCTGCGATCCTGATTCTTGCGGCGGCCGCTTTCCATTGGTCCGGCCATCAGGATGTAGCCGAGATTCAAGATGCGTACAAGTTGCTCAGCCCGTTACTGGGTGTTGGCGGAGCGAGCATACTGTTTGCCGTCGCGTTGCTCGCGTCCGGCCAAAACTCGACTCTTACCGGCACGCTTGCCGGCCAAATAGTGATGGAAGGTTTTCTCAACATCCGAATTACGCCGTGGCTGCGTCGCCTGATCACGCGACTCATAGCCATCGTGCCTGCAATTGTGGTGATCGGTCTTTTCGGAGAAGGCAAAACGACGGAATTGCTGATTGCCAGCCAGGTTTGTTTGAGTATGCAACTCGGGTTCGCGGTGTGGCCGCTAATGCGGTTTACGAGCGAAAAGGCCAAAATGGGTGAGTTTGCGAACGCCGTCTGGATAAAAATTCTGGGTTGGGCGACTGCCGCCATTATCATTGTGCTGAATGTGAAGCTGCTCTTGGACACGTTTCTGCCGGACTCGGTGCTCAAGGCGTTTTATGGTTCTCTCGGGCTTCCGGTTCCCGAGTAGACGAATGCCGATATCTCAATGACCAGCGTGATTTAACGATTTTACATACCGCAACTATTCGTTATTCGGATTCATAGTGTCATGTACAACCACATACTAATCCCGCTCGAGAACAGTCCTGCCGACTCGACTATACTTACTCACATCAAGCCGCTGGCACGCATGACTGGCGCAAAGCTGCTGCTTGTTCACGTGGCTGATGGGTGGGTGGCACGCAATTTCAATCAACTCCAGCTTGCCGAGAGCGAGGAGATGAAGGAAGACCGGGTGTATTTGGAAAAGCGGCAGCGCGAACTAATTGACGAAGGCTTTTCCTGCGACGCGATGCTGGCGTTGGGCGAGCCGTCTGATGAAATCATCAAGCTCGCCCGCGAGAAAAATGTCGACCTGATCGCCATGACTACACACGGGCACCGCTTCATTAGCGACATTCTGTACGGGGCGACTGCAGACAAGGTGCGTCATGCGGTCGAAATCCCAGTGCTGCTGGTGCGCGCGAGATAAGTGTAGGGGCATTGGTGCTAACGGTCCGTTCCGCTCATTTCTGCGCTTGACACAAGCGCCGCTCCAACGACGTAAAACGCGCGTGAAGGTCCTGTTCCTGACTAACGAATATCCGCCGCATATCTATGGCGGCGCGGGCGTGCACGTTGGCTATTTGTCGCGGGAGTTGGCAAAAACGATGCCTGTCGAAGTGTGTTGCTTTGGCAACCAAGATCTCGAGGAAGGTAATCTCAAGGTCATCGGCTTCGAACTAGACACGAGTAAATTTACGTGCCCAAAGCCGTTGCGTTCCGCTTTCGGCGCGGTGCGACGTTGCACGGAGTTCAATACCATGAACATCGATGCCGACCTCGTACATTGTCACACGTGGTACAGTCACTTCGGCGGAATCCTGGCCAAAAAGAATTACGGTTTACCGCTCGTCATTACTGTTCATTCGCTTGAGCCGCTTCGGCCTTGGAAACGTGAACAGCTCGCAGGGGGCTACGAGTTCTCACTTTGGGTCGAGAAAACAGCTCTGGAAATGGCGGATGCGATCATAGCAGTTTCCAGCGCGACCAAACACGACATCGAACGTCTCTTCAATGTGGATCCTGCGCGGGTGCAGGTGATCCACAACGGAATCGATTTGAACCAATATCGTAAGATCGATTCAACTGGCGCCCTCAAGCGTTACGGTATTGATCCGGCTAGGCCATATCTGCTTTTTGTGGGACGGATCACGCGCCAGAAAGGGTTTCAGCATCTGGTGCGCGCAATCCAATTCATGGTTCGCGATTTTCAGATCGTCCTGTGTGCAGCCGCGCCAGATACGCCGCAACTGGCTGAGGAAATGCGGATTGCTGTCGAACGCGCAGAAGCGCAGCGGCCGGGAATCATCTGGATCAATGAAATGGTCGATCAACAGACTGCCTGTGAGCTTTACTCGCACGCTGCGGTATTCGTTTGTCCGTCGATCTACGAACCGTTTGGCATCATTAATCTAGAAGCAATGGCCTGCGAAACTGCGGTAGTTGCCAGTGCTGTTGGCGGAATCAAGGAAGTCGTTGTTGATGGCGAAACCGGTTTCCTCGTCCCGCTTGAGCAAATGAAGGAGAGCCCGTTCGAAGCAATAGATCCCGAAAAATTCGCGCGCGATCTCGCGCAGCGCGTGAATGAATTGATGAGCGATCGACAACTACGCCAACGATTCGGAAAAGCTGGTCGCAAACGCGTCGAAGAGAACTTTAGCTGGGCTGCAATTGCAGAGAAGACAAAGGCGCTTTACGCCTCGTTGTTGTCATCCTGAAGGAAGCGAAGCGGAGTCGAAGGATCCCGCAGAACTGCGTGAAGTAATGCAATGCGGTCCCTCGACTTCGCTCGGGATGACACGCGTTCGTGCTGATGGCAACTTGAACCCGCCATGTTCGTCGATCAGGTAAAAGTTTTTGCGCAGGCGGGACAAGGCGGGCGCGGGTCCGTCAGTTTTCGACGAGAAAAATTTGTGCCGAAAGGTGGGCCGGACGGCGGCGATGGCGGGCGTGGCGGTAACGTGATCCTGCGGGCGGACCGGCACGTCGATAATCTCGCCAATCTTTTCTACGAACCCCTGATCAAGGCGAAACGCGGCGGGCACGGGATGGGGAAGAAAATGAGCGGACGCGCGGGCGCGGACAAAATCGTGAACGTTCCCGTGGGGACGGTTGTTTGGCGGGCGGAGCAAAGCATGCCGGTGATCCTGAGCGAAGTCGAAGGATCCCGTGAAGCAACCTCAAGTGAATCGCCACTGGATTCCTCGACTTCGCTCGGAATGACAGAGAAAGACCCGCTTATCGATCTCGCGCGGGAGGGACAGGAATTCGTGCTGTGTCGCGGCGGAGCAGGAGGAAAGGGGAATGTGCATTTCAAAAGCTCGCGCAACCGCGCGCCCCGCCAATACACCGAGGGCGAAGAAGGTGAACAGGGATATTTCCGGTTTGAGCTGCGGACCATCGCCGACGCCGGATTGGTGGGGTACCCGAATGCTGGTAAATCAACTCTGTTACGGAAAATTTCGGCGGCACGGCCGAAGGTCGCCGCCTATCCGTTTACGACGCTTCACCCAATCGTCGGCGTCATTGAATTTCCAGGTTATCGACGCGCCACGGTCGCGGATATTCCCGGTTTGATCGAAGGTGCGCACCGCGGACTCGGGTTGGGTCACGAATTTCTTCGCCACATTACGCGCTGCCGCGTTTTGGTTTTCGTGGTGGACCTCGCCGGAAGCGAGGGGCGCAATCCGGTCGAAGATTTGCAGAATCTTCGCCGGGAAATTGATCTCTACGATCCGACCTTGTCGTTGCGCGCCTGGTTCGTAGTTGCCAACAAAATGGATTTGCCCGATGCGACAGAAAATCTAAAAACGCTGCAAGAGAGATTCCCAAAGCTCCAGATACTTCCGATTTCAGCGGCCAAAGGAGAAGGAATCGATGCCTTGAAACAGGCGTTGGCAACCCAAATAACGGACCCCAAAGAGAATGTTTCCGCGGCGATTTGATGTGGACAAGGCGAGCATCCCTAGCGAAACTGGGCGCTGTGCTATGGGCAGGCGAGTTGTAGCGAGTTATTGTTCCAGTTTTCTGAAGTCCGAGATGTTGCACATCTATCGGCAAGTGAAGGCGCTGCGCGGCGTGCACACTTTTGTCGTCACCAAAGAAGTCCAGAATGCTGAGCGATTTCCTTTTGACGACATCGAGGTGATTCCGAAGCGGCGCACTAACCTGCTTGTGCATGGTTGGTTGAAATTCGTCGAACGGCGGCCGCCGATTGTTTATCGCGGCGAGTATCAAACGCTGGATTCATTGTTGAGGCGTCACGGAGCTGATCTGATGCACATTTATTTCGGCCATACTGGCGTGCATCTGCTTCCGTTTATTGAGCAATGGCACAAGCCGTGCGTTGTATCTTTCCACGGCGCGGACGTGGCGCATAAACCAGAGATTAAAGATTATCCCGGCAAACTGCGGCGTCTTTTCAACGCGGTCCCGCTGGTGTTTGCCCGTTCTCAATCGCTCGCGGACCGACTGACCCAATTCGGGTGCCCGCCGGAAAAGCTTCGCATTAATCGCACCGGAATTCCGCTGCATGAATTTCCGCTGGTGGATAGAGAACCGCCGCGAGACGGCAAATGGAAAGTGGTGCAGGCGTGCCGGCTAATCCCGAAAAAAGGCGTGGCAACCAGCTTGCGCGCTTTTGCAATTTTCAAGAAGGACTATCCTAATGCGGAATTTTTTATCGCCGGCAAAGGCCCTTTGCAGCCGGAGTTGGAGATGCTTGCCGGCGGCCTTGGCATTGCCAGGGACGTGCATTTTGTCGGGTTTCTCTCGCAACCGAAGCTGCACGAACTTTATGCCAGTGCGCATCTGTTTTTGCACCCGAGCGAAATTTCCCCAAATCAAGACCAGGAAGGTGTGCCCAACTCAGCGCTCGAAGCGATGGCAACAGGTTTGCCGGTAGTTGCGACGCGCCATGGTGGAATACCCGAAGCAGTCGATCACGGGCGCACCGGGTTTCTGGTGGCGGAGGAGGATCACGCTGCTTTAGCAAACGCCATGCAATTAATCGCCGGCTCTCCCGTGCTGTTGCAGGAAATGGGAGCGCGCGCGCACGCAACGGTAAAAGAACGGTTCGGCCAGGAAACGCAGATTGATCACTTGGAATCGTTTTACGAAGAAGCGATTACAATGAATGGGGCGGCTGAACCGGTGGACTCAAGACAAGTCGCCCGAATCGCTCCGCAGTTTGCTGAGGGTTTGCCCGCAAAGTAGTCCGCACCCGGAGATTTTGTTTGTCATCCGGGTAAAACGCGCTTTGGTATGCGCGCCAAGTTCGTGGTTCGGGCTTGCAGTCCGAAGATCACGGGGAAGGATGTCCGTGTTACTTGGCGACCAATCAGAATGCGCAATCGTTGTTTCTTATTCTCGGTTTTGACACTGCTCTTCGGTGTTGCTGTGGCGACGCCAGCAATGGCGGCCGAGAGCGGACCAGCCGTGTCGTTAAAGCCGATTCCGATTGTTCAGATCGGGAAATTCGCAATTACGAATTCGATGTTGCTGACGTGGATTGTCGCGGCCGGCCTTATCATTTTCGCCCAGATTGCGACCCGCAACATCAAAACCATTCCCACAGGTATTCAAAATTTCTGGGAATGGCTGGTTGAGGGCCTGCACAATTTTCTTGAATCGATCATTGGCCGCGACTTGGTGCGCAAAACGTTTTGGTTTTTTGCCACGATTTTTATTTTCATCTTGTTCGTAAATTGGTTCGGCCTGATTCCCGGCGTCGGGACGATCGGCTGGGGTCACCGCGACCCGGCTACCGGAGTGTTTCACGTCGATCGTCCGCTTTTGCGCGGCGGCAACGCCGATCTGAACATGACAACCGCGATGGCGGCCGTGTTCTTTGCGCTCTGGCTGGTGTGGGCGATTCAAGCGCAGGGCTTCGGCGGATTTTTGAAACACTTGTTTGCGCCTAAGGGCGAAACGACCGGCATTCTCAAAGTGCTGATGGCTGTCATCTTTTTCATGGTCGGCTGGCTCGAAGTCATTTCGATCCTGTTCCGTCCAGTATCCCTGAGTTTCCGATTATTCGGGAACATATATGCCGGCGAAAGCATTTTGGAAGCGATGGCGCATATGGTGCCTTTCTGGCTGGCATGGTTGCCGCCTATTCCATTTTACTTTATGGAGATACTGGTGGGCGTTGTGCAGGCGCTTGTGTTTATGCTGCTCACTGCCGTGTTCACGATGCTGATCGCGCAGCATGATCATGGCCCGGGAGAAGCGCACGGTTAAATTTCGCTGGACCCATAAGGGCTCAGCAAACCAACAATAAAACTATGATACTACCAATACTCGCAGAAATGAGCGGAAGCATTCACGTCGGTCTAGCCGCGATGGGCGTCGGCATCGGTGTGGGACTAACAGGTCTAGGAATGGCATCAGCAGTCGGACGCAATCCGGGTGCTTTTACTCAAATCCTCGTGCATGGAATTCTCGCGATCGCGTTTACAGAGGCGATCGTATTCTATGCATTGTTCCTGCTTCCTCACTAAACTTGCTGACCTCGCATGTGTAACAGCATCCCAGCACTCCTACTATGAATGTGATCGTCGCTGCAGCTGCGGCTGGTGGTTTGAGTGAAACGCTGCACGATACGGCTGAGACATTCGGCTGGACCTGGCAGTTGTTTCTTGCGCAGGTGATTAGCTTTATCGTTGTCGCGCTACTGCTGCGGCGCTTCGCCTATAAACCTATCCTCGCGATATTGGAGCAACGTCGACGCGCAATCGAGGAGGGGCAACTCAATGCGGAGAAAATCAAAAAGGAACTGGCACAAGCAGAGACGCGCTACCAGGAAATCATCGCCAAGGCGAATGCTGACGCACAAAAGATGATCGACGAAGCGCGTGAAAGCGCGGCCCATTTATCGGAACGCAAGCAGCAGGAAGCAATTTCGGCAGCCGAGCAGATCATAGCTAAAGCGCACGAGGCCGCAGCGCTCGAGCACGACCGCACAATGGAATCTCTGAAGCGCGAACTTGGGCGGCTCGTAGTCGACACCACAGCGAAGGTCACGGGGAAAGTATTAACTCCGGAAGACCAGCGACGTTTGCAGGAGGAAGCAGCTCGAGAAGTCGCCTCATGAAGCTGAACAAGGAAATTCGTCAACTGTCGCGCAAGATGCTTCAGGCAAGTTTCACTGACGGTCAGCTTGACCCTGGCAGAATCGCATCCGTGGTCGAATCGGTTATAGCACAAAAGCCGCGCAATTACATCGACGTGCTAAAAAACTACAGACGTTTGCTTCGGCTCGAGTTGGAGAAACGCCATGCCACAATCGAAACCGCTAGCGAGGTGGATCCCGCGATACGCTCAGAAATTGAGGCCAATCTGAAAAGCAAGTATGGCAACGACCTCGCTACTGAATTTCGCGTTGATCCCCAGCTTCTTGGCGGAATGCGGATCCGCGTCGGAAGCGATGTCTGGGACGGGAGCGTGCGCAACCGCCTCGAACGCCTTCAACACGAACTATAAAATTCAAAACCATGAGCACCATACTCGAAGAGATCGAATCGAAAATTGAAGAGCTAAAAACGTCCACGACCAAGAGCAACGTGGGCGTTGTGCGTGAGACCGGCGACGGCGTCGCGCGTGTCGAGGGTCTGAGCGACGTGATGCTCAATGAAATGATCGAATTTCCGAACGGCGTGTATGGTCTTGCACTCAACCTCGAAGAAACTGAAGTCGGCGCGATCTTGTTAGGCGACAACACGCTCGTTCAAGAAGGCGACGAAGCTAAAACAACTGGCCGGCTCCTTTCAGTTCCCGTAGGCAAGGCGCTGCTCGGTCGCGTAGTCAACACGCTCGGTCAGCCTCTCGATGGTAAAGGTCCAATCAAAAGCGACACGTTTTATCCTTTGGAAAAGATTGCACCGGGCGTGATCAAGCGCCGCAGCGTGAATCAGCCGGTTCAAACCGGAATCATGCCCATCGACACGATGATTCCAATCGGACGTGGTCAGCGCGAGCTTATCATTGGCGATCGCGCAACAGGCAAAACGACAATCGCTATCGACAGCATCATCAGTCAGGCGCGGTTAAATAAGGCGGCTGAGGATGCGGGCGACAAGAATTATCGGCCGCTCTATTGCATTTACGTCGCAGTTGGACAGAAAAATTCCAACGTGGCGCGAGTGCTCGGTGTTCTCGAGAAGGAGGGCGCCATGTCTTACACAACAATCATCTCCGCACCCGCGTCAGACACGGCGACTAATCAATATCTGGCACCGTTCGCTGGCGCTGCAATGGGCGAGTGGTTCATGGATAACGGGATGGATGCGCTGATCATCTTCGATGATTTATCAAAGCACGCAGTGGCATATCGTCAGGTGTCGCTGGTGCTGAAACGGCCTTCAGGGCGCGAAGCGTATCCGGGTGACGTGTTTTACCTGCACTCGCGGTTGCTCGAACGCGCTGCGCGCATGAGCGACGAATTCGGTGGCGGCTCACTGACCGCCCTGCCAATCATCGAGACCCAAGCCGGGGACGTGTCTGCTTACATCCCGACGAACGTCATCTCAATCACGGATGGCCAGATTTATCTGGAGACCGATTTGTTTTATCAAGGTGTGCGACCGGCAATTTCGGTCGGTTTGTCCGTCAGCCGCGTTGGCTCCGCGGCCCAGATCAAGGCGATCAAGCAGGTCGCGGGCAAAGTGAAACTCGATTTGGCGCAGTATCGCGAGCTCGCTGCGTTTGCGCAATTTGGTTCAGACCTCGACGCGGCGACGAGAGCGCGACTCGATCGCGGTCAACGTATTGTCGAGCTTTTTAAGCAAAAACAGTACAACCCAATTTCGGTGGAAGAACAAGTGGCTGTCATGTGGGCGATGCAAAACGGTTACATCGACGCTGTTCCCGTCGAGCGGGTCAAGGAATACCAACTGAAGCTTCAGGATTACCTGCAAACACGCAAAGCCAGTTTGCTGCAAACGATCCGCGAGAAGAAAGAACTCGATAAGGACCTCGAGGCGCAAATGAAAGCGGCGCTCGACGAATTTAAGACCGGCTGGCGATAATCCAACTGGACGTTTAGATGGCGAACACGCAGGACATACGGCGCCGGATCAAATCGATCCGCAATACCGCGCAAATCACCAAGGCTATGCAAATGGTGGCTGCGTCCAAGATGCGTAAAGCACAGCAGCACGCCCTGGCCGGCCGCCCTTACGCCGCGTTGATGAATAAGGTTCTTGTTTCCTTGCAAAACCGGACAGATCCAAGATTTCACCCGCTGCTCGCGATTCGTCCGCTCCAGAGGGAATTAGTGTTAATTATCAGCACGGACAAGGGACTCTGCGGAGCATTGAACACGAATCTCTTTCGCGAAGCGGCGAACTTTGATCCGGCCAAGACAAATTTCGTGGTGACGGGAAAGAAGGCCAGACAATTTATCGCGCGGACAAAGCGTGAACTGTTGGCAGATTTTGAGTTGAAAGATTCGCCCAGCTTCGTTGAGGCGAAGCCAATCTCCAAATTTTGCATGGAAAAATTTCTGAGGCGCGAAGTGGATAAGGTCTCGGTGCTGTACACTCATTTCATCAACACAATTAATCAGCGCACCGTCGTACAGACATTGTTACCGATCAGCAGCTTTGATTTGCCTAAGGGGGAAGCCGCTCAAGGTGAAACTAAAGGTGTCGATCCGATGATTGGGTACATATTTGAGCCCAATGCCGAGGTCGTGCTCGACTCGGTACTTCCGTATTATATTTCCTACCAGGTTTTTCAGATGATCCTCGATGCGCGCGCGTCCGAGCACAGTGCTCGCATGGTGGCGATGAAGAATGCCACGGACAACGCCAACCAGTTCATTAAGGATCTGACGCTCGAGTATAATAAAATGCGCCAGGCCAGTATCACTACTGAGTTACTCGAGATTGCTACGGCGCAAATGTCGCTCGCTGGGTAAAAGAAGTTTTATGAATAAAGGAAACATAGTTCAAGTGATTGGTCCCGTGGTGGACGTCGAATTTCCGGACGGAAAAGGGCTGCCGAGAATCTACAACGCGCTGGAAATTGAATACGAGGTTCACGGACAGCCAACGAAGCTAACGCTCGAGGTTCAGCAGCACCTCGGCGAAAACTGGGTGCGCTCCATCGCGATGTCTTCGACCGAAGGACTAAAGCGCGGCATGAGCGTAACAGATACTGGCAGTACGATCACCGTGCCGGTAGGCGAAGCAGTGCTAGGACGCCTCTTCAATGTGACCGGCGATCCGATTGATAACCGCGGCCCGGTTAACTACACCAAGCGCTACCCCATTCATCGCCCTGCACCTTCGCTTACGGAGCAAGACACAAAAGCGCAGATCCTTGAAACAGGCATCAAAGTAATTGATCTCGTGTGCCCGTTTTCGAGAGGCGGCAAGGTGGGCGCATTCGGCGGCGCGGGCGTTGGCAAGACTGTTATCATCCAGGAGCTGATCAACAACATCGCCATAAAACATGGTGGTGTCTCGATGTTTGCAGGTGTAGGCGAGCGTTCCCGTGAAGGTAACGATCTTTACAAAGAAATGAGTGAAGCAGGCGTGATCGATCAAAAGGATTTGTCGAAGTCGAAGGTCGGGATGGTGTTCGGTCAGATGAACGAACCGCCAGGCGCGCGTCTACGCGTTGCTCTTTCGGCGCTCGCAATGACCGAATATTTTCGCGACGAACGCAATCAGGACGTTCTTCTTTTCATCGACAACATCTTTCGATTCTCACAAGCGGGGTCAGAGGTGTCAGCCTTGTTAGGCCGAACGCCAAGTGCCGTTGGTTATCAGCCGACGCTTGCCGCGGAGATGGGCGATTTACAGGAGAGAATTACATCGACGAACAAAGGATCAATCACGTCGTTCCAGGCCGTTTACGTTCCGGCAGACGATCTTACTGATCCTGCGCCGGCGAACACGTTCGCACATTTGGATTCCACCATCGTGCTTGAGCGTGCCATCGCGGAGCTTGGGATCTATCCGGCAGTTGATCCGCTGGCGTCGACATCGAAAGCGTTAGCGCCAGAGATTGTCGGCGAGGAGCATTATGACGTTGCGCGCGGAGTGCAGCGCGTTTTGCAGCGTTACAAAGATTTGCAGGACATCATTGCAATTCTCGGAATGGATGAATTAAGCCCGGAGGACAAGCTTACTGTCCACCGCGCGCGTAAGATTCAGCGGTTCCTAAGCCAGCCATTTCACGTGGCAGAGGTTTTTACCGGTTTCAAAGGACAATACGTGCCGGTTGCAGAAACCGTCCGCGGTTTCAAAGAAATTCTCGACGGAAAACATGACGACGTGCCCGAGCAGAATTTCTACATGAAGGGCGGCATCGAAATGATCAAGGAAGGCTAACGCCTCCGACTCAACATGGCCACGCTCAAGCTCGAGATCGTAACGCCTGAGGAAAAAATTTATTCCGAGGACGTAGAGATGGTGACGCTGCCCGGTTCGGAGGGCGAGCTTGGTGTTTATCCAAAGCACGTCCCGCTTCTGACCACATTGAAGCCCGGAGAACTGCGCATCGTAAAAAGCGGCCGTGAGAGCACAATGGCCATCGGCGAAGGGTTCGTGGAAATCAAGGGAGACGCGGTTTCGGTGCTAACCGACATGGCGCTCGAATCAGAGAAAATCGACATTGCTACAGCCGAGGCTGCAGTGGAGCGCGCCAAAGCGGCCATGAAAGAAGATCACACCGCCGAAGAAGTGGCGGCCATCCAGGCTTCGCTCCAAAAAGCGCTTGCGCAGTTGCAGGTGAAACGTCGCCGCCATCACGGCTAAATGAAGTCACGTCATTCCGAGCGCAGTCGAGGAATCCCGGGGCGTCAGTTTTAGCTAACTTCGCGGGATTCTTCGACTCCGCTTTGCTCCGCTCAGAATGACAATTAGCCCAGAGCTCCCGGAAAAGCTGGGAATCATCGCCGGCAACGGCGTTTACCCGCGATTGCTCGCCGATGGAGCGCGTAAAGCCGGCGTTACAAAGATCGTCGCTGCTGCGTTCACAAACGAGACGGATCCAGTTCTCGAGCAACACGTCGATTTGATCGAGTGGATGCGGGTTGGACAACTCGGCCGGCTCCTGAAATTTTTTCGCGGGCAGGGTATTCAACACGCGATCATGGCCGGACAAATCGCGCCGAAAAATCTTTTCGATCTCCGGCCCGATTTGAAGGCGCTGATGTTGCTGGGCAAACTGAAAGAGCGCGACGCCGAATCGATTTTTGCCGCAATCGCAGACGAACTCGCGAAAATCGATGTCGATCTCCTGCCAGCCACAACTTTTCTCGAGGATTCGCTGGCGCAGCCGGGACTGATTGCCGGATCGAAATTGTCACCTCGCCAAGAGCACGACGTCGAGATTGGCTGGAATGTTGCTAAAGAAATTGCGCGACTCGGTATCGGGCAAACCGTCATCATCAAAAACGGCACGATCGTTGCCGTCGAAGCTTTGGAAGGAACAAACGAGGCCATCAAGCGCGGTGGAACGCTTGCGCGTGAAGGCGCAGTCGTGGTCAAAGTCAGCAAACCGAATCAGGACATGCGCTTCGACGTGCCAGTAATCGGCGTCGAAACAGTTCGTATCGCTTCTGAATCGGGAGTGCGCGTCATCGCTGTTGAATCTGGAAAGACCTTGCTGCTCGAGCGGGACGCCGTTATTGCCCTGGCGAATGGCTCGAATATATCAGTCGTTGCGCGTTGATCGTGTTCTGCTCCGGCGCCGTCGCTGGTGCTTAATTCGATATGTGAGGAAACATTCATCGCCAACCGTGCGCATCTCGATCAATGAGCAATGCACGCTGGCGGGAAGAAATTCCTTGCTGAGACCTGTCAGCGTAGGCGCCTTGTCTCCGCCGAACATGTACGGCGCGATTGTAAGATTGAGCTGATCGACTAAACCCTGTTCCAACAAAGAGCGAAAGAGAGTCGGCCCGCCTTCGCATGCGAGCGTGCGCACCTTGTATTGATTACGCAGAGTTTTCAGCATCGCAGCAAGATCGACCTCCCTGGCGGCGGTTAAGTGCAGTGTCGCCGTTTTGCGCAAAGCCTCCTGATTTTTCGGAGGCATCCGTTTAGTTGAAAAAATAATGATCGGCGAGATGTCGGATTGAAAAATTTTCAGTCGATCGTCGATTCTGCCTTTGTTTGAGACGATCACGCGAAGCGGAGAGCGAGACTGACCGCGCTTGATCCTCAATTCCTGGAGTTCCGCCGGCAATCCCAGCCGGACGTTATCGCGTTCCAGACTTGTGTGTCCGAGCAGAACCGCATCCGCGAGAGCACGCTGGCGAAACAAATGCACTTTGTCTTCACGTGAAGTGAAATCTACCGGCCCGAACCTTTTCGTCGTGACCTTCCCGTCGGCGGTCATTGCAAAAGTGGCAACCACGAAAGGGCGGTTGCGAACGCGGGAGCGGCCTTGGTGCCGCGACCGTCGCGACCCTAGGTTTTTTCCCACATTTTCATTCTGGTTCTCCGAGCTCATGTTCCAGCGTGACAACTTCCTTTTCCATTTCGCGGAGTTTCACGTGTTCTGCTGCGCCACTCGGCTTGTAAAACAGGTAAACAAAAGCGCCCGGAAGACAGCAAACCAGAATGATAACGAAACTCAGCGACCCGATGAGAATGGCTTTTGCTTCTGGAACGCCACAGAGCCCGTTGAGCATGATCTGCAAAACTTTTTCACGGAGCCCGATTCCGGCGAAACTGATCGGCAAAGCCGAGATCGTTCGTTCAATCGGCATGATGGCAAAAAAATCAACCAGCGGCACCCGGACACCCAACGCATACGCGGCAAATAGGAAAGCTGTAAACGTTGCAAGATGTGCCACGATCGACACGCCGAACGCAACGAGGGTTGCCCGCCAATGACGCGCATACAGATGATACGCCGCGAAGATCTCAATCAATTTATCGCGTCCTGGAAAATGTGCGGGAAAAAAATGGAACAGTTTGAATCCACTGATGACGAACGTCGCAACCAGAAAGGCAACCGACGCGCTCAGAAGAATGAGCAACAGCCAGAGTAAATTTCGGGTCTCCGGTTTCTGCGCAAGAAAATCATACCGCAACGCGATCAGGGTGGCCGTGACGGCAACGAGCGCTACGAGCCCGATGAATCGATCGAACACTACCGCCAGCAGCGCGCCGGCTTTCTTGTCAGGCGTTTCCTTGAGCAGGTAATAACTCTTGATGATGTCGCCGCCGGTGCCTCCGGGGAGAAATTGATTGTAAAACAAGCCAATAAAAAACAGTCCGGTCAGGCGAGGGACACTAAGGTAAATGTTTTGCACTTTCAGCAACACGTGCCAGCGGAAGGCGGCTGCTGCCTCCACCACCAGATAGGCCAGCATCGCCATCAGAACCCAGCGATACTCCGCGTTCCGGAGCGCCTCGACCATCTGGGCGCGCCGGTTTGGATCATGATAAACCCAATACAGCACCCCGACGGTGACGCTAAGCTGGAAAATCGTGACCAGAACCTTCTTCATTCGCCAAAGCGTTCCTTCCAGATTCGAACCGACTGGCGAATCGCATCCGCCGTTTTGTTCGGGCTCATCTCCCAAACAAATAAGCAGTTTGTGGGAAGAAGCGGAACAAGTTTATCGAAATCTATCCCGCCGGTAAAAGGCGCTTCATGGTCTTTGGCCGGCCAGACGCAGTCCTGCACGTGGCAGCCTAACGCCCTGGAGCCGACCTCGCCTAACCACTCGGCGTGATCAATGAACCCCAAATTCTCCTTAATTTGGGAGTGGCCGAAGTCGTGCCAGTAGCCGACCTGTCCCGAATTCAATTCGTCCAGCAAGCTCGGCAACTCGCGTTCGCTCGGGATTTCTTCGTAACCGCGCCGGCTTTCCAAAGCGATCCGGACGTTTTTCGAAGCCGCATGTCCAACGATACGGCGCAGGCAATCCTTCACCCGCTGCAAATGAACGGGTGCGTGTCGTTCCCGCGTTTCCACCGCTTTCAGTTTCGCCCGTACGTATCCGCGAGAAAGGTGCTTGCCCGCTTTTGTCATCTTGATCAATCGATCGGTAATTGGCCGCATTTTTACCTGACCCAAATGCAGCACCACAAACGGTGCGCCCAGTCGTTCGGCGAAGTCAATTGTTTGAAGTGTTTGTTTAACGGCGCGCTCGCGTTCCCCGGGAGAAACAGCAGAAAGCTGATAACAATCCGGCGAAGCCACCATCACCTCGACAGGCAACGGACAAAAATTATGCAAACTTGTGAAGCGCACCTGACCTAAATCGAACATTTTCTGAATTCCCGGCATCAGCGACAGGCGTATCCCGTGCCCCAATTCAATCGAATCAAACCCGAGTTCGGTTTTGATTTCGCGGAGCATTTCATCTCCTGCGGTGTGCCGCCCGGAGTTCCAGCAAGTGGAAAACGAAATCATCGGCACATGATCATTCTGTCATTCTGAGCAAAGTGAAGCGCAGCGCTGCGCTCCGCTCGGGATGACAGCTTGCGAAAATGTCGACCATTCAGCAGACCGGCTCAATTTCAGGCTCCGGTGCGGGCGAAACCGGCTGATCGCAAACGTGGCGTCCGGCAACACTCAAAACCGAAAAAGCAGCGATTCCATAGATCACTGATGCAATCGTCAGCGTCGTCCGCATTCCAATGAGATCGGCGAAGCCGGGGGTGATCAGGCCTGCAACGGGCATCAGACCGAAAAAGCTCATGCCCACAACTGCTGATACACGACCCCGCAAATGCGCCGGCGCTTGTTCCTGCACGATCGTGTTCGTAAGGCCAAAGTTCATTGAGAGGGCAATGGCCATAGCGCCCATCGCGCAAGCAGTCAGCAAAAAACTTTGCGACACGGACATGAGAAAAACACCCACCGCAATGGCTACCACGTTGCCTGTCATGAATTTCAACCGACTCTCCCGCGCAACGCTGAGCAGGCCAATTGAACCAAGGAACGCGCCGCTACCAGATATGGCCATCAGTCCACCCATGCTTTTCGCCCCAAGATGAAGAATATCGCGCACGTAGAGCGGCAGCATCACCGAGATCGCCGGGAAAACGAAGATCGTGTTCAGCGCAATCAGCGTGATGAGGGAAACAATGATGCGATTGGAGCGAACATAGCGAAATCCCTCCAGGATCCCGCTACGGCGTTGTTGTTCTTCCTCCGGTGTGCCCACCGGCCGTTTCGGAAGCGAGATGAGTGCTGCGATCAATGCTACAAACGAGAGCGCGTTTGTGAAAAATGCCGACGCCGCGCCCCACCACCCGACAAGAAAACCGGCCACCGACGGGCCAATCAAACGCGATCCGTGAAACACTGATCTATCGAGAGCAACGGCTGCGGCGATCTCATCCCGCTTTACCAACTCCGGCACAAGCGCACTGATAGCCGGCATTTCGTAAGCGAAAGCAATACCCAGGAGCAGCGCAAAGAAAACAATGTGCCAGACGCGAACCTGACCGCTCATTACCAAGAATCCCAATGCCACAGCAAAGATGATTTGCGCAATTTGCGTTGCCACCAGGATTTTGCGTTTATCCAGCCGGTCAGCCAATGACCCTGCCACCGGAGCGAGTATCAACGCCGGCAAGCCTGCAGCGAAGTTCACCAGCCCAAGCAGAATCGCTTTGCTCGTGAGCGCGCTCATGACCCAGCTTTGGGCCATCATTTGCATCCACGTGCCACTGTCGGAAATGAGCGAACCGAGGATGTACCGGCGAAACGGTCCCTGGCGTAACAGCGCCAGCGATTTCGATCCAACCCATTTTTCCTGAGCGTTCATCGGAAAACACTCATCGTTGTGGAGGCGTTTGTGTCAAACGCCTTAGCGTGCAGTGAGGCAAAGCTCAATGCTTAGAGGAAGTTCGCTGCAGCTCGTTAACTTAAGCGCAATTGCCGACCGAATGCCGTTTGGTATTTTGAACCATGCGCATCGACAGATACACGCAGAAAATGCAGGAGGCGCTCCAGGCGGCGCAGGACCTCGCGTCGCAACTGAACAATTCCGAAATCACGAACGAACATTTTCTTTCCGCTCTTCTGGACCAAAGCGATGGGATCGCGCGTCCGCTCCTCGAGAAGATTGGGGCAAATGTTGATCAGTTGCAGGAACGGCTTCGCGCGGAGTTGGAGCGTCGCCCGAAAATCCACGGCAGCGCGGCCGATCTGCGCATTTCGAACGAACTTCGCAACGTGCTGGACAGCGCCGAGAAGGAGATGTCCAAGCTCAAAGATGAATTCACGAGCGCCGAGCATTATCTGCTCGCGTTAGCCGGCGTCCCGCAAAGCGGGATTCCTGCGGCAAAATTGCTGAAGGATCTGGGCGGTACCCGGGACAAGCTGATGCAGGGGCTTCAGCAGGTGCGCGGCTCGCAGCGGGTCACCGATCAAAATCCCGAGGGCAAATTTCAGGCGCTGGAAAAGTACGGACGCGACCTTACGGAGTTGGCGCGGCGCGGGAAGATCGATCCGGTGATCGGACGCGACAATGAGATCCGGCGCGTAATGCAGGTTTTGTCGCGCCGGACAAAAAATAATCCGGTGCTCATCGGCGATCCGGGTGTTGGTAAAACGGCGATTGTCGAAGGCTTGGCGCGCCGCATTATCAGTGGCGATGTCCCGGAGTCGTTGAAGAACAAACGCATTATTGCGATGGACATCGGCGCGATGGTCGCAGGTGCAAAGTACCGCGGGGAATTTGAAGACCGGCTCAAAGCGTTCTTGAAAGAAGTGACCGACGCACAGGGTCAAATCATCCTCTTCATTGATGAATTGCACACCATCGTCGGCGCGGGCGCAGCCGAAGGTTCGGTCGACGCTTCGAATATGCTCAAGCCGATGCTGGCGCGCGGCGAACTGCGCACCGTCGGTGCGACCACGATCGATGAGTATCGCAAATACATCGAGAAAGACGCGGCGTTGGAGCGGCGGTTTCAGCCGGTCCTCGTGAACGAACCGACTGTTGAAGACACAATCGCGATCCTGCGTGGATTAAAAGAACGCTACGAAGTGCACCATGGCGTGCGAATCACCGACGGGGCATTGGTTGCAGCAGCGGTGCTGTCGCACCGTTACATCACGGATCGCTTTCTGCCGGATAAGGCAATCGACTTAGTCGATGAAGCGGCGTCCCGTTTGAAGATCGAGCTCGATTCGATGCCAACAGAAATTGATGTGATCGAGCGCCAGATCATGCAGCATGAAATGGAACGCCAGGCGCTCAAGAAAGAGAAAGATCCAGCCAGCAAAGAGCGTTTAAAGAAGCTCGAGAAGGAATTGGCTGCGCTAAAGGAAAAATCCAATGCCCTGAAGGCGGAATGGCAAAAGGAGAAAGCGCTCATCGATGAGCAGCGCAAGGTGAAGGAAGAGATCGATCGTTTCCGGACTGAATTAGAGCGGGCGCAGCGCCGAGGTGAATTGGGCAATGCGAGTGAAATTCAATATGGCCGCATTCCTGAATTGGAAAAGAAATTGGCCGATCTTACTGCGAAATCGGCCAAGACTAAAAAGCGTTTGCTACGCGAAGAAGTGACAGAGGAGGACATCGCCGAGGTCGTCTCGAGCTGGACGGGCATTCCCGTTTCGCGTTTGCAGGAGGGCGAGCGCGAGAAGCTCGTAAAGCTCGAGGAGCATTTGCACCTACGTGTCGTTGGCCAGGACGAAGCGATCAAGGCCGTGGCTAATGCCGTCCGTCGCGCCCGGGCAGGTTTACAGGATCCGAATCGCCCGCTCGGCTCATTCATTTTTCTCGGACCTACCGGCGTTGGCAAAACGGAATTGGCCCGCGCGCTCGCGGAATTTTTGTTCGATGACGAGAACGCTATGATCCGCATCGACATGAGCGAATACATGGAGAAACACACGGTGGCGCGCTTGATCGGCGCTCCGCCGGGCTACGTCGGCTACGAGGAAGGCGGCCAGCTTTCCGAAGCAGTGCGCCGGAAGCCGTATTCGGTCGTGCTGTTCGATGAGATCGAGAAAGCGCATCCGGACGTATTCAATGTGCTGCTGCAAGTGCTCGACGACGGCCGCATCACGGACGGGCAGGGGAGAACGGTCGATTTCAAGAACACGGTCGTAATCATGACTTCCAACATCGGCTCGCAATACATTACGGAGGAAGAATCTCCCGAAGCGCGCCGGCGACTGGTGATGGACGCATTGCGTGCGCATTTCCGTCCGGAATTTTTAAATCGTGTCGACGAGATCATCATTTTCGACAGGCTCAGTGAAGAGGAGCTAAAGAAGATTGTCGAAATTCAGCTTGGCCGCTTGTCGAAACGTCTCGAGCAACAAAAGATCACGCTCAAGCTTTCCGATTCCGCCAAGGCACTTCTCGCGCGCGAAGGCTACGATCCCGTTTACGGCGCGCGACCCTTGCGGCGTGCCATTCAAAGAGAGATTCTCGATCCGCTGAGCATCGATATTCTCGAAGGCAAAGTCCGCGAAGGTCAGACCGTTCACGTTGACGCCAAAGACGGCGCACTTGAATTTCGCGAAAAATAGTTCTCACTACTGGTCCTTGTAGTGAACGTGAGGACAAAGACCAACATCCGGTTCAACGGCCGGGAGTATGCGAACGCGGATGAGATGCCGTCTGATATCAGAGCCGCATATGACCGCGCTGTGGACGAGATGCCGCCGCTCCATTCCGGGGCGCGGCTCGCGGCAAAACTGAACGCCAAGATCATCGTCAACGGCAACGAATTCAATAATGCCGGCGAAATGTCAGTGGACGCTCG
>WNFV01000082.1_pt1 | contig 98127 bp, 90 predicted proteins | sample 5400101 | NCBI WGS metagenome assembly WNFV01 (sample SAMN13153361, study PRJNA577476) | soil metagenome | isolation source: 115 cm soil or saprolite under grassland replicate 1 | place: USA:California | collected 2016-06-15
ATCGTGCGCTCGGTGCGGATCGGCTTCCTGCTCGCCGGGACGATGGTGGCCGCCATGGTCAACGCCGGGCTGCACGGCGTGCGCGGCGAGGGGGGCGTGCGCGCGAGCCTGCTCGTGACCGGGACCGCCGCGACCGTCGTGCTGGCGGCCATGGGCCTGGCGGTATGGGCGCTGCGCCCGACCCGCCTGCTGATGGTGGGCAAGCGCGCCCTGGACCCGCCCGACCCGCGGGAGCGGCGGCCCCGGGCCGAGCGGGCCCGTGCCATGGGCTTCCGGGGGCTCGCCATGACCTGGGCCGGCCAGGCCATGCTGCTCGGCTTCCTGCCGGTGGTGGCGGGCCTGGTGCTCGAGTCGATGCACGGCCACGACTGGGAGCTGCTCGCGTTCGCCGGGGTGAGCCTGCTGGCAGGGTTCGTGTTCCAGCGCGAGGTGAGCGACGCGGTCCGCCTCGCCGTGGACGACCCCGAGCTGCGGGCGAGCTACGGCCCGCGGTGACCCCCGGCGCTCCATGAGCGGGCAGGCTGTGCCCCACATCCGTGCGCCCGGTCTTGTCCGGGCGCCGGCGGTCTGGGAAGCCGGCTCACGGGCGCAGGCGCGGGGACAGCCACCCGCGGGGGAGCGCCGCAAAATGGAGCGGCGAGTGCCCGTCCGGCTTGGGTAGACTCGGCTGTCCGCCGGACCGCTCGGAGGCGTCGCCAAGGCTGCGGCGCCCCCGGCCGCCGGGAACCCAGCCCGGTGGCCGTGCCGGGCGGCATCCCCGAGAAGGAGCAGCATGCCGATCAGCCGCGCCGACGTGCAGCACGTCGCCCGCCTCGCCCGCCTCGCGCTCACCGACGAGGAGCTCGACCGCTTCCAGTCCCAGCTCTCGGTGATCCTCGACGAGGCCGAGAAGGTGAAGCGGCTGCCCACCGACGGCGTGCCGCCCACCTCGCACCCGCTGCCGCGGGTGAACGTGTGGCGCGACGACACGGTGGGGGAGTGCCTCAGCCTGGAGGAGGCGCTGTCCACGGCGCCCGAGGTCGAGCAGGACCGCTTCATGGTGCCCCGCATCATCGAGGAGGGGCCATGACCACCGTGCCGTTGTCCGGCCTCACCGTAGGTGAGCTGGCCGGGCTGTTCGCCAGCGGGGAGACCACCGCGGTCGAGGTGACCGAGCACGCGCTCGCGCGCATCAGGGCGACCGACGACCTCCTGCACGCCTTCCTGACCGTCACCGACGAGCAGGCCCTCGCCGACGCCGGCGCGGTCGACGAGGCGCGCGCTGCGGGCGAGCCCCTCGGGCCGCTGGCCGGCGTGCCCCTGGCCCTCAAGGACGTGCTGGTCACCAAGGGGCTGCGGACCACCGCCGGGTCGCGCATCCTCGAGGAGTTCCGGCCCCCCTACGACGCGACCGTGGTGGCCCGGCTGCGCCGGGCGGGCGTGGTCGTGCTCGGCAAGACCAACATGGACGAGTTCGCCATGGGCTCGTCCACCGAGAACTCGGGGTTCGGGCCGACCCGCAACCCGTGGGACCCGACCAGGGTGCCCGGCGGGTCCAGCGGCGGGTCGGCCGCTGCCGTCGCGGCCGGGCAGGCCGTGCTCGGGATCGGCAGCGACACCGGCGGCTCGATCCGGCAGCCGGCGTCGCTCTGCGGCATCGTCGGCGTCAAGCCGACCTACGGGCTGGTCAGCCGGTACGGGCTGATCGCGTTCGCGTCCTCCCTCGACCAGGTCGGCCCCTTCGCCCGCGACGTGCGCGGCGCCGCCGCCCTGCTCGAGGCGGTCGCCGGCCACGACCCGCTCGACTCGACCTCCATCCCCGACGCCCCGACCGACGTCACCTCCGGGCTCGAGCGGGGGGTCGAGGGGATGCGGATCGGCCGGGTGGCCGAGCTGTTCCCGTCCGAGGGCACAGAGCCGGGCGTGCTCGCCCGGGTCAACGAGGGCGTCGACCGCCTCGAGCTGCTCGGCGCCCGCGTCGAGGAGTGCTCGCTGCCGTCGTTCGAGTACGCGCTGTCCGCCTACTACCTGATCGCGCCGGCCGAGGCGTCGTCGAACCTGGCCCGCTACGACGGCGTGCGCTGGGGCCTGCGGGCCAAGGACGCCACCGATGTGGTCGACATGATGCAGCGCACCCGCGAGACCGGCTTCGGGGCCGAGGTGAAGCGCCGTATCATGCTCGGCACCTACGCGCTCTCTGCCGGCTACTACGACGCCTACTACGGTCAGGCCCAGAAGGTGCGCACGCTGGTGCTGCGCGACCTCGAGCGCGCCTTCGAGCGCTTCGACCTGCTGGTCGGGCCGACCACGCCGACGGTCGCGTTCCCGCTCGGCGCGCGGGTCGACGACCCGCTGGCGATGTACCTGTCGGACGTGTTCACCGTCCCGGTCAACCTGGCCGGGAACGCTGCCGTGTCGGTGCCTGCCGGCCTGGCCGAGGGCCTGCCCGTCGGCCTCCAGCTGATCGCTCCGGCGCTCGGCGAGGCCACCATGCTCCGGGCCGCCTGGGCGTTCGAGCAGGACCTCGGCTTCGACGAGCGGCCCCGGGAGATCATCGTCGACGACCGGGCCCGGATCGCCCCGAACGGCGACAGCCCCGACGCCGTCAGGGAGGTGCGGCCATGACCTCCCCGGTGACCGAGGGGACCGCCACCCGTCACCACGAGACGGTCATCGGGATCGAGACCCACTGCGAGCTGGCCACCGCCACCAAGATGTTCTGCGCCTGCCCGGCCACGTTCGGGGCCGGGCCGAACACGCAGGTCTGCCCGGTCTGCCTGGGCGAGCCGGGCTCGCTGCCGGTGGTGAACGGGCGGGCGATCGAGTTCGCGACCCGCATCGGCCTGGCCCTGGACTGCCGCATCGCCGAGCGGTCGCAGTTCCACCGCAAGAACTACTTCTATCCCGACATGCCCAAGAACTACCAGATCAGCCAGTACGACGAGCCGCTGTGCGTCGGCGGCCACCTGGACGTCGAGGTGGACGGCGAGCTCCGGCGGATCGGCATCACCCGCGTGCACCTCGAGGAGGACACCGGCAAGAGCCTGCACGTCGGCGCCACCGGCCGGATCCACGGGGCCGACCACTCGCTGGTCGACTACAACCGGGCCGGCGTCCCGCTGGTCGAGATCGTCTCCGAGCCCGACCTGCGCAGCGCCGAGGAGGCCCGTGCCTACGCGGAGGAGCTGCGGGCGGTGCTGCTCGCCCTCGGGGTGTCGGACGCCAAGCTCGAAGAGGGCTCGATGCGCTTCGACGTCAACATCTCGCTGCGGCCGGTCGGGCACGCGGAGCTCGGCACCAAGGTCGAGCTGAAGAACCTCAACTCGCTGCGCAGCCTGTACCGGGCGGTGGGCTACGAGGCCGAACGGCAGCGCCGGGTCCTGGCCGACGCCGGCCAGCTCGTGCAGGAGACCCGGCACTGGGACGAGGGCCACGGCCGCACCGAGCCGATGCGCTCCAAGGAGTTCGCCACCGACTACCGCTACTTCCCAGAGCCCGACCTGGTACCGGTCGAGGCGACCGCCGCATGGGTCGACGGGATCCGCGCGACCCTGCCCGTGCTGCCCGCCGAGCGCCGGCGCCGCCTGGCCGAGGCGACCGGCCTCGGCCCCAAGGAGGTCGGCTGGCTCGTCCGCGACGCGCAGGTGCTCGCCTACTTCGAGCAGGTGGCCACCGGGAGGGACCCGAAGGTGGTGGCCGGCTGGGTGATGGGGGAGCTGCAACGCAACCTGCGCGAGTTCGAGCGGGCCATGGCCGACAACCCGGTCGGCCCGGAACGCCTCGGCGAGCTGCTCGACCTGGTCGCCGCGGGGAAGGTCTCGGCCACCGCGGCCAAGGACGTGCTGGCCGAGATGTTCACCTCCGAGGCCGGCCCGGCCGTCATCGTGGAGCGCAAGGGCCTGGCCCAGATCTCCGACACCGGCGCGCTGGAGGCGGCCGTCGCGGCGGTGGTGGCGGCCAACCCCGACCTGGCCGAGAAGTACCGCGGCGGCAAGCAGGGCGTGCTCGGCGCGCTGGTCGGGCAGGTCATGCGCGAGACCCGGGGCCGGGCCAACCCCCAGCTGGTGAGCGAGCTGCTGCGGCGCGCGGTCGAGGGGCCGGGGGCGCCGTCATAGCCACCGTCGGGATGGTGTCGACCCGGTTCGCCGGGACCGACGGCGTCACCTTGGAGGCGGCCAAGCTCGCCGCGGTGCTGGAGGCGGCCGGCCACCGGGTCGCCTGGTTCGCGGGCGAGCTGGGGGAGGAGCTCCGCGGGCGGGTGCTCCCCCTGCTCGACCGGGTCCTCGCCGCCGGCACCGCGGCGGGCTGAGACGCGCGGGCCCGGTTCACGAGCGAGCGCCCGCACCTGAGCCGGTGGCAGGACGATCATGGCGCGGTAGGCAGCGTGACAGCGCTGCTGGACCGCAGAGGAGGAAGCCATGGTCCGTGACCTGCTGATAACGCAGATCCCGCTGCTGGAGAAGGTGCTGCGCTCGGTCGCGGTCTACCTGTTCCTGCTGCTGGCGCTGCGCCTTGGCGGCAAGCGCGAGCTCGCCCAGCTCAACAGCTTCGACCTCGTGGTCCTGCTGCTGCTGTCCAACACGGTCCAGAACGCCATCATCGGCAGTGACAACTCGCTGCTCGGGGGCCTGTTCGGCGCGGCAGTGCTGCTGGCAGCCAACTACGCGATCGTGCGGCTGGGGTTCCGGCGCCCGGCGCTGACACGGGCCCTCCAGGGCACGCCCACTGTGCTGGTCGAGAACGGCAGGACGCTGGACGGCAACCTGCGCCGCTACCTGATCACCAGGGAGGAGCTGATGGCGGCGGTTCGCCGCCAGGGTGCCCGTAACCTCGAGGACATCGAGGTCGTGGTGCTGGAGGCCAACGGCGCGCTCACCGTCGAGCAGCACGATCGCACCGCGGAAATCCTCAAGCGCCTGAGCCGCATCGAGACCTCGCTGGCGCCCGGCCACGGCTCGGGGCCCCCACGCTGAGCCGTCCGAGCGGGCTCAGCCGGACCGGCGGTGCCGGCAAGACCACTCCTCGATGGCCCTGCCGCGACCGCGCCGACCAAATCACTGGGCCCGCTTGGCGTGGTCCCGCATGGCCTTGTTCACCACCCGCCGGCGGCGGCGCTGCTCGGCCCGGGCCCGCTGGTCGTGGCGGACCTCCAGGGCGCGCAGCTCGCGCTGCAGCTTGTGCCAGCCGGCGAGCCGGTCGGCGGGCAGCTCGCCGTCCTCGACCGCCCGGCGTACCGCGCAGCCCGGCTCGGCCTGGTGCCGGCAGTCGGAGAAGCGGCAGCCGGCGGCCAGGGACGCGACGTCGTCGAACGCCTCCCTGGCACCGTCGTCCGCCGACCAGAGCTGCAGCTCGCGCATGCCCGGGGTGTCGACCAGCATGCCGCCGCCAGGGAGGAGGAACAGCTCGCGGTGGGTGGTGACGTGCCTGCCCCTGCCGTCGGCGCTGACCGCCGCGGTGGCCAGCGCCTCCCGCCCGAGGAAGTGGTTGACCAGCGTCGACTTGCCCACACCGGACGAGCCGAGCAGGGCGGCGGTGCGGCCGGGCTCGAAGTGGCCGGCCAGCTCGTCCAGGCCCTGGCCGGTGACCACGCTGACGGCGTGGACGTCGACGCCGGGGGCGACGTTGGCCGCCTCGACCACCTGCTCGTCGACCGCGTCGCTGAGGTCGGCCTTGGTGAGGACCACCACCGGGGTGGCGCCGCTCTCCCAGGCCATGGTGAGGTAGCGCTCGAGCCAGCGCGGCTTCAGGTCGCCGGTGAGCGAGCTGAGCAGGAACACAACGTCCACGTTGGCGGCAACCACCTGCTCCTGGGTGACCTTGCCAGCCTGGTGGCGGGAGAACGCCGACCGGCGGGGCAGCACGGCCACGATCGCCGTCCGGCCGAAATCCTGACCGCCGTGCAGGCAGACCCAGTCGCCCACGGCGGGAAGGTCGGCCGGCCCGGCCGCCTGGTGGCGGAGCCGGCCGGTGACCTCGGCGGTCACCTCGCCGTCCTCGGTCGCCACCACGTAGGCGCCCCGGTGGACGGCGGTGACCCGGCCGGGGCGGTGCCCCTCGCGGGCGTACGGCTCGAAGCTGCTCGCGAAGAACGGGCCCCAACCGAGTGTCTTGAGCTCCAGCGTGAAGGTCCCTCCTGTGCCGCTGCGTCGTCCCGCCAGTGTGGCCGCCCCCCGGGATCGGCGCACGCGATTTTCGGCCGGCTCCCTCCAGCCTGCCGTGCAGACCTTCCTTGGGGAGCCATTAGCCTTGGGAGCCACCAGGTTTGACGCTTTGGTGATGCGGGCCCGGTGGTCTGGTGGGCTCACTTGAGCGTGCCGCGCCAGGCGGCGTCCCAGGCGCTGTTACGCTGCCGCGAGGGGGTGACGGCAACAGGATGGGACAGCCCGCTCTGACCCTGTGGGGCGCAAGGCTCATCGACGGGCGCGGCCGTGCGGTGCACGAGCGAGCCAGCGTCACGACCGCCGGCGGCAGGATCACCGAGGTCGCCGACGCCACCGGCGAGCGCCCGCCGGATGGTGCGGTCGACCTCGGCGGCCGCACGTTGCTACCTGGACTGATCGACGCGCACGTGCACCTGTCCAGCGACGTCGCTCGTGGTCCGGGCTTTGGGCCGCCGCCGCCTCGCAAGGGTGAGCCGCCGCGGCCGCGTGCGCTGGGCTACTTCGTGCTCGCCAACAGCGCCCGCGCGTTCCTGCGGGCGGGCGTCACCACCGTGCGGGACGTCGGCAGCTACGACGATGAGGCGCTGGTGCTGCGGGAGGCGATCCGGCTCGGGCTCCTCGACGGGCCCCGGGTGCTGAGCTGCGGGCGGATCCTTTCTGCCACCGCCCCGGGCGGTCGGATCTTCACGACGATGTACCGGGAGGCCGACGGGCCCGACGAGCTCCGCAAGGCCGTGCGCGAGCAGCTGCGCCGCGGCGCCGACTTCGTCAAGGTGATGGCGACCGGCGCCCGCTCGGTGGTGGGCGAGGACCCCGAGCCGGCGCAGCTCACCCGGCCGGAGCTGCGGGCGGTCGTCGAGGAGGCCCACCGCATGGGGCTGCGGGTGGCGGCCCATGCCGAGGGCCTGGGTGGGGCACGGCTTGCCGTGGAGGAAGGGGTGGACACCATCGAGCACGGCCTGTCGCTGCACCGCGCGCCGGAGCTCCTGGAACGCATGGCCGAGCGGGGCATCGTGCTGGTCCCCACGCTGTCGACCTTCCATGACCTTGCCGATCGGTTCGCGGACGAGTTCTCCCCGGTGCTGGTGGCCCAGGCCAAGCGCCAGCGCGAGGAGGCCTACCGCACGCTGGCGGCGGCCAGGGCTGCCGGGGTGGTGCTCGCGATGGGCCATGACAGTGGGCCGCCGGGCGACGATGCGGTAGAGCTGGTGCGCATGGTCGAGGGCGGGCTGCCGCCGTTGGAGGCCATCGCCGCGGCCACCAGCGGCGCCGCTCGCGCGCTGGGCCTGGACGATGTCGGTGCGGTCGCGCCGGGCAAGATGGCCGACCTGGTGGTCGTCGACGGCGATCCGCTCACAGACATCGGGGCCCTCACCGATCCAGCGTCGATCTGGCTGGTCCTGCTGGCTGGCCGCCCGGTGGCCGGCCGGGCCGTCGAGCGTGGCAATGATGGCGGGTTGGCTCATGACCGTTGACCGCGAGCGGGTGGCGCTCGCCTCCCTTCTCGCGCTCGCAGGGGTCACCGTGATGTCGCGGGCGCTGGTTCGGGAGGCGGTGCCACCGCGCTCCCTGCTCGCCCTCGGCATCGAGGCCCTCGAGCGCTTCCTGCGCGGCGAGCCCCTCCACCGGGTCCACGAGTGCGTCTTCGGGGTCCTCGCCCTCGAGAGCGGGCCGGTCGACCCGCGCCTGTGACCCGCCGGCCGGTCCGCGGCTCGGATGGTTCCACCACGAACCAGCGGAGATGGTCTTGACAGTCGAGATTGCCCCGTTCAGGCTCGGTTGCCCAGCCGTGGGCGCTGTGCCCGGACAGGGTGTGCCGAGGCGGCCGCGTCAGCATCCAGCCGGCGCGTCAGGGGTTCGAGTCCCCTCACCCTGACGACGGCCGCGGGCGCGCGCCGCGCCCGCGGTAGCATCCCGAGGCATGCACGCCGCCGGCTTTCGTCTCCGTGCCGCCTGCGGGATCGCCGGGCCCGTGGCCTTCACCGCGGCCTGGGTCACCAGCACGCTCCGCCAGACCGGATACTCGGTCGCCGAGGAGCACCTGAGCGGGCTCGCCGCACCCGACGCCCGCGACCCGGAGATCCTGCTCGCCGGCTTCCTCGCGCTCGGCGCCTGCACGACCGCATTTGGCTCCGCCCTGCGGGAGGCGCTCGGCGGTCCCGGGCGGGCGCCGACGGTCGAGTGCGGTGGGACGGCTCCGGAGGCGGCCTCCGGGAACGGGGTTGGGGGGAGGGGGAGTAGGGTGCTCCGGAGCATGCAGGTCCGAACTCAGCTCTTGGCCATGTTGGTGCTGCCGCTCTTGGCCTTGACGGTGCTGTCAGGGGCGCGGGTCAACACGGCCGTCACCGAGGGGCAGAGTGCCGAGCAGGCCAGGGCCTTGGCCGGGTTCGCGGTGCAGACCAACCTGCTCGTCACCGAGTTGCAGCAGGAGCGGGGGCAGTCCAGTGACTACCTGGCCAGCGACCGGCGCCGCGGGCGGGGCGCCCTGGCCGCCCAGCGGGAGGCCGTCGGACAGGTCCTGACGGCGTTTCGGGCCGCCGCCGACCGGTTGCCGGTGGCCGACGCCGGTCCGCGGCTGCGACAGCGGCTCGGCGACGCTCTGGCCGGGCTGGGCGGGCTGGACGAGCAGCGCAGGGCGATCGACGACCGCCCCCTCGCGGTGGACCAGGCGCTGCGGTTCTACACCGACGCGATCGACCGACTGCTGGACCTGAACGGCCAGATCGCGGTGGGCAGCAACAACGAACGGCTGCTCGGCCAGGCGCTGGCGCTGGTCGCGCTGTCGCGCGCGAAGGAGGCCGTCGCCCAGGAGGGCGCGTTCATGACCGAGGTCTTCTCGGCGGGCCGGTTCGGCGAGGGCCAGTGCATCGACGCGGCCGTGGCCGCCATCATGGCCCACCACCGGCTGTCGAGCTGGCCAGGACGGCCATGCCGGCCATCTATGTCTGAGGCACTGCCTGGTTGGACTCGGCCATCGCCGCTCAGGCAAGCTAGGGACCTTCCCGCCGGCCGAGGGCTGAGCTGGCCCAAGTCGACGCCACTGAGGAGGTCGCAGCTCACGATGCCGGAATCGGTGTGGGTCCACGGGTACACGCGCGGTGGTCGGATACTGAAGGTGTGCGTGGATATTCACGACAAGGAGTTCGTCAGAACGGTCACTTGGCCTTCATGAGGCCCTAGGCTGAGGAGGAGGCTTCCCCATGAACTTCATCTACTCCACCGAGGCCGATGCTCTCTACATCGAACTAGAGAGCAAGGGAAGCGTTGCCCGGACGGTCGAGGTCTCACCGAGCTGCCTAGTTGACCTTGACGAGGCCGGCCAACCGTTGGGTATTGAGCTGATCTCTCCATCAAGGTCTTACTTGGCCCTCGCGAAGGTCGTGAGCATCTGGCCGCTCGACCGGCAGAAGGCCCAGCTATTGGCCTATCCCTACCAGAGCCTCACCCCTCGCCGCCGGTCGGTAAGCAGCGCAGCTCGCAGCCAAGTGGAAGTTGAGAGCGGCGGGCCTCGGCTTAAGGTGTCCTGACCTAGCATCTGGTCCTGGCCGTGGCGGCGCGCTTGGCGACCCAGCTCGCCCAGGACGTGATCGTGGCCACGGCGACGACGATCTCGTCGTCGATCACGAGACCGGCGCCAGCGGCCCGGCCGACCACGCGAGCGAGACCGGTGGCGGCCCGCTCGGCAGCGGCAGCGACCGCGTGCAACTCGGCGGGATCGGGTCGGGTAGGGTTGGCCATGTCGGCACCTCCCGGGGTGTCGGCCACGCCCCCGGGGCCGTTTGCGCGGCCGCCGGGGGCACTTGTTGTGTGCTGGCGGGCGGCCCGCCGGGCTCGGGCTGGGGAGCACCTTCCCGACGAGCCGGCCGCGCTGCCCCGTTCTACTCGCATGCGTCATTATCCGTCAAGGTACGCAAGAAAGCGACGCAAGCCGCACGGCGGGCCGGGAGGTCGTCAGGACATGCCCCAAGGCGACACAATCCAGCGCGAGATGCCATCGGGCTGGGGAGCCGTGATGCCGGACGACCGTGACGAGCTGCTGACCAAAGGTGAGGTCGCGCGCCTACTGCGCGTGTCGATTCGCACCCTCGAGCGGATGACCGCTGAGGGCACCGGTCCGGCGTCCATCGTGTTCGGCCGGTCCCGCCGTTGGCGCCGGGCCGACGTGCTCGCCTGGGTCGAGGAGCACCGCGAGGGCGGGTAGTACCTGTCTTGAGACTTTATGGTCTCAAGACGTGATCACCACCTTGCCGGTCACCTTGCGGTCGTAGAGGTCGCGCACCAGCCCGAGCGCGTCGGCCAGGGGCGCGGTGGCCTGCACGCGCACGTCCAGCTTGCCGGCCACCACCTGGTCGGCCAGGTTGGCCAGGTCGCGCACGGCCTGGTCGGGCGGGACGCTGGTGAACACCCGGAAGCCGAAGATCGCCACTCCCTTGCTGTAGAAGTCCTCGACCCGGAAGGTGGACTCGGCGTCGGCCGAGTTCCCGTAGACCACCACCCGCCCGTTCGGCGCGGTCGCGCGCAGCAGCGGGCGGAGCATCGGACCGCCGATGCCGTCGAGCACGACGTCGAACTGGCCGTCCACGTCCGACCCGTCGCCCGGGTGGACGAGGGCCTCGCCGCCGGCCTCGCGCACCGCGGCGGCGCGCTCCTCGCTCGCGGCCTGGCCGGTGACGGTCGCGCCCGCCCCGCGGGCGAGCTGCACGGCGAGCTGCCCGACCCCGCCGGCCGCGCCGGTGACCAGGACCCGGTCGCCGGCGTGGGCACGGGCCAGGCGGAGGATGCCGACGGCGGTGATCCCGGCCACCGGGAGGGTCGAGGCGAGCACCGTGTCGCACGCCTCGGGCAGCGGCGCGGTCCACTCGGCCGGCACCGGCACCAGCTCGGCGAACGCGCCGCCGCCCGCGCTCAGGCCGACAACCCGCTGGCCGACGTCGAACTCGCGCACGCCCTCGCCGAGCGCGGCCACGGTGCCGGCCACGTCCCAGCCGATCACCGTGCCCGGCGGTTGCCGGCGCGCGGTGCGGATCTCGCCCCGGTTGACCGAGGCGGCCTCCATCCGCACCAGGACCTGGCCCGGGCCCGGCGACGGCTCTGGCACGTCGGCGAGCGCGAGGGCCGGGGAGGCGGAAGGGTCGGCGACCAGTGCGCGCATCGGGCGGCTCCTTCGGGGGGGACGGCGGGCCCCGGCCGTGGGTGGCCGGCGCCTCAGGCCCCAGATCGTGCCCAACGGTTCGCGTCAACGCCAGCCGGCCGGCACCCCTGGAGGTTGACAGGCCAGGTACCATGCCAAGCAGTGCCGCCAACCAGTGCAGAGGCCCGGATGCCCTGTCGAGCTAACCTCGTACTTATCACCTAGCGCGGACCCAACGCCGGGTCCGCGCGAAGCCTCCTATGCCCGTACGGCAGGAGGTTTTTTTCTTGCCCTTGGACCTGTCCGCCCCGCCAGCGACTGGAGTCGAGCAGTGAAGGTCACCGGAGCGCAAGCCCTCATCCGCAGCCTGGAGCGATGCGACGTCGAGGTCGTATTCGGGCTCCCCGGGGGCGCCATCCTCCCCGCCTACGACCCGCTGCGCGACTCCTCGGTCCGCCACATCCTGGTCCGCCACGAGCAGGGCGCCGGCCATGCCGCCGAGGGGTACGCCTGGGCGACCGGGCGGGTCGGGGTCTGCATGGTCACCAGCGGCCCCGGCGCGACCAACCTGGTGACGGCCCTCTGCGACGCCTACATGGACTCGGTGCCACTGGTGGCGATCACCGGCCAGGTGCCGAGCGGGAACATCGGCTCGGACGCGTTCCAGGAGGCCGACATCACCGGCATCACCATCCCGGTGACCAAGCACAACGAGCTGGTGACCGATCCGGCCCGCATCCCGGGGGCGATCGCCGAGGCGTTCTACATCGCCTCCACCGGACGGCCCGGGCCGGTCCTGGTCGACCTGCCCAAGGACATCCTCCAGGCCGCCACCGAGTTCACCTGGCCGGAGTCCATCGACCTGCCCGGCTACCGGCCCACCGTCCGGCCCCACGCCAAGCGGGTGCGCGAGGCGGCCGCCATGCTCCGCGAGGCGCGCCGGCCCGTCCTGTACGTGGGCGGCGGCGTGATCAAGGCAGGTGCCCACGAGGCCCTGCGTGAGCTGGCCGAGGCGGCCCAGGCGCCGGTCACCACCACGCTGATGGCCAGGGGCGCGTTCCCCGACACCCACCCGCTGGCGCTCGGCATGCCCGGCATGCACGGCAACTACGCCGCGGTCGCCGCCCTGCAGGAGGCCGACCTGGTCGTGGCGCTGGCCGCCCGCTTCGATGACCGGGTGACCGGCAACCTGGCCGCCTTCGCGCCCAGGGCGCGGATCGTCCACGCCGACATCGACCCGGCCGAGATCGGCAAGAACCGCGCGGCCGACGTGCCCATCGTGGGCGACATCAAGCTGGTGCTGGAGGAGCTGGTGGCCGCCTACCAGGGCGTGGTCGCCGGGCAGGGGCCGGGCGACACCGCCGGCTGGCTCCGGGGCGTGAACGACTGGAAGGAGCGCTTCCCGTACCGCTACGACCAGCAGCCCGACGGCCGGCTCAAGCCCCAGTACGTGGTCGAGCGGGTCTCGGCCCTGGCCGGCGGGGACGCGGTGGTGGTCGCCGGCGTGGGCCAGCACCAGATGTACGCGTCGCAGTTCTTCCGGTTCTCGCGTCCCCGCTCCTGGATCAACTCGGGCGGCCTCGGCACGATGGGGTTCGCGGTCCCGGCCGCGATGGGCGCCCAGGTGGGCCGGCCCGGCGAGCTGGTGATCGCCATCGACGGCGACGGCTGCTTCCAGATGACCGCGCAGGAGCTGGCCACCTGCACCGTGGAGCGCATCCCGATCAAGGTCTTCATCCTCAACAACGGCCACCTCGGCATGGTCCGCCAGTGGCAGGAGCTGTTCTACGACGAGCGCTACTCCGAGGTCGCCCTCGGGTTCGACGTGCCCGACTACGTCAAGCTGACCGAGGCGTACGGTGGGGTCGGGCTGCGCTGCGGCCGGGCCGAGGACGTCGACGCGACCCTCGAGAAGGCCCTCGGGGTGGAGGGCGTGCCCACCGTGGTCGACTTCCGGGTCGACGCCCACGAGGGCGTGTTCCCGATGGTCCCGGCCGGCCGCCCCAACGACGAGATCATTCTCGGCCCCGAGTTCTCCCCCGAGGAGCAGGCCGCCGCGACCCGCCGGGAGGTGCGGACCGCATGAGCCGCCACCAGAACGAGTCGCAGGTGGTCGTCACACCCCGCCGGGAGGTGCGGACCGCATGAGCTTCCATACCCTCTCCGTGCTGGTCGAGAACAAGCCCGGGGTGCTCGCCCGGGTCGCCGGCCTGTTCAGCCGGCGCGGGTTCAACATCGAGTCGCTGGCGGTCGGCCCCACCGAGGACGAGTCGGTGAGCCGGATGACGATCGTGGTCGACTGCGCCGAGCGCCCGCTGGAGCAGGTCGTCAAGCAGCTCAACAAGCTCGTCAACGTGCTCAAGATCGTCGAGCTGGAGCCCGGCCGCGCGGTCGAGCGGGAGCTGCTGCTCATCAAGGTCAAGGCCGACCCGGCCTTGCGCTACCAGATCATCGAGCTGGCCGAGGTGTTCCGGGGCAAGATCGTCGACGTCGCCCCGGAGTCGCTCACGATCGAGGCCACCGGCAGCCCCGACAAGGTCGCGGCCATGCTCGAGATGCTCGAGCCGTACGGCGTGCGCGAGCTGGTCCGCACCGGCAGGGTCGCCCTTGCCCGCGGCAACCGCGGCATCACCGACCGTGTGCTTCGCGTGCCCAGGTCGGCATGATGCAAGTGGCGTCCACTCCCTGTCGTCCCCATGTGATCGGGGGGCAGAACGCACCCCCCCGAACCCCCTTGACCGATCGGGGGCTAACCTTGAGCCCCCCGAACCCCCTTGACCGATCGGGGGGCTAACCTTGAGCCCCCCGAACCCCCTTGACCGATCGGGGGGCTAACCTTGAGCCCCCCGAACCCCCCCGACGAGAACCCGGAGGTTCACTGATGGCCACCGTCTATTACGACGACGACGCCGACCTCGGCCTGGTGCAGGCCCGCAAGGTCGCGGTCCTCGGCTACGGCTCCCAGGGTCACGCGCACGCGCTCTCGCTGCGCGACTCCGGGTGCGAGGTTCGGGTCGGGCTCGGCGAGCGGTCGGCGTCGAAGCCCAAGGCGGAGGCGGCCGGGCTCTCGGTCACCTCCCCGGCCGAGGCGGTCGCCTGGGCCGACCTCGTCATGGTGCTGGTGCCCGACACCGTCCAGCGCCACCTCTACCAGACCGACATCGCCCCCAACCTCAAGCAGGGCGACGCGCTGTTCTTCGCCCACGGGTTCAACATCCACTTCGGCTACATCACCCCGCCACCAGAGGTCGACGTGGCCATGGTCGCCCCCAAGGCGCCAGGGCACCTGGTCCGCCGCCAGTTCGAGGAGGGCCAGGGCACCCCCGTGCTGGTGGCGGTGGCCCAGGACGCCAGCGGCAAGGCGTGGGACGTGGCCAAGAGCTACGCCCGCGCCATCGGCGGCACCAAGGCCGGAGCGCTGGTCACCACCTTCCAGGAGGAGACCGAGACCGACCTGTTCGGCGAGCAGGCGGTGCTCTGCGGGGGCACCACCGCGCTCGTCCAGGCCGGGTTCGAGACCCTGGTCAAGGCCGGCTACCAGCCCGAGGTCGCCTACTTCGAGTGCCTGCACGAGCTGAAGCTGATCGTCGACCTGCTCTACGAGGGCGGGTTGTCGTGGATGCGCCACTCGATCTCCGACACCGCCGAGTACGGCGACTACACCCGCGGGCCGCGGATCGTCACCGACGAGACCAGGGCCGAGATGGGCCGCATGCTGGCCGAGATCCGCTCGGGCCAGTTCGCCCGCGAGTGGATCGCAGAGGACGACCAGGGCCGGCCCAACTTCACCCGCCTGCGCGAGGCCGGCCACGACCACCAGATCGAGCAGACCGGGCGGCCCCTCCGGGCGATGATGTCCTGGCTGCGCCGTCCCGACGGGGGCCCGGGGGCTCAGGTGGCCGAAGGCGGCAGCCCCCGGGTGGATCAGGGCCGGGTAGGGTAGCCTGTCGCGATGGTCCGGATCCTGATCGCCGAACCGCTGGCCGAGGCCGGCGTCGAGCTGCTGCGCGCCCACTACGAGGTGGACGCCCGCGCCGCCATGACCCGGGAGGAGCTGCTCGGCGAGGTCGCCGGGGCCGACGCGCTGGTGGTGCGCTCGGCCACCCGGGTCGACGCCGAGGTGCTCGAGGCCGGCCGCAACCTCAAGGTGGTCGCGCGGGCCGGGATCGGCTTGGACAATGTCGACGTGGCCGCGGCCACCCGCCTCGGGGTGCTGGTGGTCAACGCGCCCCAGTCCAACGTGATCTCGGCCGCCGAGCACACCGTCGCGCTGGTGCTGGCCCAGGCCCGCAACATCCCCCAGGCCCACGCCCGGCTGCGTGAGGGCCACTGGGAGCGGGCGCGCTTCCAGGGGGCCGAGCTGTACGGCAAGACGCTCGGGATCGTCGGCCTGGGACGGGTCGGCGCGCTGGTCGCCCAGCGCCTGAACGCCTTCGGCATGCGGCTGCTCGCCTACGATCCCTACGTCTCGCGCGACCGGGCCACCCAGATGGGGGTGGAGCTGGCCAGCCTGACCGAGGTGCTGGCCCGGTCCGACATCGTGACCATCCACCTGCCCAAGACCGTGGAGACGACCGGGCTGATCGGCGAGCGCGAGCTGGCCGCCATGAAGCCGGGCGCGCGCCTGGTCAACACCGCCCGCGGCGGCATCGTCGACGAGCTGGCGCTGGCCAAGGCGGTGGAGTCCGGTCACCTGGCCGGCGCGGCCATCGACGTGTTCGTGGAGGAGCCGACCACGGAGAGCCCGCTGTTCGACGTCGACGAGGTGGTGGTCACGCCCCACCTCGGCGCGTCCACCGCCGAGGCGCAGGACAAGGCCGGGCTGGCAATCGCCGAGCAGCTCCTCCTCGCGCTCTCCGGCCAGTTCGTGCCCAACGCGGTCAACGTGGACGCCGGGCCGGTGCCCGACGCCCTGCGCCCGTTCCTGCCCCTGGTCGAGAAGCTCGGTCGCCTCTACACCGCGTTCGCCGGCGGCGGTCCAGGCGGCCGGGCGCTGGTCCACGGCGGCGGCCGGGTCACCGTCGAGTACGTCGGCAAGCTCGCCGCCCACGACACCCGGGTGCTCAACCTGGCCGCGCTCAAGGGCATGTTCACCCCGGTCGTGCACGAGCCGGTGACCTACGTGAACGCGCCGCTGCTGGCGGCCGAGCGCGGCATCGAGCTGTCCGAGATGCGCACCGGCCAGAGCCGCGACTGGGTCAACCTGGTGACGCTCTCGGGCGACGGCCCCATGGGTCCGGTGAGCGTGGCCGGGACCACGGTCGGCCCGCGGGACGCCGAGCGCCTGGTGTCGGTCAACGGCCTCGAGCTCGACATGGCCCCCAGCGAGCACATGATGTTCCTGTTCTACGAGGACCGCCCCGGCGTCATCGGCCGGGTTGGCACCATCCTCGGCGCAGCCGGGCTGAACATCGCGAGCATGCAAGTCGGACGGCGCAAGCAGGGCGGCGAAGCCCTGATGGCGCTCACCGTGGACGCGGGCATACCCGCCGGCGTCCTGGACCGGGTGGTGGACGAGATCGGCGCCCACGACGGCACCGTCATCCACCTCCCAGCCGAACCAGGAGCACGGGCGTGATCGGGACGACCTCCGTGACGCCGAGCCTCCTCATCCTTCGCTGCCGTGGGGCGGCCTTGTGCCGGCTGCCTCACGGGGGCCCCACGGCGCGACAGGAGACGGAAGCGGAGCACACATTGGAGGGATTCGGCCGTGGCCGATCGGATCAGGATCTTCGACACGACCCTGAGGGACGGCGAGCAGTCCCCGGGCATCAACCTCAACGCCAAAGCCAAGCTGGAGATCGCCGAACAGCTCGCGCGGCTCGGCGTGGACATCATCGAGGCTGGGTTCCCTGTAGCCAGCCAGGGTGACTTCGAGGCCGTGCGGGGCATCGCCCGCGCGGTCAAGGGGTCGACCGTGGCCGCGCTCTCGCGCACCCAGCGGGCCGACGTGGACCGCTGTTGGGAGGCGCTGCGCGACGCCAGGCATGCGCGCATCCACGTGTTCATCTCGACCAGCCCGAGCCACATGGAGCACATGCTCCGCATGACCCCGGCCCAGGTGGTGGCCGAGACCCGGGCCGGCGTGGGCCGGGCCCGCGAGCACACCGACGACGTCGAGTTCAGCCCCCAGGACGCCACCCGGACCCCGCTCGACTTCATGCTCGAGGTGCTGCGGGCGGCGGTGGAGGCCGGCGCCACCACCCTGAACATCCCCGACACGGTCGGCTACGGCATCCCGTGGGACTTCGGCACCCTCATCCGCCGCGTGCGCGAGCAGGTGGCCGGCGACTACGTCATCTCCTGCCACTGCCACAACGACCTGGGCCTGGCCACCGCCAACTCGCTCGCTGCCGTGCAGGCGGGCGCGCGCCAGGTCGAGGTGTGCGTCAACGGCATCGGGGAGCGGGCCGGCAACGCCGCGCTCGAGGAGGTCGTGATGGCGCTGCGCATCCGTCCCGACCAGTTCCCCGGGGTGGAGACCGGCGTGCGCACCGAGGAGCTGGCCCGGGCCTCGCGGCTGGTGTCCCGCCTGACCGGCTACCCGGTCCAGTACAACAAGGCGGTCGTGGGCAAGAACGCCTTCGCCCACGAGTCCGGCATCCACCAGCACGGCGTCCTGGCCGACAAGGGCACCTACGAGATCATCGACGCGGCCGCGGTCGGCCGGGAGGGCAGCCAGATCGTGCTCGGCAAGCACTCCGGCCGCCACGCGGTCGACGACGCGCTGCGCCGCCTCGGGTTCGAGCTGGACCGCGAGGCACTCGCCCGTGCCTTCGTCCGCTTCAAGGAGATGGCCGACCGCAAGACGCGTATCACCGACGCGGACCTCGAGGCGATCGTGACCGACGAGGTGCTCGCGGACGAGGGCGCCTGGGGGTTCGTCGGCCTGCAGGTGGCCGGCGGCACGGTGATGTCGCCGACCGCGACGGTCCGGCTCAGCCACGACGGCGGGGTGGTCGAGGAGTCGGCGGTGGGCGACGGCATGGTCGACGCCGCCTGCGCCGCGATCGCCAAGGCGGTCGGGATCGAGGCGGTCCTTGTCGAGTTCCACGTCTCGGCCGTGACCGGCGGGACCGACGCCCTCGGGGACGTCACCGTGCAGGTCGAGACGCCAGGAGGGACCCGAGTGACCGGGCGCGGTGTGGCCACCGACATCGTTGAGGCCTCGGCGCGCGCCTACCTGCAGGCGGTGAACCGGCTCGCCCGCACCGCCCCGTCCCGTCCCGAACCGGTCAGCACGCAAGGAGTGCCAGCATGACCCGCCAGCCCGGCGCCACGCGGCTCGCGCACGCGAAGGAGGCCCACGCCGCCCTGGCCCGCGTGTTCGGGGTCCGTGTCGGCCCCGCCGACGCGGCCCCGCACGACTCGGCCGCCCCCGACCCGGTCGACGAGGAGCGCGAGCGCCGGGCCGCCCTGGGCCGCGTGTTCGGCACGGAGGCCTGATGGGCGCTCCGCGCGATGCATGGAGCCCGCCGGCGGCGGACGCTCCAGGCATCCATGGCGACGGCCGGAATCGGCCGTCGCGCACGCATGTGGTCGCCGTGCTGCCCGGGGACGGCATCGGGCCCGAGGTGACCGCCGAGGCGCGCAAGGCGGTCGACGCCGCCGGCGCGCGCCTCGGCTTCGGGGTCGACTGGGCCGAGCTCGACCTGGGCGCCGACCGGTACCTCGCCACCGGCGAGGTGCTCCCCGACACCGTGCTCAAGGAGCTCGGGCAGGTGGACGCCATCCTGCTCGGCGCGGTCGGCCGGCCCGACGTCCCGCCCGGGGTGCTGGAGCGTGGGCTGCTGCTGCGGCTCCGCTTCGAGCTCGACCTCTACGTCAACCTCAGGCCGGTGAAGCTCTACCCGGGGGTGGCCTCGCCGCTGGCCGGGGCCACCCCTGCGGACGTCGACCTGTTAGTGGTGCGCGAGAACACCGAGGGTGCCTACGTCGGGGCGGGCGGCACCGTCCACCAGGGCACCCCGGCCGAGGTGGCCACCGAGGAGTCCCTGAACACCCGGCATGGGGTCGAGCGCTGCCTGCGCTATGCCGCCGGCCGGGCCAGGGAGCGCGACGGCGTGCTCACCCTGGTGCACAAGACCAACGTGCTCACCCACGCGGGCGGGCTGTGGGCGCGCACCGCCCGCGAGGTGGCCGAGGAGACCGGGGTGCGGCTCGAGTACGCCCACGTCGACGCCGCCTGCCTGTACCTGGTGACCGACCCGGGCCGCTTCGACGTGGTGGTGACCGACAACCTGTTCGGCGACATCCTCACCGACCTCGGCGCGGCCATCGCCGGCGGCCTGGGCACCGCCGCCAGCGCCAACCTCAATCCGGGCGGCCGGGGGCCCGGGGGGCTCATGCCCAGCCCTCCGGCGGATGGGGCCCCAGGGGGGAACCGGGGCCCGTCGCTGTTCGAGCCGGTGCACGGCTCGGCCCCGGACATCGCCGGGACGGGCCGGGCCAACCCGGTCGCCGCCGTCCTGTCCGCCGCGCTGCTCCTCGACCACCTCGGCGAGGCGCAGGCAGCCGCCGCGGTCGAGGCCGCGGCCGTGGCGGTCCTGCCCGGTGCTGCGAGATACTCCACACGAGAGCTTGGGGACCAGATCGCCGCGGCCGTCGCGGACGAGGTACCTGTACCCGCCCCGCCCACCGCCGGTGACCCGGAGGCTCCCCGAGAGCCGATCATCCGGACGACGACACAGTGAGCTGCGACGAGGCAGCGCTGTCTGGCTCTTGAGGAGGAGTACCCATGCCGATCCAGGCGACCAGCAAGATCTGGATGGACGGCGAGTACGTCGACTGGGACGCCGCCCGCGTCCACGTCCTGACCCCGTCCCTCCACTACGGGTGGGGAGCGTTCGAGGGGATCCGCGCGTACGAGACGGTGTCGGGGACCGCGGCGGTGTTCCGGCTCACCGACCACATGAAGCGGCTGTTCCGCAGCGCCAAGATCTACCTCATGGAGCCGCCCGTCTCGCTCGAGGGGTCGGTCAAGGTGGTCAAGGACCTGGTGGCGATGAACGGCGTCCGCACCTGCTACATCCGCCCGATCGTCTACCTCGGCTACGGCGAGATCGGCCTCAACCCGCTCGTCTCCCAGGTCCGCATGGCCATCGCCTGCTGGCCGTGGGGCGCCTACCTCGGCGAGGAGGCGTTCGAGACCGGCGTGCGGGCCAAGGTCAGCTCGTGGCGGCGGCTCGACCCCAACATCATCCCGCCGGCGGCCAAGGCCACCGGCCAGTACCTGAACTCCTCGCTGGCCAAGGCCGAGGCGATCAAGGCCGGGTACGACGAGGGCATCCTGCTCAACCCGAACGGCTACGTGACCGACGGCTCGGGCGAGAACCTGTTCATCGTGCGCGGCGGCGCGCTCTACACCCCGCCGCTGGCGGCCGGGTGCCTGGCCGGCATCACCAGGGACAGCATCATGCGGATCGCGGCCGACGAGGGGCTCGACGTGCACGAGAGCGACCTCGTGCGCACCGACCTCTACCTGGCCGACGAGGCCTTCTTCACCGGGACGGCCGCCGAGGTCGTGCCCATCCGGGAGGTGGACGACCGGGTCCTCGGCGACCCGGGCCCGATTACCCGCCGGGTGCAGGAGGTGTTCGTGGCCGCGACCCGCGGCCGGGACGAGCGCTACACCGACTGGCTCGAGCCGGTCGAGTAGCCCCGCTCCCGCCTTCCGCGCCCCTCCCGCCACCGCCGGCGCCCTGCCGGTCCTGTTCCCTGTCGCCGCAAGGCGACAGCCCGTGCGCTGCCTCTGGAGGGCTCACCCGTGACCTTCGACGTCCCTGACAACGGCTCCGACCAGCTGCGCCTGAAGCGCGACCGACCGCGCCCCGTACCGGCACCCGCCAGCGACCCCGAGCGGGTGGAAACCTACGACACCACCCTGCGCGACGGCTCCCAGCAGGTCGGGCTCAGCTTCACCGTGGCCGACAAGCTGCGCGTCACCCAGCTCCTCGACGACCTCGGGGTCGACGTCGTCGAGGGGGGCTGGCCGGGCTCCAACCCCAAGGACGCCGAGTACTTCGCGCGCGTGCGCGACCTGCCCCTGCGCCACGCGGTGCTGTCCGCGTTCGGCGCCACCCGGCGGCCCGGCCGGGCCGCCGACGACGACCCCAGCCTGCTGGCGCTGCTCGACTCGGGTGCGCCCGTGGTGGCGCTCGTCGGCAAGTCGTGGGCCCTGCACGTCACCGAGGCGCTGCGCACCACCCTGGACGAGAACCTGGCCATGGTGGCCGACTCGGTCAGGCTCATGGCCGCCGAGGGGCGCCGGGTCGTGTTCGACGCCGAGCACTTCTTCGACGGGTGGGCCGCCGACCGTGCCTACGCGCTGGCGGTGGTCCGGGCGGCCGCCGAGGCCGGCGCGGACACGGTCGCCCTCTGCGACACCAACGGCGGCACCCTGCCGACCACCGTCGCCCAGGTGGTCGCTGAGGCCGCCAGCGCCCTCCCCGGGGTCCGCATCGGCGGGCACTTCCACGACGACGCGGCGTGCGCCGTGGCGAACTCCCTGGTCGCGGTCGCCGGCGGCGCCCGCCACGTCCAGGGCGCCGCCAACGGCTACGGAGAGCGGTGCGGCAACGCCGACCTGTTCGCGGTGGTGGCCGGCCTGGAGCTGAAGGAGGGGCGCAAGGTGCTGCCGCCGGGCCGGCTGGGCGCGCTCACCACCACCGCCCACGCCATCGCCGAGCTGGCCAACCTGGTGCCCGACGCCCGCCAGGCGTACGCCGGCTCGTCGGCGTTCGCGACCAAGGCCGGCCTGCACGCCTCGGCGATCGCCAGGCGGCCAGACGCCTACTCCCACGTCGACCCGGCCGCGGTCGGCAACCGCATGCGGGTCCTGGTCAGCGAGCTCGCCGGGCGGAGCAACGTGCTGGCCAAGGCGGGCGAGCTCGGCCTGGACCTCGACGCAGACGCCACCTTGGGCGCGCGCGTGCTCGACCGGGTCAAGGAGCTCGAGCACCGCGGCTACACGTTCGAGATCGCCGACGCCTCGTTCGAGCTGCTCGTCCGGCGCGAGGCGGGCCAGCTCGAGGCGCCGTTCGCGCTCGAGGGCTACCGGGTCCTGGTCGAGCGCGGCCGCGACGGCACCGACGTGAGCGAGGCGACCGTGCGGCTACACCTCCCTGACCGGGGGGCTGACGTTCCGCCCCCCGGGTCCCCGGTCCCTGACCGGAGGGCTGACCTTGAGCCCCCCGGGCCCCCGGTCCCTGACCGGGGGGCTGACGCTCCGCCCCCCGGGCCCCCGGTCCCTGACCGGGGGGCTGACGCTCCGCCCCCCGGGTCCTCGGCGGGGGACCGCCGCACCGTGGCGGTGGGAGAGGGGGTCGGGCCGGTGCATGCCCTGGACCAGGCCCTGCGCCGGGCCCTGGCCGACGACCACCCCGAGTTGGACAGCGTCCACCTGGTCGACTACAAGGTGCGCATCCTCGACGGGCGGGCCGGCACCAAGGCGGTGACCCGGGTGCTCATCACCTCGGCCGACCCGGCCGGGGAGTGGACCACGGTCGGCGTCTCCGACGACATCGTCACCGCCTCCTGGGAGGCCCTGGCCGACGGCATCGAGTACGGCCTGCTCCGCGCCCGGACGGCGACCACCGCAGCCGCCGCCGCGCATCGCTGACCCGGCCGCGGCCGGTGGGATCCCGCCCGGTGCGCCGGCCCGCCCGAGCGGCTATCGTCAGGGCATGCGATCGCGGGCACCGGGGCACAGCCCGGCCGGGAGCGACCCTGTCCTGGTCACCCTGGAGGAGGTCCAGGAGGCCGGGCGGCGGGTGGCCGGCGTGCTGCGTCCCACCCCGGTCGACCGCTCCGACACGCTCAGCCGGCTCGCCGGCCGGCCGGTCCTGCTCAAGCCCGAGCACCTGCAGCGCACCGGCTCCTTCAAGATCCGCGGCGCCTACAACCGCATCTCCCGCCTCGACCCGGGCTGCGCGGTGGTGGCCGCGTCGGCCGGCAACCACGCCCAGGGGGTGGCCCTGGCCGCCTCGCTCACCGGCCACAAGGCCACGATCTTCATGCCCTCCTCCGCACCCCTGCCCAAGGTCGATGCGACCAGGGGGTACGGGGCCGAGGTGGTGATCGGCGGCGACTCGGTCGACGACTGCATCGAGCGGGCCCAGCGGTTCGCGGCCGAGCACGGCGCGGTGCTCGTGCCCCCGTTCGACGACCCGCTGATCATCGCGGGCCAGGGCACCGTGGGGCTCGAGCTGGTCGAGGAGGCGCCCGAGGCCGAGACGGTGGTCGTCTCGGTCGGCGGCGGCGGCCTGATCTCGGGCGTCGCCACCGCCCTGGACGGCCTGCGGCCAGAGGTTCGGGTGGTCGGGGTGGAGGCGGCCGGCGCCGCCGCCATGCGCGCCTCGCTCGAGGCCGGCCGCTGCGTGCGCCTCGAACGCCTGGCCACCATGGCCGACGGGATCGCGCTCAAGTCTCCCTGCCCCCTCACCCTGGCCCACGTCAAGGCCCGCGTGGACGACGTCGTCACGGTCACCGAGGAGGAGATCAGCCAGGCACTCCTGCTGCTCCTGGAGCGGGCCAAGGCGGTCGTCGAGCCCAGCGGGTCGGCCACGCTCGCCGCGGTCCTCAGCGGCAAGGTGCCCGGCTCCGGGCCGGTCGTCACCGTGCTCTCGGGCGGCAACGTCGACCCCTTGCTGCTCATCAAGCTCATCGACCATGGCCTGACGGCCGCCGGCCGCTACGTGGTCCTGCGCGTGGTGGTCGACGACCGGCCGGGGAGCCTGGCGACCCTCACCGCCGAGATCGCCCGCCTCGGCCTCAACGTCCTCCAGGTCGAGCACCACCGCTCCGGCCTCGACCTCGACGTGGCCAAGGTCGAGATCCGCCTCACCCTCGAGACCCGCAACTCCATCCACCGCGACGAGATCGTCGCCGACCTCGAGAAGCTCGGCTACCGGGTCGAGCCGCTGCGCTGAGACGACCGGCTGCGAGGGCGGAGCGGGACTTGCCCGTCCCGCCCGGTCAGACCGGGTGGGGGAAGGCCAGCTCCCGGCCCTGACCGGTGCGTCCAGGCGGTTCTCGGGCGGGGCCACAGGCGGTTCTCGGGCGGGGCCAGGGGACAGGCCAAGCGCGAGTTGTAGGCGCACGAGGGGCCCCCAGGAGCGCCTGTGCCAGGGTCGCCTGACCGCGGTCGCCTGACCGCGGTCGCCATGAGGGCGCGATGCCGCCAGCGGTCAGGGTGATCGTTCGTACACCGAGACGTGCTTCTCGGCGGAGGCGGTGAACGGCTCCCGTTGCCAGCCCGCCCAGCGGTTGCGGAGGCGGAGGCCGGCCAGGCGGGCCATCAGGTCCAGCTCGGCCGGCCAGGCGTAGCGGAGGAGCGTGGGCTGCAGCCGTACCCCCTCCGGCCGGACGAGCACGAGCTGGGAGTCGATCCGCTGCGCGACCGGGTCGTGGACGGCGAGGTCGAGCCGGACGCCCTCCGGGCTGAACCGTCCGGCCGTCACCGCCTGCCCGTGGGCGAAGCGCCCGACGTCCGGCACGAACGCCTCGACCACGAAGACCCCGCCGGGGGTGAGCCGGGCGGCCACGTTGACGAAGCAGACGACCTGGGCGTCCTGTGACAGCAGCATGAACAGGGTGTTGTAGACGAGGTAGACGAGGTGGTACGGGCCCTCGACGGCGACCTCGGCGAAGTCGCCGATGGTGACCGGGATGTCCCGGCCCCCGGGCTTGGCCCGCAGCCGCTCCACCATGCGCTCGCTGGCGTCGATGCCGTGGACCTCGACGCCCGCAGCGGCCAGGGGCAGCGCGACCCGGCCGGTGCCGATGGCCAGCTCGAGCGCGGGACCGGGGCCGGCCAGCTCGGCCAGCCGCTCCACGCAGTCCCGGGTGTCGGGCAGGTTGCCGTGCCACTCGTCGTAGACGTCGGCCACCTGGTCGCCGTAGGAGGCCGGTCCATATGCGTCCATCTTCTTATTTCAGCAGGTTCGGCCAAGTAGGTCACGAGGATTCAACACCCAGGCGGGCCCGCTCCCGGGTCACGGCCGCAGCGGGACCTCGAGCAGCGCCTCCAGGGCGGCCGCCTTCTGCGCCGGGTCGGTGTGGTGGACGGTGGCCATGCCGAGCGTCCGCCGGTCGATCAGGCCCTCCGGCCGCACGCCGAGGGCTTCGGCTAGGCCCGGCTCGAACAAGGCCTCGTCGATCCGCCCACACTCGAGGTCGGCGACCAGCCTGCGTGCGACGGGATCGCCGGCCAGGCGGCCGAAGAGGGCGTCGACGGCCAGCCCCTCGGCCTCACAGAACGCATGGAACGACCCGATGACGCTGCTCGTCAGCACCCCGGCGAAGCCGACGAGCAGCCCTCGGTGCCGGCCGGGGCGGGTCCTGCCGCCGTCGCGGGTCCCGTCCGCCGAGCGCACGCCATCTCCGTCCATCACACCCACCGCAGCCGAGTCGCGGGTCTCGGGCACGGCGCGTTCCCGCGGAGACGCGCTATCTCCGGGTCCGAGCCAGCCATCCCCGATTGGCCGCTTGAGCTGCGGGTTCTCGCTGCGCGAGCAGCCAGGAACGGGTAAAATGTCCCTATGCAGAACTTCGATGACAACGTCGCCGACCGGACGACCATGACGGTCCCGGTCTACGTCGGCGATCCCGTGTATGCGCTTGCCGCGGAGGTGCGGGCGGTGGAGCAGGGGCACCGGGCCCGGCTCCAGCCGGACGGCTCGATCCTGGTCAAGGCCGACTCCCAGGACGGCAGCTACCGGGTGTGCGTTCACGGGGTCGAGCGCGGCGTGCTCGTGTTCGACTGCACCTGCCCGTCCGGCGACTACCGGGCGTACCTCCCGGTGCCCTGCAAGCACGCCGCCCTGGCCGGGCGCCGGCTCGAGCGCGAAGGCCGCGCGACGTGGCAAGCGGGCAACTGGCGGCTGCGGGAGCGGGCACCCCGCCCCGGCGGGCCCACCCATCGGGCGGCCTGACCCATCGGGCGGCCTGACCCATCGGGCGGCCTGACCCATCGGGCGGCCTGAGCCCGAGGCGCGTTCGGCAGGGGCGAGGCCGCGGGCGGACGAGTGAGCCAGCGGCAGGCCCGGCTGTCACGACGCCGACCTGCCGCACCAGGGATCGGGTCGGCCAGTATGCTTGGCGGTGATGACGGGGGCGGACCGGCCGGCGGCGCGATGAGCGTCCTGCAGTACCTGCGGGACTCGGTCTCGCGTGGGCGCTGGACGTGGCTGTGGATCCAGACCGCCGCCGGGCTCGTGCTCACCCCGCTCGAGGTGTACGGCCTCGCCGCCGGCAACGTCGCCCTCGCCGAGGCGTCTCTGCTGCTGTGGGGCCCGTTCTTCATCCTGGCACCGTGGACCTCGGTGCTGGTCACCCGCGTCCAGGCCGGCGTGCTCCCGGACGAACTGGCCGGCCCGGTGGCCAGGACGCTCGGCAGGCTGGCGGCCTGCTGGCTGGGCGAGTCGATCGCGGCCGCCGCGCTCAGCGGCCTCTCGGCCGGGCAGGGCCATCCCGGCCGCGCGATGCTCCACGCGTTCATGGTGCTGCTCGCGTTCTGGTGCACCTGGCTGGCCCGGGGCGCAGCGGCCCAGCTCCGCCAACGGCACTCGACCCGGTAGGCCACGGGCAGCCAGACGGCGCTACCACGCGGTGGCTGCCGACCGAGCGGGCACCGCCGGGGTTGTGCCACTGTCCGTCCGGGCAACCCGCAGGAGCGCCTGGACGGCTTGACGAGGACTGCCCTGGCAGTTCAGGAATCCTGGACCTACGCGTTGACCTGGGAGGAAGCTTGACGGTGGGCCGTAAGGCTAGCTACCCTGTGGTTTCAATGCTCCCCGCCGTTCGCTTCGGCGAACTGGCGGGGCTTTCTCGTGCAGGGGGTCGTGGGTGAGTTCATCTCCGCTGCGCGTCTGGGTCTTCATCGACGCTCAGAACCTCTACCGGGACGCCCGCGAGGCCTTCCATGCACGCGGCGACCCCTCCTCCTACGGACAGGTTCATCCCCGACGGTTCGGGGAACTTGTCACCGCCCGTGGTTCGGCCCGGAACCCTCGGCCCCGACAACTAGAAGAGGTGCGGGTCTCACCGGCACGCCATCGTCCTCCAAGGAGCCCAAGGCAAATGCTGCCCACATGAAGCAGCGAGCGGTCTGGGAGAGCCAAGGCGTCAAGCCCTTCACTCGACCACTCCGCTACCCAAGGAACTGGCCAGCCGAGAAGGCTCAGGAGAAAGGCGTGGACGTCGCGTTGGCCGTTGATCTGGTGTTCAACGCGTCGCGGCGCTACTACGACGCGGCCGTCGTGGCATCCACCGATACCGACCTGGTTCCAGCGCTCGAGGCCGTCTGCGAGCTACGGCGAGCCTGGGGAGAACCGCAGGTTGAGGTGACATGCTGGTCACCTCTCACAAAGCGACTCCGTGTTGACGGCCGTGCACTCTGGTGCCACCAGCTTGATCAGGCTGACTACGAAGCCGTTCGAGACAGGACGAACTATACCCTTTGAGCGCAGGAGTCCCGCTGACCCGACCCGCGTGCCGGGGCGGAGCAGGCGGGCCGCCCGGCCGGTGACGAACTCGACCCAGCCGCCGCCCCGGCGGGTGACCGCCTCCACTGTGACCAGGTTGGAGAACCCACCCACGAAGAAGAACACGGGCATGACCTGCAGGACCCAGGTGGCCAGCCACAGCCCCCGGACGCTGGTGAGGGCGTTGCCGCCCGTGAGGCGGCCGTCCTGCCAGAAGGTGACGGTCATGAGCCAGTGGCCGAGGACGACCACCAGCATGCTGCCGACCCGCAGCAGGTCGACGTAGCGGTCCCGACCGGCCGGGGTGGCGGCAGCGAGCGCCCTCGCGGCCGCGAGCGGCGAGTGGCGGCGGGGCGGGGCGATCACAGACATCTTCTGGTTCCTCTCCGATTCACGTGAACCACGGCACTGCAGCATCGTCTGGCACCGGCGCGCCGGCGCCTATCGGCACCCGCGCCCATCCCGCCCGTCCGGGCCGCCCGGATCTGGTGGGAGCAGGCACCCAGATCGGCCTGGGCGCGATCGGAACCCCGCCGTCCGGGCCCGCGCCCAGATGCACCGATCCCGAGAACGGTAAGATCGGACCTCGTGCCTGCTCGTCTCCGGTCGCCGCTAGCGCGCGGTTGGACGGCCGGCCGGCACGCCGGCCGGGCCCGCGGGCCGGGCACGTGCCCGTCGAGGAGGCGAGGCGTTCGCGGCTGATCGTGGAGGGCTGGCCGGGTACGCCTGCGCAGCCGTCGGGAGTGCAGGAGGAGCCAACGTCAATGGACCAGTCCGACCGTCCGGCAGCGCCCCGCCAGGAGATCGTCGACTTCGCGGCGCGGCTGGCGCCGGCCCTGGCCGAGCGGGCCGCCCGCTACGACGAGGCCGACGCGTTCGCCCACGAGGACATCGACGAGCTCGTGGCCAGCGGCTACACCGCGATCACGGTGCCGCGCGAGCTGGGCGGCCTGGGCGCGAGCGCCCTTGACCTGGTCGCCGCGCAGAGCCGGCTCGCCGAGGGCTCGCCGGCGACCGCGCTGGCGGTGAACATGCACCTGCACGGGGTCGGGATCCTCGCCGAGGGGCTGCGGGAGAGGGTCGAGCCGTTCCTCAAGCTGGTGGTGACCGACGGCGCCATGCTGGCGGGCGGCTTCTCGGAGTCGGAGTCCGGGGGGAACTGGTGGTACCAGGCGTCGACCGCGGTGCGGGTGGACGGCGGCTACCGGCTGTCGGGGATGAAGACGTTCTTCACCGGGCTCCCGCGCGCCACCCACCTGTTCCTGTCGGCCGCGGTGGAGACCGAGGCCGGCCGGGAGCCGATCGGGTTCCTGGTCCCCAAGCCCGACAAGGGCGTGCGGGTGGTGGGGGAGTGGAAGGCGATGGGCATGCGGGCGACCGGCAGCCACGTGCTCGCCATCGACGACCTGCTCATCCCCGACGAGCACGTGGTGGACCAGGGCTTCGCGGTGGCGGCGAGCTTCCTGACCGGCTCCCACTGGTCGTGGCCGTCGTTCGCGAGCGTGTTCCTGGGCGCGGCCGAGGCCGCCTACCGGCACGTCGTGGACGGCCTGCCCAGGCGGCGGAACGAGGGCCTGGGTCAGACCCTGTCGGAGCTGCCCGGCGTCCAGCAGGCGGTCGGGGAGATGCGCATGCACCTTGACGCGGCCCGGGCGATGCTGTTCGCGGCGGTGGGGCGCGCGCCCAACCCCGACCCGGTCGCCCACTACGGCGAGATGGCCGCCGCCAAGCTGTTCGTCTGCCAGGCGGCCGTGCACGTCTGCACGCTCGCCCTGCGGACCGCCGGAGGCACCGCGTACCTGCGGTCCGGGCCGGTGGAGCGGCTGCTGCGCGACGCGCACGCGGGGCTCCTGCTGCCGCCGTCCCATGACGCCACGCTGCAGTGGGTCGGCAGGGTGGAGCTTGGCGCGGGGGCGCTGCCGTGAGGACGATCGACCGGACCCGGCCGGTGCCGCCGGCCCGGTACGACATCGACCTCGAGCACTACAGCGAGTTCGACGAGCTGTGGTGGGACCCTGAGGGGCCAGCCGGGCTGCTGCACGCCATGAACGGCCCCCGCGTCGGGTTCTACCTGCGCGAGCTGGGCGACGCGCACGGGCGCCTGGTGCTCGACGCCGGCTGCGGTGGCGGCCTGGTCGCCAAGGGCCTGGCCGGTGCCGGGGCGGTGGTGACCGGGCTGGACCTGTCGCCGGCGTGCCTGCGGGTGGCGCGTCGGGCGGTACCGGACGGCTTCCGCCCGGCAGCCGGGCGGATGGAACGGCTGCCGTTCGCCTCCGGGAGCTTCGACGCGGTGGTGGCCGCCGACGTCCTCGAGCACATCCCGGACCTGCCCGCCGTGGTGGAAGAGGTCGCCAGGGTGCTCCGCCCGGGTGGGAGCTTCCTGTTCGACACCATCAACCGCACCGCCTGGGCCTGGTTCACCGCCCTGTTCGGGGCCGAGCGGCTGCTCGGCTTCGTGCCACGGGGCACCCATGACTGGCGGCTGTTCATCCGCCCGAGGGAGCTCGACCACCTGCTCACCCGGGCCGGCCTCGAGGCTGTGACCACCACCGGACTGGCCCCTCGGATCGGGCCGGCCGACATCGTCCGCGGCCTCACCCGGCGCAGTCTCCCCCTGCCCGAGTTCGCCACCGGCCGCGACCGGCGGGCGTCCTACCTCGGCCACTACCGCAAGCGGGACCCGGGGGCTCGGGAGCCCAGAGGAGGCGCCCCCCGGCAGGGTCGCGGGGAGCCCAGGCCGCAGGGAGCCCTTGACGATCACCCCCGGCAGGGTCGCGGGGAGCCCAGGCCGCAGGGAGCCCTTGACGATCGCCCCCCGGAAGGATCGATGGACTCGATGAGCGCGCGGCTGCAAGCCGTCGGCACCGCGGTGCCCGGGCACGTCTACAAGCAGGCCGACATCGTCGACGCGTTCTTCGCCCGGCTGCCCGGGTGGGACCCGGCGTGGGCGAAGGTGTTCGAGGCGAGCCGGGTGGAGCGGCGCGCCGCCGTCATCGACGTCGACGCGTTCTACGCGGGCATGCCGACCACCGCCGACCGCATGCGGGCGTTCCCGCCCGCAGCCCGCCGGCTCGGCGCCGAAGCAGCCCGGCGCGCCCTCGCCCGGCTCGGCCCGCAGGCCCCCGCCGAGATCGGCGACCTGGTCGCGGTCTCCTGCACCGGGTACGCAGGACCCGGCCTGGACGTGCACCTGGCCGCCGACCTCGGGCTCGGGCCGAACGTGCGCCGGCTCGCGATCGGGCACATGGGCTGCTACGCGGCCCTGCCCGCGCTGCGGACCGCGGCCGCCCTGGCCGCGCCGGCCGGGTCGGGCAGCAGGGCCCTTGTCGCCTGCGTGGAGCTGTGCAGCCTGCACCTCCAGCCGGCGCAGAGCCGGGAGGACGCGGTCTCGCAGGCGCTGTTCGGCGACGGGGCGGCCGCCGCGCTGGTCGGCGTGGACGGGCCAGGCCCGGCGATCCTGGGCGCCCGCACGGTGACCGTGCCCGGGACCGAGAGCCGCATGGGCTGGATGGTCGACGACGACGGCTTCCACATGTCGCTCTCGCCCCGCGTGCCCGCGCTGGTCGAGCGGGGGTTGGCCGGGCTGGTGGGGGAGCTGCTGGCCGACCGCGGGCTGACCTCCGGCGACGTGCCCCACTGGGTGGTCCACCCGGGCGGCCCGGAGATCCTCGAGCGGGTGCAGCGCCGCCTCGGCCTGGCCGACGAGCAGCTCGCGCGGTCCTGGGAGGTGCTGGCCGACGGCGGCAACCGCTCCTCGGCGACGGTGCTGTTCATCCTCGAGTCGCTGCTCGACTCGGGCGTGCTGCGGGCGGGGGAGTGGATCGTGGTGCTCGGCTTCGGCACCGGCCTGACCATGGAGGCGCTGCTCCTACGGGCGTAGCCAGGAGGCCGCGGCCCCGACCGGTGACCGATCACGAGAACGCAGGAGAGGTCGATGCGAATCGTCCGCTATCGCCATGACGACCAGGTCGAGTTCGGGATCATGGAGGGGGAGGCGATCGAGCCGATCACGCCGCACCCGTTCGGGCCGTTCCAGTACACCGGCGAGCAGGTCCCGGCCGGCGACGTCAAGCTGCTCGCGCCGGTGCTGCCGACCAAGGTGGTGGGGGTCGGCCGCAACTACGCGGCGCACGCCCACGAGCTGGGCAACGAGGTCCCGCCCGCCCCGATCATCTTCCTCAAGCCGTCGACCGCGGTGACCGGGCCGGGCGACCCGATCGTGTACCCGGCCGGCGTCGACCGGGTCGACTTCGAGGGCGAGCTGGCGGTGATCGTCGGCAAGGTCGGCCGCCGCCTCCGGGACGCGGACGCGCTCCAGGGAGTGCTCGGCTTCACCTGCGCCAACGACGTGACCGCTCGCAACCTGCAGGCGGCCGACGGGCAGTGGACGCGGGCCAAGGGGTTCGACACGTTCTGCCCGCTGGGCCCGTGGATCGAGACCGACCTGGACTCGAGCGACCTGGCCGTGCGCACCCTGGTCAACGACGAGCCGCGCCAGTCCAGCCGCACGTCGCTGATGGAGCGGGGCGTGGCCGGGCTGCTCGTCTTCATCTCCTCGGTGATGACGCTGCTTCCCGGCGACGTGATCCTGACCGGCACCCCGGCCGGGGTGGGCCCGCTCGCCGTCGGCGACCGGGTCGAGGTCGAGGTGGAGGGCGTCGGCGTGCTCGCCAACCCGGTCGTGGCCGAGCCGCCAGCCCCCTGGCAGGCGCGTCCCTGACCCTGGTGGACGGGAGGAGCGCCAGCCGTCCCTGACCCTCAGCTCGCCCGCGCCGTGCGGGCGCGGAGCAGGCGCCGGTAGACGGTCTCGTACCCGGCGGCCATGCGGGGCAGGTCGAACCGGGTGAGGACGTGCTTGCGGCACGTCTTCGGGTCGAGCAGGTGGACCTGGTTGATCGCCTCGGGCAGCTCCGCCGGGGTGTCGCGGACCCAGCCGGTGACGCCGTCCTCGACCACCTCGGGCACCGACCCGCGACGCAGGGCCACCACCGGGGTGCCGCAGGCCATCGCCTCGACCATGACCAGGCCGAAGGGCTCGTCCCACCGGATCGGGAAGACCAGGCAGTGCGCCCTGGCCAGCAGGGCCTTCTTATCGCCGGTGCTGGCCTCCCCGAACCACTCCACGTCGGGGCCGAGCAGGGGCCGGACCCGCTCGTCGAAGTAGCGCTTCTCCGCGGGCTCCGAGCACTTGGCAGCCACCACGATCGGGCGGCCGGCCGCCCGGGCCGCCTGGATGGCCAGGTCGGGTGCCTTCTCCGGGTTCATCCGGCCGAGGAACAGGCAGTAGTCGTCCTTGTCGACCTCGAGCGGGTACTCGGCCACCGGGACGGCGTTGGGGACCGTGCCCGCCCAGCGGACACCACGGCCGCCGGCCCGCTGGGCGTCGGAGATCGCGACCAGCGCGGTCTGGCGGGCGATCCGGCCGTAGTACTCGGTCAGCTCCCCGGTGACCGGGCCGTGCGCGGTGACCACGGTCGGCGCCCGCCGGCACCTGGTCGCCAGCGGGCCGAGAAAGGAGTGGTCGTGCACCACGTCCAGGTCGAGCGCGTCGAGATGGTCGGACGCCATCAGCGCGTGCATGACCTCGGGCATCGGCTGGCCCATGCGGTCGGTGGGCGCCTCGGCGTAGGTGCGCCGGAAGGTCCCGCTGGTCCGGCTCTCGCCCGTCCCGATCAGGGTGACCTCGTGGCCGCGGGCGACCAGCCCCTCGACCAGCCAGTACACCATCGCCTCGATCCCGCCGTAGCCGCCTGGCGGCAGCGGGTACCACGGCGGTGCGACGACGGCGATGCGCAGCGGTGAGCGAGCCTGGTCGGTAGGCAAGCGGACCTCCTGGTCGGGACGCCACGGCCCCGATCGGCCGCTGCCAGGTGCGGCCGTTTCCGACCGGTCGGTAACCGACATGTCGGCACGCCCGGGACAGGTCTTTATCGATTCGTTAGCGGCTGAGCGCCCTGTTCCGTCACGCGTCGCCGGCTGAGGTGCCATAGGCCGCCGCCGTCACGAGGCCCTCAGGGGCTCCGTCACGAGGCCCTCAGGGGCTCCGTCCCTCGGCAAGCCTGCGGTACACCGCCTCGTACCCGTCGGCCATGACGGGGACGGCGAAGCGCTCGGCGACCCGCCGCCGGCACGCCTCCGGGTCGAGCTCGGCGGCACGCTCGATGGCTGCTGGCAGCTCGGCCCGGTCATCGCGGACCCAGCCGGTGACGCCGTCCTCGACCACCTCGGGCACCGACCCGCCGCGCAGGGCCACCACCGGGGTACCGCAGGCCATCGCCTCGACCATGACCAGGCCGAAGGGCTCGTCCCACTGGATCGGGAAGACCAGGCAGCGGGTCCTGGCCAGCAGGTCCTTCTTCTGCTCGTTGTCGGCCTGCCCGAACCACTCGGCGTCCGGCCCGAGCAGCGGCTGCACCTGCTCCTCGAAGTACCGCTTCTCCTCGGGCTCGGCGCACTTGGCCGCCACCACGATGCGGCGCCCAGCCGACCTGGCCGCCTCGATGGCCAGGTCGGGGGCTTTCTCGCCGTTCATCCGGCCGAGGAACAGGCAGAAGTCCTCCTTCTCGGCCTGGAACGGGTACTCGTCGACCGGGATCGCGTTGTGGACCACCCCCGACCAGGGCAGGTCGGGCGCGCGCGAGCGCTGGTACTCCGAGATCGCGACCAGGCAGACGCTAGGGCCGAGGTTGGCGTAGTACTCCGCCAGGTCGCCCTCGATCGGGCCGTGGGTGGTGACCACGGTCGGCGACGGCCGCGCCCGCGCGGTGAGCGGCCCGGCCAGGGAGTGGTCGTGGACCACGTCGACGTCGAGCTCGCCGAGGTGCTCGGCAGCGATCAGGGCGTGGGTGACCTCGGGGATGGGCTGGCCGATCTTGGCGCTGGGCGGCTCGGCAAAGGTCTGCCGGAACCCGCCCGACACGGTGGGCTGGCCGGCGCCAATCAGGGTGACGTCGTGGTCGCGGGCGCTCAGCTCCTCGCTGAGCGAGTAGACCATCGCCTCGATGCCGCCGTACCCGTCCGGGGGGAGCTGGTACCAGGGCGGCGCGACCATCGCGACCCGGAGGAGCCTGCCAGTAGGGGAAGAGTGGTTGCCAGGCAACGGGGGTCCTCCTGACCGCATCGCAGCCACCCGTCCTCCGCGGTGGCTACCCAAGCAAGCATTACCGGCCAGACCGGCAGGCAAACGACGAGTTCAACGCTGCTGCTACGATCGGCGCCATGAGCGACGACGCAGGCGGCACCGTCCGCACCCGGTTCGCGCCCTCGCCGACCGGGTTCCTCCACGTCGGCACGGCGCGCACCGCCCTGTTCAGCTACCTCTACGCGCGCAGGCACGGCGGCGCCTTCGTGGTCCGCATCGAGGACACCGACGTGGAGCGCAACGTCGAGGGCGGCGCCGACTCGATCGCCGATGCCCTGCGCTGGCTCGGCCTGTCGTGGGACGAGGGGTACGGCGTGGGCGGGCCCAACGGGCCGTACGTGCAGACCGAGCGGCTCGACCGCTACCACGCCGCCGTCAACGCGATGATCGCCCAAGGCGACGCCTACCCGTGCTACTGCACCGCCGAGGAGCTCGAGGAGCGGCGCCGTGCCGCCGAGGCGCAGGGCCGCCCGCCCGGCTACGACGGCCGCTGCCGCCACCTCACCGGCCAGCAGCTGCGCGCCTTCGCGGCCGAGGGCCGCAGGGCCGCGGTGCGGTTCCGGCTCCCCGACGACGGCGAGACGGTGGTGGACGACCTGATCCGGGGGACGGTCCGGTTCGACAACGCCACCCTCAGCGACTTCGTGATCCTGCGGCCGAACGGGATCGCCACCTACATGCTGGCGGCCGTGTTCGACGACGTCGACATGGGCGTCAGCCACGTGATCCGGGGCGAGGACCTGTTCCCGTCCACGCCCAGGCAGGTGCACGTGTTCCGCGCCCTGGGCCGGCCCGAGCCGCCCCAGTTCGCCCACCTGCCCCTGCTCGTCGGGCCCGACCGCAAGAAGCTCTCCAAGCGGCGCGACCAGGTCTCGCTGCAGGCGTTCCGGGCCCAGGGCTACCTGCCCGAGGCGATGGTCAACTACCTGGCCCTGCTCGGCTGGTCCCTGGACGACCACACCGAGCACTTCAGCCTGGCCGACCTGGAGCGGTCATTCTCGGTCGAGCGGGTGTCCCACAACCCGGCCGCGTTCGACGACAGGAAGCTGGCGGCCGTGAACGGCTGGTGGATGCGCCAGCTCGACCCGGACGACTTCGCCGGCCGCGCCCTAGAGCTCGTCCGCCAGGCCGGCTACCCCGACGCCACCCCGGAGCTGTTGCGCCGGGCCGCGCCGCTGGTGGTCGAGCGGGTCACCCGCCTCGACGAGGTCCCCGGCATGGTCGGGTTCCTGCTCACCGACGACGTCGTCATGGACCCGGCCGCCGTCGCCAAGGTCCTCGACGGCGAGGGCAGAAGCTTCCTGGAGGACGCGGCCAAGCGCCTCCAGCCGCTGGAGCCGTGGACCGCCGAGGCGATTGAGGCGACCCTGCGAGGTCTGCAGCAGGAGCGGGGCCTCAAGCCGAAGCAGGCGTTCCAGCCCATCCGCCTGGCCGTCACGGGAAGCCTCGTGAGCCCGCCGCTGTTCGAGTCCATGGAGTTGCTCGGCCGGGGCCGCTCGCTCGCCCGCCTGGACCGGGCGAGGACCTTGGTCGGTTGAGGGGAGAGGGCGGAAGCCGGTACGATGCGCGAGCCCGTGGGCGTAAGGCCCATGCTCACCCATGGGGTGTGGGGTAATTGGCAGCCCGACGGGTTCTGGCCCCGTTAGTCTAGGTTCGAGTCCTAGCACCCCAGCACAACGCAGCACGGCCCCGTCGTCTAGTGGCCTAGGACGTCGCCCTCTCAAGGCGGTAACGGCGGTTCGAATCCGCTCGGGGCTACCCAACCTACCCCTGGGCGAACCGCGCCATCAGGCTGGTGGCGGCCGTTCGGCAGCCGGAACACCGGGACGATGTGGTCGCGGCTGTGCACGCGGATCTCCGCGACCAGCGCGTCGATCAGGGTCTTGCGCACCGGCAGCGGCCCGTGCCGGACCGCCGCGCGGACCCGCTCGAGCAGCTCGGCCACCTCTTGCGGGTTGGGTGTCGGATGGGGCTCGGTGTCCAGCAGGTCGCGCAGCTCGTCCTGGCGGGTGTTGAGCTCGACCAGCTTGGTGGTGAGCGCCTCGCCCGCACTGCTGCTCGCGGAGGGTGCCGGCTTCAAAGGCGTCCAGGTAGCGGTTGATTGCGGCTTCGGCCTTGGCGATCTCGCCGCCCACCGCGCGCAGCTCCTCCTCGTACTGCTCGCGCAGGGTCGCGGCCTGGCGGCGGGCGGCGCCGATGGCGCGTTCGAACAGGTCGGTCTGCTCGTAGGCGGCCACCAGCGCCTGGAGCACGGCCTGGTCGAGCTGGTCGGCGGCCAGCCGGTCGGCGGCGCACGCCAGCCTGCCGTGGCGGTGGCGGGTGTAGCAGGTGTAGTAGCGGTAGCGCTGACTGCGGCCGTGGGCGACCATCCCCAGGTAGCGCTTGCCGCACCCTTCGCAGATCACCCGCCCGGTGAGCAGATAGGTCGTGGCCGAGGCTGCCCGCTCGGCGGGGGTGTCGCCCCGCTCGGCCAGCAGCGCCTGGGCCGCCTCGAACAGCGGCTGGTCCACCAGGGGAGGATGGGGGGCGGGATGGTAGCTGCCCCGGAAGTAGATCTCCCCCAGGTAGACGCGGTTGCGCAGCACCGTCAGGATGGCCAGGTGGTTCCACGGCCGGCCGGTGCGGGTGCGGTGGCCGCGGTCGTTGAGCCGGCCGGCGACCGCCTTGGCGCCGAGCCGCTGGTTGACGTACAGGTCGAAGATGACCGGGACGAGCGGCGCCTCCTCCGGATGCGGCAGGAGATGGTGGGTAGTCTGGTCGACCTGGTAGCCGAACGGTCGGTAGCCGCCGCACCAGGCGCCGCGGGCGGCCTTGCACTCCATCCCGGCAACGATCCGGTCGATGATGGTGGCCCGCTCGAACTCGGCGAAGGCCCCGAGGATCTGGATGAGCATGCGGCCGACCGGGGTCGCGGTGTCGAAGTGCTCGCTGACCGAGCGGAACGCCACCCCGGCCCGGTCGAGTTCGTCCAGGATCTCCAGCAGGCCCCGTAGGGAGCGGGCGATGCGGTCGACGCGGTAGACCAGCAGCACGTCGAAGCGCCCGGCGCGGGCATCCCGCAGGCTGGCCTGGAGCCCAGGACGGTTTAGGGTGGCGCCGCTCATGTCATCGGAGTAGGTACGCACCAGCTGCCAGTCGTCCTGGCTTTGGATGTAGGCCTTGAGCTTGGCGTCTTGGGCTTCGATGGAGAACGGCTGGTGCGCCTGGTCGAGCGAGCGGCGGGTGAGGGTGGCAACCCGAACGGGCATGCCGAATCCCTCCTTCCGGTGTAGGCGTTGGGCGGGCTGTGGCCGGATGGTTGGGCCAGGAGGGCTCCGCTCGACCTGGTTGTCAAGCGCGCCAACGGCTGGACGGCTTCATCGGCTCGCTGCCCGACGGCTACGACACGATCGTCGGGGAGCGTGGCCACCTGCTGTCGGGCGGGGAGAAGCAGCGGGTCGCGATCGCCCGGGTGATCCTCAAGGACCCGCGCATCCTGCTGCTGGACGAGGCCACCTCCCACCTGGACACCGTCTCCGAGCAGCTCATCCAGGCGGCCCTCAAGCCGCTGTTTGCCGGGCGGACCACGATCGCGATCGCCCACCGGCTGTCGACGGTGCTGGCCGCCGACCAGATCCTGGTGCTGGACCACGGCCGCCTGGTCGAGCGCGGCACCCACGCCGAGCTGCTGGTCGCCGGTGGCCTGTACGCCGAGCTGTACGAGCGCCAGTTCCAAGCCCGGGCGGCCGGCCGTCGCCCAGCTCAGCCGCTGACCATCGTCGGTCTCCAGTCGCAATGCGGCGTGTGGCCGCTCAGCTTCGGCCGCCCGCAGCAGCGCCTCGCGGATCCAGCGCTCCTGCGGCTGGCCGGCGAACCGGTGCTCGAGGCGGTAGAGGCGGCAGGCGAGCGTGTACTCGCCGGCTGGCTGGCTGCCGGGCTCGACGTCGTGGCCGTCGACCCGCACGGTCGGGGAGCCGGGGAAGCGGGCCCGTTCGGCCGCCGCCTGGTCGGCGATCAGGGTGGTGCGCCGTTCGGCGTCGATGCCGAGGGCGGCTCGGATCCGCTCCACCAGCGCCAGCGCCGCCTGGTAGTTGGGGCAGTCCGCGGTGTGGAGCATCTCGATCACCGGGCGGCGTGCCAGCTGATCCGTCGTCATCGTGCGCCTCCCCTGCCGGCCGGCCTGTCACCTACCGGCTCTATGGGCTGGCGGGCCCTTCCGTGGGCGGCCGGCGCTCCAGGTGGTCGACGGGCCAGAACACGGCGCAGCCGATCTGGTCGTCGCGGCCGAGCAGCCAGTTGGACACCGCCAGCACCTCGCACCCAGCGTAGCCGCGCAGTGCCGCCAGCAGCATCGAGCCGCCCGTAGAAGAGGAGCGCGGCGTCGCTGGTGACCTGCAGGGCCGGCGCATACCAGAACGTCAGGTACAGGGCGAGGAAGACGGCCAGGTTGAGCGCGTGGCGGACCGGGCCGGTCGCCTCCAGCCGGCTCGGCGTGCGCCGGGCCCGCCGCCACTGCCAGGCCAGCAGCACCGCCGGGAAGCCCAGCAGGCCCAGCGCCCACGAGGACAGGTGGAAGCCTCTGGGCAGGTGGCCTTGGACCACGCTGCCGACCAGCAAGGCCCGACGATGAGCCGCGCCGCGGTCCCGACGGGCCCGATCCCGCGGCGGCGTGTTGGCTGGTCGATGCCGGTTGCTGCCATGACGCTCACCTCTTCGGATCATTGTCGTCCGCCGCCTGCTGGGGGGGGCGTACCGGGCTGCGGCCGGCATCTGGGTCCAGCAGGCGGCCGAAGATCCGCCTGGCCGCCTCCAGGGCCTCCGCCTGACTGAGCAGGTCAGCAGCGATGCTCGGGTGGGCCGTGCGGTAGGCGTCGGCGGCGCGGGGGTCGGCGTGGAAGTTGATGTAGGGGCAGCAGCAGTCGGCGACCGCGCCGCAGGCGTCGCCGCTGCCGGCCGTGGCCGCCAGCACGACGGTGGTGGCCGGCTCAAAGTGCCAGGCACCGTCGTGGACCTTGATGGTGATCGGCCTGCCGCTGCTTGGGTCGGTGGAGGCGATCCGTCCGTCGCGGCGGGTCATCTGCGGGATCCCCAGCGCGTCCAGCGCGCACATCGCGTGTACGGTCGGGCCGCCGGCCAGCTCCACTCGATGCGGGGTCGGCCGTCCGGAGAAGGGATAGGCGACGCTGACCATACCGGTGGCCGGGTCGGTGTGGACCACGTCGGCGGCGGCCAGAGCCACAAGCGCCGCCTTCGGGTCGACTTCCAGCTCCGCCGCCATACGGGCAACAACGGCGGGGCCGGGTGGGCCGGCCTGGGTGAGGAACGCGCCAAGCAGCCGTCGGTGGAACTCCTGGAGCGGGGTGGGCAGGGCGGCCTGGCGGTCGGTGACGCCGCGGGCCGGCAGCCCGAGTCGGGCGAGCCGGGCCTCCAGCTCGTCGGGGGCGGCGGGCTGCTGGGAAGGGTTGGCGGTCATGTGGCGGCTCCTTGCTAGGCAGCGCAGCAGGACAGCTTGCTGACGTCGCGGGTGAAGGTCTGGGCGGCGAGCTTGAGCGCCTCGGCCATGGTCAGGTACGGCGACCAGATGCTGGCCAGCTGGTCGGTGGTCATGCGCGCATGCAGGGCGTAGACGGCGGCGGCGATGACGTCGCCGGCGTCCTGGGCGATGGCGTGGACGCCGAGCAGGCGGCCGGTTGAGCGTTCGGCCACGAGCTTGATCAGCCCGCGGGTGTCGCGGTTGACCAGGGCCCGCGGTACGTGCTCCAGCGGGAGCACCCGGCACCGGCAGGCAAGGCCCTGCCGGGCGGACTGCTGGTCGGTGAGGCCGACCGCGGCGATCTGGGGGCTGGTGAAGGTCACGCGGGGCAGCAGGCGGTAGTCGAGGGCGCGGTCGGCCTGCCCGAAGGCGTTGTCGACCATCAGCGTGCCGTGGGCGGCGGCGACGTAGACGAACTGGGGATGGCCGGTGACGTCCCCGGCGGCCCAGATGCGGGGGTTGGAGGTGCGCAGGTAGGCGTCGACCCTGACCTCGCCGCGTTCGCCAATGTGGACGCCGACCTCCTCCAAACCGAGCCCGTCGGTGACCGGGCGGCGGCCGGTGGCGACCAGGACCTGCTCGGCTTGCATTGTCAGCGGCTTGCCGTTGTGGTGGGCGGTGAGGCTGTAGCCACGCTCGTCCCGGTCCACCCGGGTGAGCGTGGTGGCGGTGTGGGCCGTGATGCCCTCGTCGGCGAACGCAGCCGTGATCGCCTGGCTGATCTCTGGTTCCTCCAGCGGCGCCAGCCGATCCAGCACCTCCACCACCGTGACGCGACTGCCGAGGCGGGCGAGCAGCTGGCCCAGCTCCAGGCCGATGTAGTTGCCGCCGATCACCACCAGGGAGACGGGCAGCTGCGTGAGTTCCATCGCGCTGGTGGAGGTCAGGTAGCCGGCCTCGGCCAGCCCGTCGATCGGTGGTGCCCAGGGGGTGGCGCCGGTGGCGATCAGGTAGTGGCCGGCCTCGACGTGGTCGCGTGCGCCGTCGGCGCGCTCCACCGCCAGCGCCGGTCCGGGCACGAACCGCGCCTGGCCGCGCAGGATCGCAAAGCCATAGTCGGCAGCCAGGTCGACGTACTTGCCGGCTCGCATCCCCGCCACCAGCGTGGCCTTGCCGGCAAGCAGCTTGGGCAGGTCGACCGGACCGGCGTGGGTGTGGATGCCGGGGAACGGCTGGCGGGCGGCGACATGGCGGGCTTCGGCGGCGGCCAGCAGCGCCTTGCTTGGCACGCACCCGGTGTTCACGCAGGTGCCGCCGATGGTGCCGCGTTCGATCAGCACCACGCCAAGGTCGCGTCGGCGGGCGGCGATCGCCGCGGCGAACGCCGCCCCGCCCGAGCCGATCACCGCCAGGTCGTACTCCATGCCTGCTCCCTGATTTGTTCTGTGTGCTGGATTGGTGACCTGGACGTTCAGGCCTGCGGGTGCTGTGGGGGGCCGGCGAACAGGCGCGCCATGCGGCGGGCCACCTGGGACGTCTCGGCCACCGGCAGGACCTCCCCGTCGGGGTGGCGGGCGTGCCAGTCGGCGGCCGCCTCGGCGGCGTGGAAGTAGTGGCCGTAGATGCAGACCTGCTGGCGCACGTCCGACAGCTCGCGCGGGGGCAGCATGGAGACCACCGCAGCGGCCGGGTCCACCCGCCGCACCCCCTGGGAGGTGAGGTCGACGCTGACCGGCTGGCCGGTGGCGCGGCAGGGCGATTCGACCCGGGCGGACACCTCCAGCAGCGGCGGGAACAGCAAGGTGTCGAACGCGCACCAGGCCCACAGGATCCGGCCGTTCACCACCATGCGGTGGGGGGTCGGCCGCAGGGACAGGCCGGCGCCGACCAGCCGCCCGTCGCCGTCCCATTCGACGCCGAGGTCACCCAGCGCCCGGGTGACCTGCTCCACCGGCCGCCCGGTCACCTCCACCAGCCGCTCGACGGCAACCGGCTTGCCCTTGGCCAGCTCCCGCAGCATGGCCAGGTACAGTGGCCGGCTCTCCTGGAACTCGCGGCTGTGCCGCATCCAGCCGAACTGTCGCTCGGCGATCTGGTCGACGGTGCCGGTTGCCATGGCCTGTGCCTCCTGCAGCGTGCCGTTCGCCGCTCCGACCCGCCTCGTGCGCGGGTCGGAGCCCACCCTAGACCTTCCCGTATACTGGAAGGTCAAGACCGGGGAGGCGACATGCGCATCGGTGAATTGGCAGCGCGGGCGGGCATCTCGACCAAGGCGATCCGCTACTACGAGCAGATCGGCATCCTGACCCCACCCGTCCGCACACCGTCGGGCTATCGCGCCTACGACCAGGCCGCGCTCGGGCGGCTCGGGTTCGTGCGCGCGGCCCAGGCGCTCGGTCTCACGCTCGGCGAGATCCGCCAGGTCATCGCCTTCCGCGACGACGGCGCCGCGCCCTGCGCCCACGTCACCGGCCTGCTGCAGCGCCGCGTCGCCGAGCTCGGCGTCCGCATCGCCGAGCTCCAGCAGCTCCGCGGCGAGCTGGAGCAGCTCGCCGAGCGGGCAGCGACCCTGGATCCCAAGCAGTGCACCCCCGAGCGCGTCTGCCACATCATCGCCTGAGCACCGCGTCGCCCGACGCCACACGCCGGCGCAGCTCGCGGTGCCGGCCCGGTGGCGCGGCGGCGACCGTGCGTCCCCGGCTTCAGCGAGGCGAGGCGCCAGACGACCGGCTGGCCGTCTCCGCCAGCCAGCAGCAGCCGCATCCACGGGAAGCACCGGTGACCGCTCCTGCGGTCGCCATGGCCGCCCCACCCCGGCCAGCTCCGAGCCAGCCCGTAGAGGCGGCACTCCCTCGGACGCCCTAGCCGGCTGGCCGGTCGTGCCCTGCCATGGGGCGGTGAGGGCTCCAGCAGCGACGACCCTCGACCCGGACGACAGCGCCGAACGGCTCGGGGAAGTGGGACGCGCCAGCCACATCCGCTCGGCCTCCACCCGGTCCAGCAGCGCCTGCCTGGTCCTTCGCGCCGTCTCGGGCTGGAGGTCGCTGCGGGGGCACCAGGCCGGCTCACTGACTTGCGCCGGATGGTTGGCCACATCGCCCCAGAGCAGCACCGCGTCCTCACCGGATGCCACCAGCAGGCTCTGCGAGCCCGGAGTGTGGCCGGGGGTGCGCAGCACGGTGAGCTCGGCGTCCAGCACGCGGTCACCGTCCAGCAGCTCGAGGACCCCGAGGGTCTGGAGCGGGCGGACGCACCGCTCGAACGCCTCGCGGTCGTTGTCGTCGCCCTCACGGGCGAACAGCTCCCAGTCGGCCCGCTGGATCAGGTAGCGAGCGTTGGGGAACACGGCCCGCGGCCGGTCGCCGTCCCAGGCCAGGTTCCAGCCGACATGGTCCAGGTGTAGGTGGGTGAGGACGACCGCGTTCACCCCGCCCGGGTCGACGCCGGCAGTGGCCAGCTCCTGCGGCAGCCGCCCCGATGCCCCGATCCACCGGGCCCCCGGCGCCGCGCCGCCACCAACCCCCGTGTCGACCAGCACGACCCGGTCCCGGGCGCGGACCAGGAAGCACCAGTCCCGCAGCCGCCACCGGTCGGTTCCGCTGAACGCCCCGGGATATCGCCGCCGGTACGGCTCCCACGCCCGCCGGGCAACCTCGGGGAAGGCCAGGTCCAGCGCGACCGGGAAGTCGCCCACGACATCGCAGAGCGCCGTGACCTGCACGGCCCCAACGTTCATCGTCTCGTGCGGCATGTTCGCTCCACAACGCTCTTGGACGTGTCGCATGCAGGCAGCCGGTCGGGCTAGGTCAGGTCGTCCGGGAGCAGGTCCAGCAGCAGCCCGTCGTGCCAGCTGCCGTCGGGGCCGCGTTCGTAGCGGCGCATGACCCCCACCGGTCGGAACCCGACGCGCTGGTAGGAGCGGATCGCCTGCTGGTTGTGGGCGGCAGGATCGATGGTGATGCGGTGATGGCCGCGGTCCCCGAACAGGTAGCGGGCCAGGGTCCGGATGGCGTCGGCGCCCAGCCCGCGACCGTGCCAGGCCGGGTGCAGGAAGATGTCGATGGCGGCGTGGCGGTAGTCAGGCTCGGGCTCCTCCCGGTACTGGATGAGCCCGATCAGCTGACCGTCGGCCTCGATGGCGAAGGGCACCGTGCCGTCGTCGGGATCGATCAGCTCATGCTGGACGCGGTCCAGGTCGAAGCTGCCCCACCAGCGGGCGACGTCGGGGTGGGTGAGGATCTCGGTCAGCCGTGCGGCGTCGTCGGTGGTCACGGGCCGGAGGCGGACGACCTCGCCGTGCAACAGCCCGGGCGTGGGGGTGGTCATGGATACCTGCCCTGAGCGTCCCGGTGTCGAGCGACCAGCTCGTAATGCTGGGCGTGCTGGTCGAAGCGAGCGAGCAACTGCCTGGCGCTCGCCGGGACGACTGCGGCCGTGCTGGCCGGGCCCGCAAAGGACTCCACCGCTGCCCAATCGTCGAAGGTCATGATGGTGAGGAACTCGACCTCGGCGTGGTTGTGGTCGTGGCGACGCAGGAGGTCCACGCCGCGTAGGCCGGGGATTCCCCTGGCGATGATGGTGGGCACGATGGTGGTGTCGAGCAGCTGCTGGTAGGCGTCCGCGTTGTCGCCACTCGTCCAGCCGTGCCAGATCCGCACGATCATCGATGGTCACCCCTCCCTCTGTACTGTGCACGCGGGCCGTGGCTGGACCATGACGGTCAGACCACCCGGAGGTTGCCCATCATGGCCATGTCCTCGTGCTCCGGGGTTGTGGCAGTGGAAGACGTAGCGGCCGCGCTAGCCGCTGAAGTGGGCGTTGCGCGGTCACTACGGGGATGCTGGCGTCAGCTGGTGGACGGCAGCGGCGAACCGGCCTGGGTCGGTGACCGCAAAGCCGTGGCCGAAGCAGGCCAGCCGCGGCCGCAGCTCGGCCAGGCGGCGCGCGGAGCGCCGGTTCTGCTCGTCGTCGGACGACAGCGCCGCCGGCGCCAACACCAGCCGGGGCCGATCGGGCCGCAGGCCGAAGTTGGCCAGCACATCGCCGCAGAGCAGCACCCGGTCGCGTGCGCGCCAGAACGCCAACGCCCCGGACGAATGTCCCGGGACCTCCAGCACCTCGAACCCCCCGACGAGGTCGCCTTCCCGCAGGGCCCGGGCGACCGGGTGGGCGGTCACCGGCGCCAGAGCCCGCTGGAGCCGGTTGGCCAGGGGCGAGCCGTGGGTGTCGACCCGGCCGCTGGTGATCGCGGCGGCGTCGCCGGCGCCGCACCACAGCGGCAGGTCGAAGGTGTGGCACAGCTAGGCCGAGCAGCCGGCGTGGTCGAAGTGGGCGTGGGTGAGCAGGTGCGCGCTGAGCTGGCGGCCGGCGAGTTGTCGGGCGAGGCGGCGGCGGCTCCAGCGCACCCCGGCGTCGACCACGACGTCGCCGAGCAGGTAGACGTTGAGGGTGCGGCCGGGCCCACCGCGGGCCAGGTGCAGGCCGGGGCCAGCTCATGCAGCGGCTGAGGATGCCCGGCAGGGTGCGCTGGCGCGCCGCGGAACGGTGGGGTCACGTCGAGCTCCCGGCCAGTAGGTGCGGTTGGCGATCGGTTGCGGGGTCCGCGGTGGCCGCCCCGCCCAGCGGGACCAGGGCCAGCAGGACGAGCCCGACGGTCAGCGCCATGGGGCGCAGCGGCGAGGTCACGGACAGATGCCTTCCTATGGTCAGTGCTGATGTGGCTCCTTGGCCCGGTAGTCACCTTCCTGCTCAGCTGGCCTTGGCGTGTCGATGTTTGGGTTCTGAAGCCGTCACCGTACTGGCGGGCTGGAGACGGGGCATCACGCGGAGGTGGAACACGCGGTGGAAGCTTCCAAGGGATCCGGAGGGGTCTGGAGCAGCGGCGTGGTCAGGTGATGAGGCCGAGCCTGCGGGCGTGGGCGACGGCTTCGGTGCGGTTGGTCGCGCCGAGCTTGTCGAAGATGTGGCTGGTGTGCTTTTTCACCGTCTCCAGCGTGACCACCAGCTCCTGGGCGATGTCGCGGTTGCGCCTGCCCGCGGCCAGCAGCCGCAGCACCTCCAGCTCCCGGTCGGTGAGGGGCTCGATCAGCCCGATCAGCCCCCTCGCGGTGAGGGCGGAGCTGCCCACCCTGCCACGCGGGATGGGCTCGAACGCTTGGACGACCCGGTGCAGATGTTCCCGTCCCGGGCTGGGGGTCGCCGCGACGCGGCCTCGCTGCCGCGCGCCGATGAGGCTGCGCAGCAGGGCAGCCATCGGCGGTCCTTCGTCGGCGAAGACGCGGATGAAGCCCTCCGGCTGGGCCAAGGCGAGCGCCTCGGCCAACAGGGTGACGGCGCCTTGGTGGTCCCCGGCCGCCTGGAGCGCCAGGGCCCGCAGGGTGCGGATCTGGATGAGGCTGCCCGTCCGGCGCTGGGACTCGGCAAGCGCGTCCAGGCGCTCCAGCAGCCCGAGGGCCCGCTCGGGCGCGGACTGGGCCAGCAGGACCCGCGCCAGCACCAGGTGCTCGCCCTGCCGCTGAAAGGAGAACTCGTCGTCCTCGGCCAGCCCGCGTTCCTGCGTCCAGCGGACGGCCTCATCGATGCGGCCCTGGGCCAGCAGCAGCCGGGCGCGTTCGGATGGGGCCCCGTAGGCCAGGTCGACGATGTCCTGCCGTGGATACAGCCGGCAGGCTTCGTTCATCGCCTCCAGGGCGGCATCCGCCTGACCCATGGCCTGGCGGATCCAGGCCAACGCGACCAGCGCGCGATCCAGCTCCGTTAGCTCGATCACCTGCCGGCACAAGTCGACGCCCTCGATCGCGTGGCGCAGGGCGTCGTCCAACTGGTTGCGTTCGTAGAACACCAGGGCGATCCCCAGGTGCGCCTCACCGGCGTGGTAGGCCGAGAAGCCGCCGCCCTGGGCGGCGAAGCGCAAACCCTCCCGGTAGGTACGCAGGGCCGCGCCCAGCTTGCCCCGCGTCTGCTGGACCAGGCCCAGGCTGATGCACGACGACAGCAGGGGATAGAACTCCGGCGCCGCCCGGCCCTCGGCCAGCACCTTGGCGAGGGCGGGCTCGGCGTCCGCGAGGCGCCCGCGCATGCAGTCCGCAATCGCCAACAGCCAACGGGCAAGCAGGCGAGGGCCGCGCTCCTGCTCGGCCAGCTCGGCCAGCGCGGCGCTGGCGAATGCGGCGGTTCCCTCGGCGTCGCCCCTGTCGACCGCGAGCTCGGCGCGCAGCAGCGCGATCGCGGCGCGGATCTCCGCCACCATGCCGCCCTCGGTGGGCACCACGAGCTCCCGCGGCTGCTGGTCGTGGTCGACATCGCGCTCCGCGTGCTGCAATAGGCGCTCGGTCGACTCGAAGTGGCCGCTGTGGTAGTGCAGCAAGGCCTGCGCCAGGCACAGCGGCGGTCGGGACCGGATCGCGTCGTCGGGGAGCAGCGACAGCCATCGCGCAAGGATGGCGCTCTCCCCACGGCGGAGGGTCTCGCCCAGGTGCTCCTCTACCAGGCGCGCCGCCCACAGTGCATCCCCCGACGCCAAGGCATGGCGGATCGCGTCGTCGGTCACGCCGTGCCGCTCGCACCAACTGGCGGCCCGGCGGTGCAGCTCCGGGACCCGGTCGGCCTCGGCCCGTTGCAGCCGGGCACGCAGCAGCTCAGCGAACAGGTGATGGTAGCGGTACCAGCGGCGCTGCTCGTCCAGGGGGACCAGGAACAGGTTGGCGCGCTCCAGCTCCTCCAGCATGTCCTGGCCGTCGGAACCGCCGGTGACCGCATCGCACAGCGGGCCGCTGAGCCGCTCCAGGACCGAGGTCTCCAGCAGGAAGGCCCGGACCCGGTCTGGTTGGCGCTCCAGCACCTCCTCGCTGAGGTAGTCCAGGACGTAGCGATGCGTTCCCGCGAAGGCGCCCAGGAACGCATCGGGGTCTGGTCGTTCCCGCAGCGAAAGCGCGGCCAGCTGCAGGCCCACCGCCCACCCTTCGGTCCGCGTCTCCAGCGCGGCGACCGCCTCCAAGGACAGGTCGAGTCCCCACGCCTCCTGCAGGAAGGCCGCCGTTTCCTCGGCGGTGAACCGGAGGTCGGCGGCTCGCAGCTCGGCGAGCTGGCCCCTGGCACGCAGCCGCGCCAGCGGCAGGGGCGGGTCGCTGCGGCTGCTGACGACCAGGTGCAGCTGTGGCGGCAGGTGGCGCAGGAGGAAGGCCATGCCCTCATGGATCGGCGCCGATTCCACGACGTGGTAGTCGTCCAGGACCACCACCACCTCGCTGGGCAGGGCCTGCAACTCGTTGATCAGGGCGGTCACCAGGCCCTGGCTCGACGGGACCGCCGGAGCCGTCAGGAGTGGAAGCACCCGTCCGCCGACGCCGATACCCGCACGGTCGAGCGCCGCGACCACATACCGCCAGAAGCGTGCCGGGTCGTTGTCGCCTTCATCCAGCGACAGCCAGGCAACCGGCCAGCTCACGCTGGTGGCCCAGTCGGCCAGCAGGGTGGTCTTGCCGAACCCCGCGGGCGTGCACACAAGGGTCAGCTCCCGGGCCATCCCCTGGTTGAGCCCCTCAAGCAGGCGGGACCGGGCCAGGCGGTCCGGGCGCGTCCGCGGGATGGTGAGCTTGGTGGCGAGGAGATTATCCCGCTCACGAGTTGCCGCCCGGTCCGTCGACGACGTAGCCGGCTTGGCCATCGCATCACCCGGCGCGCATTCGGCGAGGATCACCTTCCGGGCATTGATTCTAATTGCGCGTCCGGCTGACCGCTCTGCCGAGGTGCCGCTCTGCCCGTTGACATTCCACCGGGTGTTCCACCTTCGCGTGATGCCCCGACGTGGCCATCGTCCATACCGTTGGCCGCATGCCAGCGACGACGGAGCCAAGGAGACCGGAGATGGTACGTGCCCGGCCGCTGCTCCGCCTGCGATGGCGAGGCCCACAGCCCCTCGGGCAGGGAGGCGAGCAGGGGTGAGCGGCGCTGGGTGGCCGGCCCGCTACGAGGTTCGGGTGGACGGCGTGCTGGATGGCCGCTGGTCGGAGTGGTTCGGGGGGCTGCAGATCAGCAGCCAAGGTGACCAGACCATCCTGTCGGGCACACTGCCGGATCCGTCGGCGCTGCATGGGGTCCTCAACAAGGTGTTCGACCTGGGTCTGTCCGTCATCGCCGTGTGCCGCCTCCCCTCCGGAAGACAGCCGTGATGAAGCGGGGTTCCGCCCTGGGGCTGGCGATCGGGTACGCGATCATGGTTGCTGCGCTGGCCGCGGCGATCCTGAGTTCCTTTGCCCTCGGCTCCCGCCGCGAGCCTGCCGTCAACGCCGCCGGCGTCTACCGGCTGGACCCGCCGGCGTTGTGCCTTGGGAGGCAGGTGGAGGTGCGGCAGTCGGGCCGGTTCGTCGACATCGCCGGGGAGCGCGGCGCCGGCGGGAACCTCGAAGTCGACCGCCGCCGGCTCACCGGCGAAGTCCGCTGCGCAGGCGGCTCCACCGTCCCCCTCCAGGCCACCCTGACCGGGGATGCCGGCCGACGGTCGCTCAGCGGAGAGCTGGGCGGAGACCGCTTCCGCGCCACCATCCTCCGCGACCGTCCCGAGCCGACCGAGGCGGTAGCGGGGTCGGGGGAACGGTTGACCCCCGAGGCGCTGTTCGGCCGCCTGATGCTGGCCATCGCGGCGGTGATCGTCGCCGCCCGCGCCACCGGAGCCCTGGCCGCAAGGATCGGCCAACCCAAGGTGATGGGGGAGGTCCTGGCCGGCATCCTCCTGGGCCCCACCCTGCTGGGCGCCCTGCTGCCCGACGTCCAGGCCTACCTGTTCCCACCCCAGGTCATCCCGCTGCTGTCGGCGGCCGCCGACCTTGGGCTGGCCTTCTACATGTTCCTCGTGGGCCTGGAGCTGGACCCCCGGCTGCTCAGGGGTCGGGTGGCGCCGGCGGCGTTCGTCGCCACCGCCAGCGTGGCCGTCCCCCTGCTGCTGGGCGTCGTCCTGGCCCTGCCGCTGTTTACGCTCCTTGCACCTGCGACCAGCTATGCGCCCTTCGCACTGTTCCTCGGGGCGGCCCTGTCCATCACCGCCTTCCCGGTGCTGGCCCGCATCCTGGTTGAACGGCGGATGCTCAAGCGGCCGGTCGGGGCCATGGCCATGGCCGCGGCAGCGCTCAACGACGTGGCCGCCTGGTTCCTGCTAGCCGTCGCCATCGCCGCCGCCACCCCCGCGGGATCGCTGCTGGGCGCGTTCCGGATCCTGGCGCTGGCAGTGCTGTTCAGCGTGGTCATGGCGTTGGTCGTGCGTCGGCTGGTCGGCCGGGTGTCGATGGCCTACGACCAGGCCGGCCACGTCCCCGCCGGCTGGGTGGCGGCGATCTTGGTCGGCGTGCTGCTGTCGGCCTACGTCGCCAGCTGGATCGGGCTGGCAGCCATCTTCGGCGCCTTCGTGATGGGGCTTGTCCTGCCGCGGCGGGCCGACCTGACCCAGGAGGTGACCCGCCGGCTGGAGGACGTCGTGGTCACGGTGCTGCTGCCGCTGTTCTTCGTGGTCACCGGGCTTCGCGTGCAGCTCGGCCTGCTCGACCGCCCGGTCCTGTGGCAGCTGACGGCGGCGCTGCTTGGGGTGGCCGTGGCCGGCAAGTGGCTGGGGGCCACCGTGGCGGCCCGCTACGCCGGCCTGCAGGGGCGCGAGGCGATGGCCCTGGGGGCCCTGATGAACACCCGCGGGCTGACCGAGCTGATCGTCGTCACCGTGGGCTTGAACTACGGGGTGGTCTCGCCCGCGCTGTTCACCATGCTGGTAATCGTGGCCCTGGTGACCACCTTCATGGCCGGGCCCGCCCTGCGGCTGATCGACCCCAAGGGGCGGCTGTCGATGCCGCCGGAGGAGGAGCTGCGGGCGGCGCCCACCGTGCTCAAGCCGGAGATCCATGGTCCGGTGCCCGAGCGGTCGATCCTGGTCGCACCCCTGGATGAGCAGAACCTGGACGCTCTGGTGGCCCTGGCGGAGCCGCTGGCCCGAGTCGGCCCGCCTCGTGGGGTGATCCTGGCGCGGCTGCTGCAGCCACCCCAAGCGGCAACCGGCGGGTCCATCGCCGCAGAGCGGGAGCTGGTGGCGGCGACCCGGGTCCTTGATCGGCGTCGTGTCGAGTTGGTGGGCCGGCAGGTCGCGGCTCGGGCGATGGCCTGCATCTCGCCCGACCCCGGGCAGGACCTTGTTCGACTGGCCGGGCTGCGAGACATCGACCTGGTGCTGGTGGACGGTCGCCGCCCGCTCCTCGGCCAGGGTGTCCCTCGAGGCGGTCCGAGGACACCGCTTGAGCTGGCACCCGTCGACATCGCCTGCCTGGTCGGCCGCAGGGGAAGCGTTCCCCAGCTCGGCCCTGACCGTCCGGTCGCCGTCCCGTTCGGAGGCGCAGGGCACGACTGGGCCGCGCTGGAACTGGCCGCCCGGATCGCCGGCGCCCACGGGGCGACCATCCGGCTGCTGGGCGCCACCATCGAACCCGTCGCAGGGCAGCAGGATGTCACCGGCCTGCTGTCCGATGCCGCGCTGGTCGTCCAGCAACTGACCGGGGTGGCGACCGAGCCCGCCGCGGTATCCCCAGGCGGCGTTACCGTGGTGGCCCGGGACGCCGGGCTGTTCGTGGTGGGGCTCTCCGGCCGATGGCGGGCTGAGGGGCTCGGATCCATCCATGCCGAAATCGCCCACGTCATCCCCGCCCAGGTGCTGTTCGTGCGGCGAGGAACACGCCCCGGGATGCTGGCCTGGCCCCTGCCAGAACATGACCTCGCTGGGCTGCCCGGGCGGCCGCCCTCGCAGCAGCGCTGACCGGGTGGTGCAGCGGCCGACGGCCGGCTGCGGTGGAGGGCGTTCGCCGAGACGCTGCTCGCGCCGAGTTCCGCGTCGAACAGCCCTTACCGTCGGGCAGGGTCTACGCTGTGGCTGTGCTTGCCTGCTCGCCTTGCACCCTGACCAGGCAGGTCGCGGTCTTCGCTGGAGTCCCAGCTCATGGACAACGTCGCCGTGGATGGCAGCGACCTCGCCGTCGCCACCGATGGGCAACACTGGCGCATTGCGTGGCAGGCGCCTCCTGACCCGCCACCGGGGACGCCGCACGGCGCGGCGGCGGTGTGCGTCACCGCGATCGGATCGTCCTGGTCAGCAGCGACGGCCAGCGGTGGAGCCTGCCCGGCGGCCGCCCTCACCAGGATGAAAGCCGGGCCGAGACGCTGCGGCGTGAGCTGCGTGAGGAAGCCTGCGCCCAGGTGACCGGCTGCAGGCTCCTGGGGTTCACCCGCGGCGTGTGTGTGCGAGGACCGCAGGAAGGCTTGGTGCTGGTCCGGTCGCTGTGGCGGGCAGAGGTCAGGCTGGAGCGCTGGGAGCCGCGCTTTGAGATGACCCACCGCCGTTTGGTGCCACCGGGCGAGGCGTTGCGGTTGGTGACGGCCGCCGAGGAGGCCATGGGTCCGATCTATCGCCGGATGTTCGCGGAGGCCGCACTCGCACCCGCGGGTTGCGACGACCGCCCGAACCGGTGAACCGGCGCCCACGATTGCCCTGACGACACCAGCGTCAACAGTGCCGCCGCGTCTGCTTGACCTTCCTGACCCGGGATCACCGGCTGGAGTGCTGGTCGGCACGACCCAGCGCGTGGCGGGCCCGGGCGATGCCCTCACGGTAGGTCGGGGCCGTGGGGGTCCAGCCCAGCTCGGTCCTGGCCTTGCGGTTGGCGACCCGCCAGGTGCCGGTCAGCATCGCGTGGGCGTAGGGGAACGGCCGCAACACCCACCCGGGGACTCGCCGCGGCGGCGGCGTCCCGAACGCCTCGGCCACGCCCTCCAGGTACTCCCCCCAGACCACCGGGCGGTCGTCGACGATGTTGTAGGCCTGCCCGCCCCGCCCCCGCTCCAGGGCCGACACGGTGGCCGCCGCAGCGTCGTCGACGTAGACCAGCGACACGACCCCTCCGCCGTTCCACGGAATCGCCAGGCGGCGTCGCCGCAACAGGTCGACGGTCGCATCCAGGCCGGCGCCGGGTCCATAGAAGACCCCGTAGCGCAGCGCGATCCCCTCCACACCGTCAGCGCCCAACGTCTGCTGCTCGGTTGACCGCAGCGCGGTCAGGGTCGCCTGGAATGCCCCCCGCCCCGATGGCGCGAACCGGTCGCGTTCGGTCAGCATCCTGGTGCCATGGTCGCCGAAGCCATAGCCGTAGACCATCGACTGGGTCACGAAGCGGCGGGCGCCAACCACCCGCGCCACCGCCAGGAGGTTGGCCGTCCCCTGCGCCCGGAGCTGGTTGGTGCGCGCCAGGTCGCGATGGCGCATCGGCAGCTTCTTGAGGGCGGTGGCCTGCTGGACCACCGCATCGGCCCGCAGCCCGTCGACGGTAGCCAGCAAGGCCTGCCGGTCCAGGATGTCGGCGGTCAGCAGCTCGGCGCCCACGACCCAGGCATGGTCGGCCACCGGCGTGCGGGCAAGCCCCGTCACCTGGTGCCCTGCGGCGAGCAACGCCCGCACCAGCGGGATGCCGATGGCGCCGGTGGCGCCCGCGATCAGGACTCTCATGGCTGCCTCCGAGGCCGACTGGCGTCCACCAAGTGCTGGCTTGTTGCTGGAGCGCCCGCTGCTGCTGCGCGCTCGCGCAGCAGCCCATAGGTGATGAACCCCAGGCCCACGACCACCAGCACCGGCTCGATGACGTTGGCTTCCGGGCCGGCCGTGATCCTGTGCAGCCGGAAGACCCAGTGGAACACCACGATGTCGACGCTGAGGAAGACGCCCGCCGCCACCAGGAACCCGTGGAAGAACGTGCGGGCAAAGCGCCGCCACACAAGTGCCAGCATCCCCAGCAGGATGCTGGCGCCAAGCACGACGACAAGGACCCGTTCGGTGGTGGTGTCGGCCGTGATGCCGGCCACCGCGGAGAACATCATGTTGCAGCCATCATTTCTTGTGGCGTTCAGCGTGCGAGGACGCGGCGCCAGGCCAGCGCGGCCAGCGCGCCGGCACCCAGCGTCCAGGCGGCCAGCACCACCAGGGCTGAGGCGGGCAGGGAGTGCCCGCCGGCCACGCTCTCGCCGACCTGGACCACGCCCCAGGAGGGCAGCGTCTTGGAGATGGCCGCCAGAGTGTCGGGCAGGTTGTCGGGCGAGGTGAAGATGCCCCCGCCCAGCCAGAGCACGACAAAGGCCAGGGTGGTGGCGCCATGGGCGCCCTCGGCGGAGAACGCCAGCCCGATCAGGGCGCCCAGGGCGGTCAGGGGCGCGGTGGCAAGCCACATCCCCACGACCAGCCCCGCCCATTGCCCCCAGCCGAGGGTGACGTCGTCGAGCAGGGCGCCGGCGGCGGCGACCAGCGTGATCGCCGGCAGCGCGAAGCTCATCGCCACCGCGATCTTGGCGGCCACCGCCGCGCTGGGGCGCAGCGGGGTGACCCGCAGCTGGCGCAGCCAGCCGTTGCCGCGGTCCTCCCCCAGCGAGGGGCCGGACGCCAACCCGGACATGACCGCGCCGAGCGCGGCCAGCGCCACCATCCTGCCGGTAGGCCCGGGCAGGCCGCCGGCCTCCTCGGGCTGGTCCTGGGCGGCGATCAGGATCAGGTAGACCGACACCGGGATGCCCAGCCGAAACAGCAGGATCTCGCGGTTGCGCCACTGGCGCTTGGCCTCCAGCCACAGATAGGCCAGCCAGCCGCTCATGATGTGCCTCCTTCTTCGTGGGTGAGCTGCAGGAACGCCTCCTCCATCCCCGCCCGCCTGACCTCCAGGCCCTGCACCTTGGGGGCGTGCTGGAGCAGGGCGCGGACGGTGGCGTCGGGGTCGCTGGTAAACAGGGTCAGCCGCCCTCGGGCCTCCTCGACGGCCGCCACCCCGGGCAGGCCCTCCAGGAGCATCCGGGACAGGCCGTCGGCGGCCAGGCTGACCGTGCTGCGGGCGGCCGCTTGGGCTTTCACCTGCTCGGGCGTGCCGTCAGCCAGCAGCCGGCCGCCGGCGATCACCAGGACGCGGTCGGCGACGGCGTCGGCCTCCTCCAGCCGGTGGGTGGCGAACAGCACCGTGCGGCCGGCTGCCACCACCCCGCCCATGCGCGCCCAGAACCCGCGTCTGGCCTGCACGTCCAGCGCGGCGGTCGGCTCGTCCAGGACCAGCAGCTCGGGGTTGCCGGCCAGCGCCAACGCCAGCCGGACCCGCTGGCGCTGGCCGCCCGACAGCCGCTGCGTCTGCCGGGCGGCGACGTCCTCCAAGTCGCAGACCCGCAGGGTCTCCGCCACCGAGAGCGGCTCTGGGTACAGGCCGCGGATCAGCCCGACGAGCTCGGCGACCCTGGCGCCCTGCGGCAGGCCGGCGTCCTGCAGCATCACCCCCACCCGGCCGGCCGCGATGGCGGCGGCCGGTGGGCCGCCGAACAGGCGGACGACGCCCCGATCGGGCCCGCGGAGGCCGAGCAGCAGCTCGACCGTGGTGGTCTTGCCGGCGCCGTTGGGCCCCAGCAGCGCCACCGTCTCGCCCGAGCGGATCTGCAGCGACAGCCCGTCGACCGCCGTGACCTGCCCGTAGCGGCGCGTCACGCCATCGAGGCTGGCGATCGCCTCCGACCTGGCCCGCGCGTCGGGCATCTCCACTTGTGTGCTCATGGATTCCTCCTCGCAGGGGTCCTCGTCCGCCTTCCGCTCCCAGAGCCCGCAGACCCAGGGCGTGGTGGACTGGACCGCTCCCTGGGGCGTCTAGAACAGCAACAACAACGCGGCGGCGATCACCGCGACGCCGATACACGCCCCCGCGCCGATAACGGCGATGGCGAGGTGCTTGGCCTCCGCCGCTCCTGTCTTGTGCCCGGTGGGTCCCTTCTCCGGGGTGTCCATCGCGACTCCCTTCTCGGTTCGTGTCGGCGCCTGCTCGGCTGCGGGCACGTGCTGCGCCATCACGGGCAAGCACCAGCCGACGAACCCGCTTCCGCCGATGGCGGCACCGTAGGCGTCGGCCCCACCCGAGACATCACGCGAAGGTGGAACACGCGGTGGAATCTTCGAGACGGAGGCGACCAAGGTGCAGCCGAGCCGCAGGCGCGCCTCAGGAGAGCAGGCCGAGCCTGCGGGCGTGGGCCACCGCTTCGGTGCGGTTGGCCGCGTCGAGCTTGTCGAGGATGTGGCTGGTGTGTTTCTTCACCGCCTCCAGCGTGACCACCAGCTCCCGGGCGATGTCGCGGTTGCGCCTGCCAGCCGCCAGCAGCCGCAGCACCTCCAACTCCCGGTCGGTGAGGGGCTCCACCAGCCCCGCGGCGGTGAGGGCGGTTCCCGATTCTTCCTTCCTACCGCTCGGGACAGGCTCGAACGCTTGAACAACTTGGTGCAGGTGCTCCCGCGCCGCGCCAGTGATCGCCGAGATGCGGCCTCGCTGCCGGACGCTTACGAGGCTTCGCAGCAGGGCGGCCATCGGCGGCCCTTCGTCGGCGAACACGCGGATGTAGGCCGCCGGCCGGGCCAGCGCGAGCGCCTGGGCCAGGAGGGACAGAGCGCTTTGGTGGTCTCCGGCCGACTGCGATGCCAGGGATCGAAGGGCCCGAATCTGGATGAGGCTCCCCTTGCGACCCTGGGACTGGGCGAGGGCGTCCAGGCGCTCAAGCAATCCGAGGGCGCGACCGGGATCGTGGCGGGCCAACAGCACGCGGGCCAGCACCAGGTGGTCGAGTTCCCTTGGGTAGGCGAGTTCGTCGTCGTCCGTCAGTCCGCGTTCGTGTGTCCAGCGGGCGGCCTCCTCGGCCCGTCCCAGGGCCAGCAGGAGCCGCGCCCGTTCGGAGGGCGCCGGGTTATAGAGGTTATTGAGCTCCACGCTGGGCAGGATCTGGCACGCTTCGTCCATCGCCGTCAAGGCACCGACCGGGTCGCCGGTGACCTGGCGGATCCAAGCCAGGGTTACCAGCCCGTGCGGCAGCATGTGGACATATCACCGGGGTAATCAAATGGAGTGATGTCATTCTCGCGTCGACGCAGGTCAGACGCCTGAGAGGCCACACTCTTTGGCCGTCCCCGTAGGTAGTTGCTTTGCCGGTACACGGGGACGCCCTCGGCGACGTGCCGGAGCGCCTGGTCCAGTTGATTGCGCTCGTACAGCAGCTGCGCCATCCCCACGTGTCGCCTCACCGGCATGGAGCGCCAGTGCACGGCCGCCCTGGGCCGCCAACGCCAGCCCCTCCCGGTAGGTACGCAGCGCCGCGTCCAGCTCGCCCCGTTCCCGCTGCACTCGACCCAGGGTGTAGCAGGCGGTCATCCGTGGATGGGCCTCAGGCGTCGAGCTGGCCTCCGCCAGGACCTCGGCGAAGCCCGCCTCGGCGCGCCCGAGTCCCCCGCGCATCCACTCGGCACAGGCCAATAGGTAGCGGGCCCAAAGGCGCGGGCCACGTTCCTCCTCGCGCATGTGTGCCAGGGCGGAGATGGCGAACCCGGCGAGCCCTTCGGCATCGCCCCGACCTCCCGCCAGCTCGGCGCGCAGCAGGGCGATCGCGGCCGGCACCTCAGCAACCATGCCGCCCTCGGTAGGCACCTGGAATCCCGGCTGCTCTTGCTGCTGGTCGAAGGCGCGCTCAGCATGCTCCAGGCAGCGCTCGACCGAGTCCACGCCGCCACGCTCGCGGGCGACCAGGCCCTGCGCCATGCACAGCGCGGGGCGGGACTGGACCACATGTTCGGGCAGCGCTGAGAGCCATCGCGCCAGGATCGCGCCCTCTCCGCGGCGGAAGGTCTCGCCCAGGTGCTGTTCCACAATCCGGGTTGCCCAGGGCGCGTCTCCAGATGCCAACGCATGCCGGACCGCCTCGTCGATCAGCCCGTGCTGCTGGCACCAGGTAGCGGCCCGGCGGTGCAGCTCCGGGACCCGGCCGGCCTCGGCCCGTTGCAGCCGGGCACGCAGCAGCTCAGCGAACAGATGATGCAGGCGCCACCAGCGGCGCTCCTGGTCCAGCGGGATCAGGAACAGGTTGGCGCGCTCCAGCTCCTCCAGCTGGCCCTGGCCATCGGAACCCCCGGTCACCGCGTCGCACAGCGGGCCGCTGAGCCGCTCCAGGATCGAAGTTTCCAGCAGGAACCGCACCAGGTGCTCGGGGTGGCGGGCCAGCACCTCCTCGCTGAGGTAGTCCAGGACGTAGCGGTGGGTTCCGGTGAAGGCGTCCAGGAACGCATCGGGGTCTGGTCGTTCCCGCAGCGACAGCGCGGCCAGCTGCAGGCCCACCGCCCACCCTTCCGTCCGGGTCTCCAGCGCGGCGACCGCGTCCGCAGCCAGGTCGAGCCCCCACGCCTCCTGCAGGAAGGCCGTGGCTTCCTCGGGGGTGAACCGCAGGTCGTCGGCTCGCAGCTCGGCGAGCTGGCCGCCGGCGCGAAGCCGCGCCAGCGGCAGCGGCGGGTCGCTCCGGCTGGTGATAACGAGATGGAGTTGCGGAGGGAGATGGCGCAGCAGGAAGGCCATGCTGTCGTGGATGGGCGCCGACTCGACCGCGTGGTAGTCGTCCAGCACCAGCGCCACCTCGTCGGGCGCGGCTTCCAGCTGGTTGATCAGGGCGGTCACGACGCCCTGGCTCGACAGCACGGCCGGCACGGCCAGAAGGGGGAGCACGCGCTCGGCGAGGCCGCCACGCACGCGGTCGAGGGCCGCGACCACATAGCGCCAGAAGCGCGCCGGGTCGTTGTCGCCTTCATCCAGCGACAGCCAGGCAACCGGCCAGTTCGCACTGGTGGCCCAGTCGGCCAGCAGGGTGGTCTTACCGAAGCCCGCGGGCGTGCACACCAGGATCAGCTCCCGGGCCATCCCCTGGTTCAGCCCCTCGAGCAGCCGTGCACGGGCGAGGCGGTCTGGGCGCGTTCGCGGGATGTTGAACTTGGTGGCCAGCAGGTCATCCCGCTCACGGGTTGCGGCTTGGTCTGGAGACGATGGAGCCGGCTCGGTCATCGCATCACCGCCGCCCATCCGGCGAGGGTCGCTGGCAGTCGATTCTATTGGCGCACCAAGTCGGCCGCTTGGCGTCGACGGCGAGCGTGGTTGACGGCGTTGCCGACCGATACCACCCGATCCGGCAGGGAGGCGAGCAGGCGTGAGGGGCGCTGGGTGGCCGGCCCGCTACGAGGTTCGGGTGGAGGGCGTGCTGGACGGCCGCTGGTCGGAATGGTTCGGGGGGCTGCAGATCAGCACCGAGGGTGGGCAGACCATCCTTTCGGGTACGCTCCCGGATCAGTCGGCCCTGCATGGGCCGGCCGACCGAGCCGTCCAGCAGCCGCCGGCCCCACCACTGCCCGACCAGGTAGCCGACGCTGTCGCCAGCGATGGCGCCGGCCGCCGCGGCGGCCAGCACCCCGGCCAGGGGTGCGCGGTGCTGGAAGGCCAGCACCCCGCCGAGCAGGACCGCGATCTCGCCAGGGAACACAAACCCGACAAACGCCGAGGACTCCAGCGCCGGAACCAGGAACACCACCACCACCAGCACGACCCAGCCGTGCAGGCTGAGGATCCGGTCGGCGAGCTGGCCCATCCCGCCTCCTTGGTCCTGTTGGCGCCCGGCCTGCCCGTCCTTGCGTGCTTGCCTGCCAGCCCACCAGGCCCGACCGCCAGTATCTCCGACCTGCGGTCAGCAGGCCGGCGCCAACGGTCCCGACCGCATGCCGGGCCAATCGCCACCTGGACGGCGAGCCCGCCATCGGCACGGCCGCCAGCAACGAAACTCGCGAACCTCCACCCTCGTCATCCCAGTCACCCACGGCCCTTCCGCAACACGCTGCAGGCGGTCAACGCCAGGTTGCGGGTGGCACGCGCATGGACCCCCGCTGGGCGATCCGTAACAACCCGCTGGCAGCCGCCGTTCTTGTGGGGTGGTGCAACCGAGGTGCCTCCCCCGAACCTCGTGTTGCTCCCTCGCCGCAGTGGCCACCGACACCTGCTGGCGATGCCTCGGGCGCTGGCCCACGCCGTGGGATGGTCGGCCAGCCCCGAGGTGCCCATCGCAACGCGTCGCAGGACAGCCCCACCCGGGGATCGCATGGTGGTCGCCGCAAGGCTTGGAGGCGGGCGGCCCCCGCCGGGGGGGCCAAGCGGGAGACCGCCCGCGCCTCGGACGCCCTCAGACTCGGCCGTTTGGAGCAAGAACGCGCAAGTTGCTCATAGGTTACACTCGCGCATCGACCACCGGTGGCCGTGGGAGGGTTGCGCTAAACCTCCGGCATGGGCGGCAGACCCTCCGGGGGTTGGGCTTCAGGGCGAGGGGTTTCCGCAATAGCCTGGCTGAGGACGATGGAGCTGGCCTCAAAGGACCTGCTGCGTGCCGCCAACCGCGGCGACGCCGCGGCGCTGGCGCGGATAGGAGCAGTGTCGCAGCGGCTGAGCCTGGACGCCGCGCAGCTCGCCCTGGCGCGCGAGCACGGGTTCACGAGCTGGGCGAGGCTCAAGACCGAGGTCGAACGGCACGCGATCCTCGACCGCCGGGACGTGCCGCGGCTGGTCGCCCTGCTGGCCGAGGACCCGGCGCTGGCCACGGCGAGGATGGAGCATTGGTGTGCCCACCCCAAGGGGGCCTCGCCGCTGGGGTATGTGGCGATGCTGCGCTACGACCCATCCCGGGATGCCTGGCGCGACCTCTCCGGGACGGGCGCGGTCGCCCGGGCGCTGCTTGATGCCGGAGCGCCCGTGGACGGCGACCCGGGGGAGCCGGAGACGCCGCTGATCACCGCGGCCAGCTACGGCGATGCCGAGGTGGCGCGGGCGCTGATCGAGGCCGGTGCGGACCTGGAGGCTACCGCTGCCGCCGATGCCGGTGGGATCCCCGGCGGCACCTCGCTGCTGCACGCCGCCGTGTTCGGCATGACCGGCGTCGTCGATGTGCTCGTGGCGGCCGGGGCACGCATTCACAGCCTTGAGGAGGCCGCCGCAGCCGGCGATGTGAGCGGCTGGCTCAACGCCCAGGCGCCGCTGGAGGCCCGCATCCGCGCTCTGGTGATGGCCGCAGACCACCAGCGCCTGCCCGTCATCGATCAGCTTATCGCCGCCGGCACCCCGGTCGACGCGGTCGATGCGCAGTGGGGCGGGCATGCGCTGCGCACCGCAGCCAGCAACGGCCGGGCGGCCAGCGTCCGCCACCTGCTCGCTCACGGGGCAGACCCGAACCTGCGAGATGCCGAGCACCACCGCACGCCGCTGGACTGGTGCCGACACAGCCGCGCGACCGGTGACAGCCCAGGACATGAGCAGGTTGAGGCGATGCTTGCAGCGCTCACGTCGCCCGACCCGCCACCTCGCGCTGAACCATCACCACAGCGACCGGCCCCGTAGCGCGCACGCCCCTGCTCGGAGCTCGGTCTCATGGTTTGGCCACGCTGGCAACCGTCTGGTTAGCCCACGGCGTGTCGGATCGTCTTGCGGGAGCGGCGCCGGCGGCGGACCTCGTCGGCCACGGCGTAGCGGTCGGCGATGATGCGCTTGGCCCGCTCGGGGGTGACCGGGGTGCCGTCCAGGTCGCGGAGCACGTAGGGCTCGCCGCGAGCGAGCACGGTCCAGGCGCGTTCGGCCAGCCTGGCGGCCACGACGCAGACGGCCTTGGTGTGGTGGGCGCCGTGCTGGGTCATCTGCCGGTGGTAGACCTCGGCGAGCTGAGGGTCGGTGCGGTGGGCGACCTGGGCGGAGCAGACAAGCTGGTCGCAGAGGCGGCTGGGGCCGGCTTTGGAGATCGGCTGGCCCTTGCGGTCGGTCTGGCCGGTCTCTGAAGCGCGCGGGGTGAGCCCGGTGAACGCCTTGAACGCCGCGCCATTGGCGAACCGCTGCGGGCGGCCCAGGCCGGCAACCAGGACCGGCCCGCCCATGGTGGCCAGCAGCGCATCCGGCTCGGCCGTGGCAGCCTTGGATGGGGTCGCCGAGTCGCGACCGCGCAGGTTTCCCCCCGCCTTCCACCTTCGGGTGATTCCCGCCTCGAGGCGTGTCCGTAACATGCCGGCAGGACAGACGCCAACCGTCGGGGTCGAGATGGAACAGTGCGAGTGGGGTGTCGCGCTCGCCGCGGCGGATCATCGAGCGTGGCCGCCAGGGCGATCGGCGGTGCCAAGCACGCCGTCTTCCTGGACCGGAGGTCGGTGGGCAGGGTCGCGGCGTGGAGATCGCCTGCCGGCCGTGCGGATGCCGGCAAGCATCATGGTCATGGGCTGCCATGCATCGATTCCGATGCCCCCCGGCCCGTCGCGGGCTCGCGGGGGCGCTCGGCATGGCCTGGCCGGCGGCCTTCAGGCGAACCCTTCGGGCTGGGGGCAAGTTCCCGCCCGACTCGCCGAACGGAGGACACGCCGTGCCACCCCTCTCCACTGCCCTCACCCCCGGCCAGCTTGCCCGCGATCTGGCCGTGCGGGACCTCACCGACCCCACGCAGGGCGACCATGCCATCCAGCTGCTGACCGACGCCGCCGTGGCCAGCCTCACCGCCGCTTGGGGCTGCCAGGTGCGCTGGCACCGAGGGCCACGGGTGGTCGCCGTCGCCGACAACTACGACCGGCTGCGCATCCCGCCGGACGCGGTCAGCCGCGACGTGCGCTACACCCGCTACCTCGACGAGCGTCGCATGCTGCGCAGCCACGCCACCGCGATGATCCCCGCGGCCCTGCGTGCGCTGGCGGCCGAGCCCGCCCCCGACGCTCTGCTGGTGTGCCCGGGGGTGGTCTACCGGCGCGACGCCATCGACCGGCTCCATGCCGCCACCCCGCACCAGCTCGACCTCTGGCGCGTCACCCGCCGGCCCTTGGGTCAGGGTGACCTGGACGAGATGGTCCGGCTGCTGGTCGAGGCGTTCACCCCGGGCAGGTCCCACCGGTGGGAGCCACGCGTGCACCCCTACACCCTGGACGGGCGCCAGGTGGATGTGCGGTGGGACGGCGAGTGGGTCGAGGTGTGGGAGTGCGGCCTGGCCCACCCCAAGGTGCTCGAGCGGGCGGGGCTGCAGGGCTGGAGCGGCCTGGCCCTGGGCATGGGGCTTGACCGGCTGCTGATGCTGCGCAAGGGCATTCCCGACATCCGGCTGCTCCGCTCCAGCGATCCGCGCATCGCCGGCGAGATGGCCGACTTGGCGCCCTGGCGGCCGGTGTCGGCGATGCCGCCGGTCCTGCGCGACCTGTCGATCGCCGTCGCGGCCCACGACACCGTCGAGGACCTCGGCGACCGGGTTCGGGCTGCGCTGGGGCCGGACGCCGACGCGGTCGAGGAGGTCGGCGTGCTGGCCGAGACCCCCTACGAGGCGCTCCCACCCCAGGCTATCGCCCGGCTGGGCATGCGGCCCGGCCAGAAGAACCTGCTGGTGCGGGTGGTCTTGCGCCACCTGGAGCGGACGCTGACCGACGAGGACGCCAACCAGATGCGCGACCGCGTCTACGCGGCCTTACATCGCGGAAGCGCCCACTAGGGCGCGTCGCAAAGTCCGGGCTCGTGGCCGTAGTGAGCGGATGAAGAGGGTTTGGGTCAGCCTGGGGCGAGGAGGCAGAACTCGTTGCCTTCCGGGTCGGCGAGGACCGTCCACGGGACATCGCTCTGGCCTAGGTCGATGGCGGTGGCGCCGAGAGTCCGCAGTCTGGCCGCCTCGGCCTCTAGGTCGTCACCTGGGTATGGGCGGACGTCGAGATGGACGCGGTTCCACACGGTCTTCACGTCGGGAGTGCGGAGGAACTGCAGATATGGGCCGACGCTCTTGGCGGAGCGCAGTACCGCGTTGTGGTCGGTCACCTCGTGCAGGGTCCAGTCCATGGCCTTGCCCCAGAAGCGGGCCATGGCTCGCGGATCCGCGCAGTCGACCACTACCGCGGCGATCGGTCCGGTGTCTCGGTAGAGCGGTCGGGGGTCCAGCACGCAGAACTCGTTGCCCTCTGGGTCGGCCATGACCGTCCATGGGACGTCGCCCTGGCCTACGTCGGCGGGTGTTGCGCCGAGATCCTTCAGGCGCGTGACCACCTCCGCCTGATGGGCCGCCGAGGTGGTGGCGAGGTCGACGTGCACGCGGTTCTTCACCGTCTTGGGTTCCGGGGAGGCGATGAGGTCGAGGCAGACGGCGACGGGGTCGGGGTAGACGAAGCCCTCGGGTTCGAGGTTGGTCACGCCGGGTCCCTCGCTGGAGACTCCCCAGCCGAGCGCCTCCGCCCAGAAACCGCCCAGCGCGGAGTCGTCCCGAGCCTTCATGTTGATTTGAACAAGCCGCGTTGCCATGCCGACGATGCTAGCGCGTTCTCAAAGTCTTGAGCTGTGTCTCAGCGTGTCATGATCGTTAAATGGGGAGGCCTCCGGTAGGAGGGTTCATCGACCAACGGGAACCTGACTACCGGAGGCCTCGTGGCCACCCTAGCGGTGACGAGGCGGTTTGACCTGTCTGACGCCCAGTGGCAGCGGCTGGAGCCGCTGCTTCCTGTGGGCAAGGGGCCGGGCCGACCGTCGAGATGGACGAAACGGCAGCTCGTCGACGGGATCCGTTGGAGGGTGCGGGTGGGTTCGCCGTGGCGGGATGTGCCGGAGTGTTACGGCTCTTGGCGGGCGGTGTATGGGTTGTTCCGTCGCTGGCAGCGGGCCGGGGTGTGGGCCGCGATCATGACCGGGCTGCAGGCCGATGCCGATGCCGCCGGTCTGATCACCTGGGAGGTGAGCGTGGATTCCACGATCGCCCGGGCGCACCAGCACGCCGCCGGCGCCCGGACACGCCCGCAGGATCTGAAGGAGCTTCCTGGTGGAGTGGTGGACGAGCCGGAAGACCATGCGCTGGGCCGGTCCCGCGGTGGCCTGACCACCAAGATCCATCTGTCGTGTGAGCAGGGTCAAAAAGTCATGTCGCTGCTGGTCACCGCCGGGCAGCGAGGGGACTCGCCTCAGTTCCAGCCCCGTCCTGGAGAAGATCCGTGTGCCCCGCATCGGGCCGGGACATCCGCGAAGACGCCCCGCCCGGGTCCGCGCCGACAAGGCATACGGGTCCCGCGCCAACCGCGCCTACCTGCGCAGACGCGGTATCAGCTGCACGATCCCGCTCAAGGCCGACCAGATCCGCCATCGCAAGAACAAGGGCAGCCGGGGAGGCCGACCGCCCGTGTTCTGCGCGATGGACTACCAGCAGCGACACGCTGTCGAGTGCGGCATCAACCGACTCAAACGCCACCGCGCCTTCGCCACCCGATACGACAAACTCGCCGTCCGCTACGAAGCCATCGTCCAGATCGCCGCCATCAACGACTGGCTGACCTGCCTTTGCGACACGCTCTAGGGCGGCGACGGTCTGCGCCGACAGGTCCAGCTTCCAGACCTCCTGGAGGAAGGCCGCCGCCTCCTCGGGGGTGAAGCGAAGGTCGGCGGCGCGCAGCTCGGTCAGCTGGCCGCTGGCCCGCAGCCGGGCCAGGGGCAGGGGCGGGTCGCTGCGGCTGCTGACGACCAAGTGCAGCTGGGGCGGGAGGTGGCGCAGCAGGAAGCCCAGGCTGTCATGGATCGCCGCCTCTTCGATCACGTGGTAGTCGTCCAGGACCAGCGCCAGCTCGTCGGGCTGGGCCTGGAACTGATTGATCAACGCGGTGACCACGCCATGGCCTGACAGCGGCGTCGGCGCGGTCAGCAGGGGACGGAGCTGCTCGCCGAGCCCTTCGCGGGCGCGGTCAAGGGCCGCGACCACATAGCGCCAGAAGCGCGCTGGGTCGTTGTGGTCGGGGTCCAGCGACAGCCAGGCCACCGCCCGGTTGGTGTTGGTGGCCCAGTGGGCCAGTAGGGTGGTCTTGCCGAAGCCGGCCGGCGTGCATACCAACGCCAGCGCCCGGGCCATCCCCTCATCGAGCCGCTGGAACAGGCGTGCCCGGGCAAGCCGGTCGGGGCGGGTTCGCGGGATGTTGACCTTGGTGGCCAGCAGCTCGTCCCGCGCACGGGGTGCCGTCAGGTCCGCAGACGATGTCGGCGGCTCGGTCATGCCATCACCCGCCGTCCACCCGGCGAGGGCCTTTGGGCAGCGATTCTAGTGGCGCATCGGGTCGGCCGCTCCCCGGCCCACCCATCCGGGTACTACCCGGCCTGCACCCCGCTCAAGAGATTCCACCTGGTGCTCCACTATCGCGTGATGCCTTGGTGCGGCCCCCTCCCTACCGTCGGGCACATGACATTGCCATCTGCACCAAGGAGCGGGATCGTGATGCTGCCGGGTGACTGGACCGCAGAGCTCGGACGCCAGCGGATGGCCGAGCTCCACCGCCAGGCGGAACATCAGCGACTCGTGCGCCTTGCCCGCGCGCAACGTCATGGCGGCACCAATGGCGTGGGGCGTGGGCGGCGCTGGCGCTGGCTGGCGGGTTGGCGACGAGGTTCGGGCGCGGGCGCCACGGTGGAGCCGTCGACCGCGCCCAGCCACAGCGCGACCGCCGGCGACGCCATGAGCTTGTCGTGAGGGGACCGGACGTGGTCGTTGACATGACGGGCACACCTTCCGGGTGGGCCGATTGGCTGCAGGCCGACGCCGAGGACCAGCCGACCGAACTCCTGGCCAGCAGGCTGCGTGCTGGCCACCCCGACCTGCCGATGCGTTCGGGAGCCTCGATCGAGCCGGGCAACGCCACCGTGAACCTGGCCAGCGCCCGCGACGGCACCGTCGTGGGTCTGCGGCCGCTGCGTCGTGACGAGCGGGAGCTGGTGGCCCGGTTCTTTGCCGGGCTGTCGGACGAGTCCCGGCGCCGCCGGTTCCTCCAGCCCATGCCGCGGCTGCCCGAGGCCATGCTGCGGCGGCTGCTGGCCGTCGACGGCCGCGACCATGTCGCCGTCGTCGCTGAGGTCGACGGCCACTGCGTCGGCATCGCCCGCTACCTCGCGCTGGCCGACGAGCCGGGCACCGCCGAGGTCGCGGTCACCGTCACCGACCGCTACCAGGGCCGCGGCATCGGCGGCTGCTGGTCCAGGCCCTGCGGCCGGCTGCCGTCCGCGCCGGCCTGACCAGCTTGGTCTTCCTGGTCGAGCCGACCAACCGGCCGGCGCTGCGGCTGCTGCGGTCCCTCGGGGTGGAGCTGGCCTTCCGTGACGGCTTGGTCGAGGGCCGCCGGCGCCTGCCTCCCGGCGGCTCCGACCCCACGATGGTCAGGGAGGTGACATGGGAGACCGGCACATCAGCGTGATGATCGCTGCGCCGCCCGAGATCGTGTTCGGGCTGTACGCCGACCCTGGGCAGGCGCGCGAGTGGCTGTCGGGCGTGCGGGAGGTCCGCACGGCCGGTCCGCCCGACCAGCCGGGCAGCCGGGCGGTCATCACCTACCGGTGGCCCTTCAAGATGGCGGCCGAGGTGCTGCAGGTGGACCGGCCCGCCACGTCCAGCGCCTCAAGGAGCTGCTCGGGCTGGTCACCTGCACGACCACCGCCCGGTTCCGGCAGGTCGAGGGCGGAACCCAGCTGCGCCTTGGGATGCACTACCGGGTGGCCGGAGGGCCGATTGGAGGGTTGTTCGAGTCCCGCGTCGGGGACGAGATGGTCACGACGGTCCGCGGGGACCTCGCCAGGCTCAAGGCGCTGGCCGAGGAGCAAGCCGGGACCGCTGAGGCAGACGCGGAGACGTAACGACCAGCTGAGTGAACAGGAGAAGACGATGAAGGTGTTCGTCGCCGGTGCCACCGGCGCCATCGGAAAGCAGCTCATCCCCCAGCTCGTCGCCGCCGGCCACGAGGTCACCGGCATGACCCGTTCGCCCGCCAAGGCCGACGCGCTGCGTGCGCTGGGCGCCAAGGCGGCCGTCGCCGACGGGCTGGACCGGACGGCGGTCAGGGAGGCGGTGCTGCGGGCGGAACCGGAGGCGGTCATCCACCAGATGACCAGCCTGACCGGCACGTTCAACCTCAAGAAGTTCGACGAGTTCTTCGCGCTCACCAACCGGCTGCGCACCGAGGGTACCGACTACCTGCTGGAGGCGGCGCAGGCGGCCGGGGCGCGCCGCTTCCTCGCCCAGAGCCATTGCAACGACTTCGAGCGGACCGGCGCCCTGGTGAAGAGCGAGGACGACCCGCTGGACCCCGACCCGCCGGCCGCGCTGCGGCGCTTACTGGCCGCGATCCGTCACCTGGAGGCCGCCACCCTCGGCGCGGCGGGCATCGAGGGGCTGGCCTTGCGCTACGCCAACTTCTACGGGCCTGGGACGAACTTGGCGCCGGGCGGGGAGATGGTGGAGCTGGTGCGCAAGCGCCGGCTGCCGATCATCGGCGACGGCAGCGGCGTGTGGTCGCTCATCCACATGGTCGACGCCGCGGCCGCGACCGTGGCCGCAGTGGAGCGCGGCGCCCCAGGCGTCTACAACGTCGCCGACGACGAGCCCGCCCCGGCGAGCGTGTGGCTGCCGGAGCTGGCCCGGGTGCTCGGCGCCAAGCCGCCGCTGCGGGTGCCGGTGTGGCTGGGGCGGCTGGCCGCGGGCGAGGCGGGGGTGTTGTTGTTCACCTGCCTCCGTGGCGCGTCCAACGCCAAGGCCAAGCGTGAGCTGGGCTGGGAGCTGCGCTACCCGAGCTGGCGCGACGGCTTCCGCCACGACCTGGCCGCCCAGCCGAACGGGAAGGCGGCATAGACGCACGACAGTGCCGACGGAGGTGATGTGACCCCTTGGCGTGGGCGCGGGCTCACGTCCAGGGGTCACGCACGTTCAGGGGCGCACCTACGGGCGCTGACCCTGGTCGGCGCGCGGCGCAGCAGCTCCAGCCTGGAGACCCGCGCGTCCGGCTCGACCTCCAGCAGCCGCCCCAGCGCTGCGGCCTGCTCGGGCGTCGTCAGGCCCTCCAGGAGCGTCCACAGCCGATGGGCGGCGGCCTCACGGACCCCAGCGACCAGCTCGGCCAGGGTACCGGCCGCGGGCAGCAGCACCTTGCGCTCCAGCAGGTGCGCGGTGGCGGCGTCAACCAGCACGCTGGGCTGCTCGGCCCGAGTCCACGCCCGCGCTGCCAGGAACGCCTGCGGCTCAGCCTGAGCATCCGCGTCGGAGAATCGCGGTAGCCGAACTCCCGCGCGATCTCCCAGGCGTGCTCGTAGGCCGTCTTGGGCCGCTCAGTGTAGCGCTTCACGCACGAGGCATCCGCGATCCCGAGCTGGCTCGCGAGGAAGTCCACCACCGCCCAAGGCACATCCAGCGGGTCTTCGGCCAGAAACGTCCCAAGGAACCGCACCGTGCCGAGCTGAACGGCAACCCCAAGCTTCAGACGCTCGCCACGGCGGCGGTCGATCAGCTCGCGGTCCCGGTCGGTCAGGACGAAAACCGCTTGAGCTGCAGATGGGTCGGCTCGCTGGCGTAGCGGCCGTACCGGCAGGCCTGTTCAGACAGGAACTCACCAACCGGCACGATCCCTCCCGTAACAGACCAACCGGACCAAGGCTACCGCCAAAATCCAGCCCGCTACTACTCAGGGGCCCGTTCCACCACGCCGCCCGGGAGCCGAAGTTCCGCCAGCAGATGGACCGGTTCCACAAGGGCATGGTCGCCACCGCCCGCCGCGAGCTTGCCCGGGTGATCGGCGATCGGGCATGGGCGCAGTGGGCCGCCCAGCTTGCCCCGGTGGTCGCCATCGAGGCGGTGATGGCCTGGCTGGATGCCGGCCAACCCGGCCCGACCAGGCCGCCGACCGGATCCGCCAGGCCCTGGCCGGCGTCATCACCGCCGCCCAGTAACCCAGTCACGGCCCGGACACCCGGAGGGCGGGCGCCCGGTCCGCGGGTTGGTCGAGTGCGGTTCGGCGGGACGTCTGGGCTCTCCGGCTTCGGTGCGGGTCTGGTGCGGTGCATCGGGTTCCTCACGCCCGGAGGTGCTGGTGTGGGTCGCTATGCGGTCGGCGACAGGGGCTGGTCGACGGCAGCGACGAAGCGGCCGGGGTCGGTGACCGCAAAGCCGTGCCCGAAGCAGGCCAGCCGGGGCCGCAGCTCGGCCAGGCGGCGGGCCGAGCGCCGGTTCTGCTGGTAGTCCGATGACAGCGCCGCCGGCGCCAGCACCAGCCGAGGTCGGGTGGGGTGCAGGCCGAAGTTGGCCAGCACGTCGCCGCAGACCAGCACCCGGTCCCGCTGGCGCCAGAACGCCAGCGCGCCCGGCGAGTGCCCGGGGACCTCCAGCACCTCAAACCCGGCCACCAGGTCACCCTCCGCCAGGGTCCGGCTGACGGGGTGGGCGGTGACCGGCGCCAGGGTCCGCTGGAGGCGGTTGACCAGCGGCGAGCCGTGGGTGTCGAGGTGGCCGCTGGCGATCGCCGGGGCGTCGCGGGCGCCGCACCACAGGGGCAGGTCGAAGGTGTGGCACAGCCACGCCGAGCAGCCGGCGTGGTCGAAGTGGGCGTGGGTCAGCAGGTGCGCGCCGAGCTGGCGGCCGGCGAGCTGGCGGGCCAGCCGCCGGCGGCTCCAGCGCACCCCGGAATCGACCACCACGTCGCCGAGCAGGTAGACGTTGAGGCTGCGGCCGGGGCCGCCGCGGGCCAGCGCCAGGCCGGGGGCCAGCTCGTGCAACGGCCGGGGATCCTGGATGGTGGCGCTCATGCGGTTGCCCTCCGCTCGTGCGCTGTGGGGTCGACGCTGGTGTCGGGTGGCAGGGTGGTGGCCGCGACCACCAACGCTTCCGACGGCGGCGTGGAGATGGAGCGGGCACGCATGACGTCGTGCCTGCCTCAGTACGCGAGCAGGCGTCCGGACGGGGTGCGCCGGTCGATCGCCGGCGTCGCTCGGCGCCCACGCTGCCGCCTGGGCATCCGGAGCCGCCGCGACCGTTGGGTCCGGGGCGGGCGTGTCGGGGTGGGAAGCGGTCGCATTGCTGCCTCCGTGGCGGTCAGCGGTCTGGGTCGATGCGGCGGACCGAGAGCAGCTCCAGGCCCAGGTCGCGGATCTTGGTGAGCAGGCCGTGCAGGGCCGCCTGGTCGGTGACCGGCCCGGTGATGGTGGTCTGACCGGCCTGGTCGCTGGTGACCCGCAGGCCCTCGAACCAGGCCGACCAGCGCGGGTCCAGCACGCCGTGGACGCGGAGCTCGTAGCGGGCCGGCTCGGCTGGTCCGGCGCCTGCTGGTGGGCGGCTCATCCGACCAGCAGGGCGATGATGGCCAGCAGGATGGCGGCACCGGACGACCACAGCGCAACGCTGGCGCGCTGGCGGGCCGCCCGCGCCCACCGGTGGGCCTCCCGCAGGGTGGCCTCCTGCTGCTGCACCTGCCAGTAGTGGTCCAGCAGGCCCGCCTGGCGGGCGCAGGCCCGGCAGTGGTCGGCGTCGAACACTCCAGGCTTGTGCTGATGCCCTACCAGCATGGCGGCCTCCTCGGTTGCTCGCCCGGGGCCTCCGGCAGCGACCGCGCGCTCGGCGGCCTGGCCGTGTGGCCCGGGGACGTGTGGCGAGCCTGGCCGCTTGTCCCCGCGCCGACGTGCGGTGCGGCCGGGGATGCGGCTGGCCAGGCGCTGCCGGTTGGCCTGGTGGTGAAGCTCGGCCAGGTGCGCCACCGCCATCCAGACACCCGGCTCGAAGTTGTCCATCTCGACCCTCCGGGTTGGCGTTGCTCTGGCCAGCACGCTACGGACGCGCCCGCGGGTGGGCATCACCCGAAGGTGGAGTGCGAGGGGGAATCTTCGCGGCCCGGCCGATGCGGCAAACCGACCCACCCAGGTGCTGGGCCTGTCCACGCCGCAGGACGGCGTCCAAGATCTCCACGGCATCGGCGGGCACGGCGAGTCCAACCGGCACAACGGCAGCCAGGAACTGGGCGATGTCGACGGCGCGTGACCTACCTGCGGCGGTGCTGGACCACAGACGGCGATCCTCGGCCAGCTCTACAATGAGCCGCCTGCGAACCCCGTCAGCGCCGAACGGGCATGAGGGTGGGCACCGATGGCCGAGCCGCCCGCAACGACCCCAGCTGCGGCCGCCACCGCCGCGCCGGATGCGCTGCTGGCGACCAAGCTGCACATCCCGCGCACCCGTCCCGGCTTCGTGGCCCGCCCCCGGCTGGTCGACCGGCTCGCCCAGGCACATGAGGACGAGCTGACCCTGGTGTGCGCCCCGGCCGGCTTCGGCAAGACCGCCCTGCTGGCCGACTGGGCCCGACACGATCCCCGACCGGTTGCCTGGCTGTCGCTGGACGACGCCGACAACGACCCGGCGCGGTTCTGGCGCCATGTCGCCGCCGCCCTGGACACGCTGCGCCCGGGGGTCGCCCAGCAGGTCGCCGCGCTCCTGCAGGGCCTGCAGCCGACCTCCTTCGAGGCGGTGGTCACCGCGCTGGTCAACGAGCTGGCCGGGGTGGCCGAGCAGGTCGTGCTGGTGCTGGACGACTACCACCTGATCCAGGCGTCCCAGGTCCACGAGTCAGTGGAGTTCCTGCTGGCGCACCTGCCGGCTTGCCTGCGGCTGGTGCTGGCCAGCCGCGCCGACCCGCCGCTGCCGCTGGCGCGGCTGCGCGCCCGCGGGCAGCTTGGCCGAGCTACGCGAGGGCGACCTGCGCTTCACCCCCCAGGAGGCCGCCGCGCTGCTGCGCACCGCCGTCGGACCCGAGCTGCCCGAGGCGGCCGTGGCGGTGTTGGCGGCCCGCACCGAAGGCTGGGTGGCCGGCTTGCAGCTGGCGGCCCTGTCGCTGCAGGGTCGCACCGATATCGATGCCTTCGTGGCGGGGTTCTCCGGTAGCCACCGGTACGTGCTGGACTACCTGACCGAGGAGGTGCTGGACCGCCAGCCCCAGCCGCTGCGGACCTTCCTGCTGGAGGCCTCGGTGCTGGAGCGGCTGTCGGCGCCGCTGTGCCAGGCGGTCACCGGCCGCGCCGACAGCCAGGCGCTGCTGGAGCAGGTGGAGCGGGCCAACCTGTTCCTGGTGCCGCTGGATGAGGTGCGCGGCTGGTGGCGCTACCACCAGCTGTTCGCCGACCTGCTGCGCACCCGCCTGGCGCAGCAACAGCCCGAGCGGCTCCCGACGCTGCACCGCGCCGCGGCCGCCTGGTCCGAACAGCACGGGCTGGCCGACGACGCCGTGCGGCACGCCCTGGCCGCCGGCGATGCCGCCTGGGCGGCCCGGCTGATCGAGCAGCACTTCGACGCGATGCTGTGGCGCAGCGAGGACGTCACCTTCCGCCGCTGGCTGCAGGCGCTCCCGGCGGAGCTGGTGCGCTCCCGCCCGCGGCTGTGCCTGGCCCAAGCCCACGGGGCGCTGCTCAGCGGCCGCCTGGAGGCGGTGGAGCTGCACCTGGCCGACGCCGAGCGGGCGTATGCGGCCGTCGCCGAGGAGCCATACGAGCCGTCGGCTGGCCGGGCGGTGAGCCTGCTGGCCAACCTGCCGGCGGCGATCGCGCTCGCGCGTGCCCTGCTTGCCCGCCTGTATGGCGACGCCGAGCGCACCGCCGAGTCCGGCCAGCAGGCCCTGACCCACCTGACCGACGCCGACCGCACGCTGCGCCAGTTTGCCGAGCACTCCCTGGCGGTGGCCGACTGGCTGGGCGGCCGGCTGGTGGAGGCCGAGCAGGCCCTGGCGCGCCTGGCCGCCGAGCAGCTGCCCGCCGGTGCGCGCTACCTTGCTCAGCTCTACCACGACCTGGGCCAGGTGCAGCGCGCCCGCGGCCACCTGGGCGCGGCGCTGCGCACCTACGAGCGCGCCTTGGGGCTCGCCAGCCAGGCCGGCCGCCCGCTACCGCCCGCCGGCATCGCCCATGTCGACATCGCCGAGGTGCTGTACGAGCGCGGTGAGCTGGACACCGCCCTGGACCACGCCACCCGAGGCGTGGCGCTTTCCCGGCAGCTGGGCTGGGCCCGGCAGCTGGGCGCCGGGCTGGCCATCCTGGCCTGGATCCGCCACGCCCAGGGCGACCGGGCCGGCGCCCTGGCGGCGGTGCGGGAGGCCGAGCGGGTCCCGCTGAGCCCCTCCTTGGTCGCCCTGCTCAACCCCCTCCCAGTGGTCCGTGCACGGCTGGCGCTAGCCAACGGCGAGGTCGGCGAGGCCGCCCGCTGGGTCCAGCAGCGCGGCCTTACCCCGGACGACCAGCCGAGCTACCCGTGGGAGGGCGAGTACCTGGTGCTGGTGCGGGTGCTGCTCGCTCAGCAGGCACACCAGGGGGCGCTGGGGCTGCTGGGCCGGCTGCAGGCCCTGGCCGAAGCCCAGAGGCGGACCGGCAGCGTCATCGAGATCCAGGCGCTGCAGGCGCTGGCGCTTCACGCCAGCGGCGACCAGGCCGGCGCGCTGGCCACGCTGGCCGAGGCGCTCACCCTGGGCGCGCCAGAGGGCTACCTGCGCGTGTTCGTCGACGAGGGCCCACCCATGGCCGCCCTGCTCCACCAGCTGCTCGCGGGCCGGCGCCAGGAGCGCCCGGCGGCTGCCGCCACCGCGCCGCGCGAGTATGTCGCCCGGCTGGCCGACGCGTTCGAGCAGGCCGGCCTACCCGTCCGCGCACCCGCCGGTCGCGGCGTGGTGGTGGCGGGGCTGGTGGAGCCGCTGACCGCCCGGGAGCTGGAGGTGCTTCAGCTGCTGGCCGCTGGGGCGCCGAACCGGGCGATCGCCGAGCAGCTGGTGGTCACCCAGGAGACGGTGAAAAAGCATCTCAGCCACCTGTTCGACAAGCTGGGGGTGGCCAACCGCACCCAGGCGGTCGCCCGCGCGCGGCAGCTAGGGCTGCTGCCGTAAGCCGGCACCGTCGCCTCCAGTACCCCATTGGGAGACCGCCACGCGCTGCCGGGCGCTTGACGTTTCCTCTGCGGTTGCCCCGTTTGGGTGATGCTCCCGCCCGGCGCTGTCCTTAGCGTGCTGGCAGGAGGAACGCCAACCGGCGGGGTCAAGCTGCCCCAGGGCTAGGGGATTGGCCTGGCCAGCCGCTGCGGCGTCGACCGCCAAGGGAAGAGGGATGGCCCAGCCAGGGCGGCACGGACGTCCGGAGTAGGAGGGAGTCATGGCCGACAACCAGCCCGCACAAGCAACACAACCTCCTAGACCAGATCCCGCCCTCAAGCGCCTGGAGCGGTTCGTTGGCACCTGGGAGGTGAACGGCCGCACGCTGGACTCCGAGGAGGACAACATCTCCGGACGTTTCGCCTTCCAGTGGCTGCCTGGCGGCTTCTTCCTGCAACAGCGCACCGAGCTCAACTTCGCGGGCTACGAGGTCAAGGGCCTGGAGGTCATCGGCTACGACCCGGCCACCGACCGGTTCCCCTCGACTGTCTACTCGAGCATGAGCGGGGTCCCGATCCCCTACGAATACGACGTGCAGGGCGATCACGTCACCATCAGGACGGAACTCAACGGCGGGGCGACCTACACGGGCACCTTCAGCAAGGACGGCAACTCCGGGTCGGGTGGCTGGAGGCCGGACGCGGGCGCAGGCCCTGGCAACGTCGCCTACGACATCACTGTGACCCGAGTCAGCTCAGCTGGTGCAGCGACTCCACACCGAGCCACGGGGTCGGCGTGAGCCGCCCTCCGGCCCAAAGAGAGATGAGTTTGCATGGAACCAACTTCTGACCTGCGGCTCGCCACACCGAGCTCGACCGAATATGAGCGGCGCTGGTGGGCGCTGCTGGTGCTGTGCCTGAGCCTGGTGGTGCTGGGCATGGACAACACCATCCTCAACGTGACCCTCCCCACCCTGGCCCGCGACCTGGGCGCCACCACCAGCCAGCTGCAGTGGCTGGTGGACTCCTACATCCTGGTGTTCGCCGGGCTGCTGCTCACCATGGGGGCCCTGGGCGACCGGTTCGGCCGCAAGCTGGCCCTCAACGCCGGCCTGCTGGTGTTCGTGGCGGGCTCGGGAGCTTCGGCCTTCGCCGGCGCCCCCGAGGTCCTGATCGCCTCCCGGGCGGCCATGGGGATCGGCGCGGCCCTGATCATGCCCTCCACCCTGTCCATCATCACCAACATCCGAGCGGGGCCGCGCGATCGGCGTCTGGGCCGGAGTGGCAGGGCTGGGCATCATCCTTGGGCCCGTCATCGGCGGGTGGCTCCTGGAGCGGTTCTGGTGGGGTTCGGTGTTCCTGGTCAACCTCCCGGTGGTGGCCCTGGCCATCGGGGCCGGCTGGCCCCTGGTGCCGGAGTCTCGCGACCCCGACGCCACGCCGCTGGACCCGACCGGGGCAGCGCTGTCGATCGCGGCCCTGGTCACGCTGGTCTCCGGGATCATCCAGGCGCCGGAGCACAGCTGGACCGCTCCGGTGATCCTGGGCGCCTTCGGGGTCGCCGCCGTCCTGTCGGTGGCATTCATCTGGTGGGAGCGGCGCGTCCAGCACCCGATGCTGCCGATGGAGAGGACGAAGGGGACCCAGAACGGCGAGCGGGAACAAGACGCGAGCTCGGCAGGGAGTGCGCTAATCCAGAGCAATGCAGCCACAGCAGTCGGGAGAGTCGACCGGCGACCACCATGAACGTAGAGGAGACACCATGAGCAGGGTCCTGGCAGAAGGAGCGGCAACGACGGATCGGTCGGCGACGATCATCGCCGGGATGTCGATGTCGGCGGACGGCTTCGTCGCCGGTCCCGGGGATGAGGTGGATCGCCTGTTTGCCTGGTACGCCACGCTGTCGGAGGCCAGCGGCGCCCTCCTCCAGGACGTGGGCACGAAGCTTCGAGCCATCGTCAATGGGCGACGCACCTTCGACATCGCGCAGGGTGGGGCGGCCAGCACCCGCTTGGCGTTCCGGTGTTCGTGGTCACCCACGGCGCGCCGGACGGCTGGGACGATGCGCCGTTCACCTTTTTGTGCCGATGGCGTGTAGAGCGCCATGGCCCAGGCCGCGGCCGTCGCAGGTGACGGGATCGTCGGCGTCAGTGGAGCCGACGTCGTCCAGCAATGCCTCAACGCGGGGCTGATCGACGAGATCGCCATCGACCTGCTACCCGTGCTCCTCGGCGAAGGCATTCGGTTCTTGCACAACCTCACGGGGCACGCCGACCGAACTGGAAGGCCCACGGGTCACCGGGGGAACGGCGTGACCCACGTGTCCTACCGCGTGAAGTCCAGCTGACGGTTCAGTCGGGGCCTGAGAGGAAAGGAAGAACACGCCATGGCGAGCCACGAGGCACAGACCCACGGGGCGCCTGGTCGTCTCCACCCCCAAGCCGCGCTACTTCACCGTCGCATCCGACCAGGGGAAGGCGGTCTATCTCACCGGCTCCCACATCTGGAACACCCCCACAACGGGATGGGTCCCGGTGCGAGCTGCGCCGAGCCCGCCGAGCGGCTGGACTACGGCGCCTCAGCCCTCGCCTGACAATGTCGAGGGTCACCCGTTCCACGCCGCCAACAACGTCAACGGATCTTGGCCGCAGCATCCGGCCTGTTGAGCCGGCGCGCCGCAGCGCTGCGACGCGCTCGTGCCCGGCCGCCAGCAGGGCGCGAGGGTCGCCGTAGCCCTCCAGCACGGCCAGGTCGGCGCTCCGCAGCTCGCAGGTGAGCACGTCGTTGAGCGTGGGGAACAACTGGCGGGCAAGCTCGCGGATGCGGACCTTGTGGCTGGTGGCCTGCTCGGTCAGCCACTGGCAGGTCCGCCCCCGGCGGTCCAGGCTGGCCCGTGGGCCGTCGGGGAGCTCCAGCGGCTGCACGCCGCCCGGGTCGACCAGCGGCAGCCGGGCGAGCGTCGCGGCGTCGATGGCGTTGGACTTGGCGCGCCGGAACAGGAAGCGGCGCAGGTCGGCCGCCTTCGCCGACGGCACCCGGAACACGGTGTGCCCGCGGCCGGCGAAGAAGATCGCCACCGGCAGCCACGCCGGCCCGGTCGGCTCCACCACCGCCTCCAGCCGCGTGCCGGCGACGGTGGGGCGGCAGCGGCGCCGGCCGAGCACCTGCCCGGCCTGCTCCAAGATCACCACGGTGTGGGCGGTAGTGACACCAAGGTCGATGCCGAGCAGCCGTCGCTCAGCCACTGGGCCTCCTCCTGGTCGCAACGGCCACGCCGGGTGGTTCGCTCCGGCTGCCTGACCGCCACTGCCCCACGATCGGCGTCGCGCACGTGCCCAGCGACGGCTCCCACGCATGTCGAGTCAACCGGGCCAGCCCCACCAGGGTCTGGCCCACGTTCCTCATCAGGGCCCTCCATGGCCGGACAAGGGGAGGCACACAGACTTTCGAGGCCCGCGTCACCACCCACGACGATGGCGCGTCCTCAGTGGACGACCGCCTCGTCTCCCCCGGACCAGCCTGGGCACGCATCCAACCCGAGGACTCCGGGCTGATCAAGCACGAAGGCGCTTACATGTGGAACGAGCAACCTCCACGACGGCCGCCGTGCCCTTGATGGCGGCGGCATCCGGTCAGCTCAGCTCGTACACCGAGACGTGCCCGCGGCTGCTGGCGTCGAACGCTGTCCGGGTCCAGTCGCTATAGCGTTCCCGTAGTCGAAGCCCTGCCAGCTGGGCCATCAGGTCCAGCTCGCTCGGCCAGCAGTACCGCTGTGCCACCGGAAGCAGGCGCATTCCCTGCCCGTCCAGCGTGACGTGCTGCTTGGTGATGCGCTGTGCGACCGGGTCGTGACGAGTCAGCGTGATGGTCGCGGAATCCTCGGTAACCTCGGCCGTCTCGACCCCCCGATCGAACCGCGCCGGGTCGGGGACGAAGCACTCGATCACGAACACCCCACCCGGTTCCAGCACCCGCGCGACGTTGCCGAAGCAGGCAACCTGCCGGGCTTGGCTCGTGAGGTTGAACAAGGTGTTCCACACCAGGTACACCAGGCGAAACGGCCCGGTCACCGGTACGTCCGCCATATCGGCGATGACGACCGGGATCGACTCGCCCCCCGGCACCGCGCGCAGCCGTTGCACCACCGCCCGCGAGGCTTCCACGCCCTCGATCGTGATCCCCCGGCGGGCCAGGGGCAGCGCCACCCGGCCACCCCCGATGGCAAGCTCCAACACCCGCGCGCCGCCGCCTGCCAGGCCGGCGAGGAACTCCACGGCCGACGCCGGGTCGGGCCCCCCGGTCAAGTCCTCGTAGGCGCTCGCCCAGCGGTCACCGAAGAACGCAGGATCACCAAAACCAGCCACGCCGACGACCAAACCAGGCCACCGGAATGCCGCACCCCCAATATTAGGGGACGCGGGGCGTCGCAACGCGCACAGCTGCCGCAAGTCGCCTGGCGTGCGGCTGACCAACGCCGCCTTGGAGGAGCTCGGTCGCGCCGTCCACACCGTCGTTGCCCGCGACTACCTGCGCGCTGCGGCGCTGCGCCGCGAGACCCACGAGGGCCGCAGGTGGTGGAGCAGTGAAACTCGGCCAACGGGGTTGGTGTGCTGCGGCAAGCACACCGAGCCGACCGGCGACCGCCAGACCAGGAGACCTCGATGCTGGCGTTGCATCTGCCGCAGGCGCAGTGGTGCACATCAGCACCAGCTTCCTGCACCGCAGCCTGGAGAACCCCGCGTGGGGCTGACCGACGCCAACCGGCATGGCCTGACCCGCTGTTTGGTCGCACGTCAACCCCTACGGACCTTGCTCGAGCTGGACCGTCTGAAGCTGCCGACCGCGTGGCGGTCAACGAGCGTGCCGAGCAAGCGTTGTTGCCCATGCTGAACGGATGCCCCGCCTGTTGCCGCTGGCCCGCGTCCTTCGCGGCGCGACGGTCGCCTTGACCGGGAAACGTCCTGGTCACAGCCAGTTTCCGTGGTTGTCCAGGGTCGGGCCGGCAGGCAGTTCTTGCCCATCGTCGTCGCCCTGGCTCGGGCGGATCATCGTGGAAATGCGCTGGTCACAGCGGGTTTGCCCATCGTCGTCCCAGGGGAGACCGGCAACGCATGGGCAAACCCACGACCAGCGGGAACAGGTCATCGGCTGATCCTCGGGGGCGGGTTCGTTGTCGACGGTGGCCGCGACCGGCGCTTGGAGGCGCGTGCTCGAGTGCTGGGGTTCGAGGACCTACGCGGCTACCTGCAGGCCCGCTGCGACGCCGGCGCCAGCGTCTCCCGGATCGCGGCGGAGCTTGGGGTGCGCGACTGGCAGGTGCAGGCGGCGCTGTCGCGGTCCCGGGTGCGGCTGGCGCCCCTCCCGCAGCGGCTGGCAGCGCAGCGGCGGCGGTACACCGAGGAACGCATCGCGAACCGCGTGGCTGCGCTGGGCTTCGCCGATGTGCGGGCCTACCTGGCCGACCGGGTGGTGGAGCAGGGATGGCTACTGGCGGAGGTGGCCGCAGAGCTGGGAGCGCATCGGGTGACGGTGCGTCGGCTGCTGGACCGCTATGGGATCCGACGGGTGCGGCGCACCCCCTCTGAGCGGGCGGCGGCCGAGTCGGGACGTCGGGTGCAGGCGGTGGGGTGGCAGGCGCGGCGGGTAGCGCGGCTGGCGGAGCTCGGCTTCGCGGACCTGGGCGCCTACCTCAAGGCGCGCCATGTGGAGCAGGGGTGGTCGATCAAGCGGATGCGCACCGAGCTTCGGGTGGGCCGCAGGTGGCTGGTGGGGGAGCTGGCCCGGCTGGGGCTACGGTCCCAACAGCTAAGGTCGGGCCCGGGGAAGCCGATCAGTTGAGGCAGAAGGGAAGACCGATCTCCGGGCGTCGGAGGACGCGTATGGGCGACCCAGACCGGAGGGGTTAGCAGGTGTCGGACTCGGTCGTGCCTGGGCGAGCACCCTACGGGGGGCGTTATCGACCGCTTGAGGCGCTGAAGCAGGGCGCGGGCGTCGAGTCCTTCCTGGGTGTGGATCTGGTCGAGGGGAGCCAGGTGGTGATCAAGGTCGCCCCTGCCAGCCCTGTCGACGAGGCGAGGATGCGCGTGGAGCGGGAGGCGCAGGCCCTCAGTGGGCTCGTGGCCCCCGAGTTGGCCCCCCTGGTCGCGTTCGGCCGGGAGGACGGTGTCATCTACCTGGTTCGGCCGTTCGTCGTGGGGACGACGCTTGAGGCGCGCCTGGCGGACGGGCCGCTGTCGGTCGAGGACACGCTCACGATTGGGTGCTGCCTGCTGCGAGCGCTGGATCGGGCCCACGCCTGCGGCGTGCTGCATCGGGATGTCAAGCCGGCCAACCTCATCGTCGATACCTCCGCCCCGATCGAGCGCGCCACGCTGATCGACTTTGACCTGGCCCGCTCCGCTCTGGGAGACCCAGTTCTGGGCGACCGGCCGGTGGGGACTGCGCGCTACGTCTCGCCTAAGCAGGCGGGGCTGGTGGGCGGCGGACCCGACGAACGGTCGGACTTGTACTCCACCGGTGTGGTGCTGTTTGAGTGCCTGGCGGGCCGGGCGCCCTTCGAAGCTGACAAGGTCGGCGACCTCCTTCGCCACCACCTGTCCACGCCCGCGCCGAAGCTGCGGAGCCTGGGCATCGCGGTTCCCCGCGCCCTCGACGACGTGGTGCAGCGACTGCTGCGCAAGGATCCCCAGGATCGGTACCAGTCGGCGGGTGGGGTGCTCGCCGATCTGGAGGCGATCGCCGGGGCGCTCGGCCGTGGGGTGGCCGACCCGCCCGTCGTGGTCGGGCTCCACGACGCGCGTCACGCCGTCACCGACCCGCCGTTCATCGGCTACAGCGACGAGCTGGCCACGCTCGAGGCTCACGCCGACCGAGCCCGCCTCGGCCGGGCGGGACTGGTCGTGGTCGAGGCCGAGTCGGGCGGCGGCAAGACCCGCCTGCTCGACGAGTTCGAGCACACCCTCGCCGCCCGTGACGTCTGGGTGCTCAGAGGCCGCGCTGTCGACCAGTCCGCGACGCGTCCGTGGCAGACGCTGGGGGGTGTCGTTCACCAGGTCGTCTCCGCCGCGGTGGCCGACTCCGAGCTGGCCGAACGCATCGCCGTCGGCCTGGCCGAGCGGGCCGAAGACGCCTGCGAGGCCCTGCCCGACCTGGCCGCGTTCGTGCCCGTCGACCGGTCCCCCCAGCGGGGGCCCGAGACCTATCGGGAGGATCGTGTCCTCGAGGCGCTGGTCTGCTTGCTCGAGACGCTCGGCTCGGAGCGGCGTCCCGCCATCGTCATGCTCGACGATTGCCAATGGGCCGACGCGCTCACCGGGAGACTGCTCGGACGCTGGCAACAGGCCGACACCGAGCGGGACGGACGTCACGTGCTGGTGGTCGTCGCGTTGCGTTCCGAAGAGGTCGGCGCCGACAGCCCCCTTCGGGAGCTCCTGCCCGACGCCCACCTCCGGCTGGAACCGTTCGATCCGGCCGGCGTCCGGCTGCTGGTCGAGTCGATGGCGGGACCGGTCCCTGACGACGCGGTCACCTTGGTGCAGCAGTTGTCGGCGGGTAACCCCTTCATGGTCTCGGCGGTCCTGCGGGGGCTGATTGAGACCCGCGCGCTCGTCGACCACAGCGATGGCTGGCGGTTGGAGTCGTCGGCTCCCGGGGAGGTGCAGTCCTCACGACACGCAGCCGCGTTCTTGGCCCGAGGTGTGGACCTGCTGCCCGAGCAGGTGCGCCGCCTGCTGTTCGCCGGCGCGGTGCTGGGCAGAGAGTTCGACCTCGATCTCGCAGCCCACCTCAGCGGCCAGGCACGGTCAGATGCTGTGGCCGCCGCGGAGACCGCGCAGCGAAAACATCTGGTCTGGCCCGACCCGCAGCGCACCCGCTGCACGTTCGTGCACGACAAGGTCCGAGAGACGCTGCTCGGCCGTCTCGGGGTGGACGAGCGCCGGGGCCTGCACGCCGAAGCAGCCCGACAGCTCGAGCGGCTGGAGCCGCGCCCGCTGTTCGAGCTCGCCTACCACTTCGACGCCGCCGGTGAGGCCGACCGGGCACTGCCCTACGCCTTGGCGGCCGCCGAGCAGTCCCGCCAGCGGAGTGCCCTCGATGTCGCCGAGCTGCATTACCGCACCGCGAAGCGGGGCGCCAGTGACCCGTCCGCCCGCCTGCAGGTGACGGAGGGTCTGGGACGGGTCCTCATGCTCAGGGGGCACTACCAGGAAGCGGCCGGTGAGCTGGCCGAGGCCCGGTCATTGGCGACCGAGGTGTTGGTCCGGGCCCAGCTGGAGGGAACGCTGTCCGAGCTGGCCTTCAAGCGGGGCGACGTCGTCGAAGGCACACGAGCAGGTGAGCGATCCCTCGCCCTGCTCGGCCACCGGGTCCCCGGGGGGATCGTCGCCGCGGTGGTGTGGTTGCTGTGGGAGCTCGGGGTCCAGGCAGCCCACACCCTGGTCCCCCGGCTGACGGGGCGGCGGAGGATCCAGGGGGCCGAGCGGCAACTGCTGGCCGCCCGCCTCTTCGACCGCCTCACCTACAACTACTGGTTCCTCCGGGGGCCGATCCCGGCGCTGTGGGCGCACCTGCGGAGCCTCAACCTGGCCGAGCGCTACCCACCAACGCCCGAGCTCGCGAAGGCCAGCGCCACGCACGGCGCGGTCGTGAGCGCTGGCCTCGCCGCGGGCCTGAAGCGGAGCCGCTGCTACGTCGAACGGGCGATCTCGGTCTCCCGCGACCTCGGCGACCTTTGGGGGGAAGGGCAGGCGCTGAACTTCTACGGTGTGGTCCTGCACGCCCACGGCCGTTTCCCCGAGGCGCTTGAGAAGTCCCGAGCGGCCGTCCGTCTGCTGGTGCGGACCGGCGACCGGTGGGAGGCGAACACCGCAGCGTGGCATACCGCCTACTGCCTCTACCGGCTCGGGGACCTCGCCGCCGCGTCCGAGGCCGCCCGTGAGGTCCACCGGGCGGGGGTAGAGATCGGCGACGTCCAAGCCCGGGGCATCGGGCTGGCCGTATGGGCCAAAGCTGCCAGCGGCGCCATCCCCCGGGCCCTGCTGCGCGAGGAGCTGGAAGGTGGCAGCGACGACGCCCATACGACGGCCGAGGTGCTCCAAGCCGAGGCGCTGCGCGTGCTGGAAGCCGACCCGGAAGCCGCGGCCCGAACCTTGCGCAGGGCGGTCGGCGTGCTGCGTCGGGCGCGCATGCTCAACGTCTACGTCGCGCCGGTCTTCACCTGGCTTGCCACCGCTCGCCGGCTCCAGGCCGAACGAGCCGGAGTGTACGGCCCGGCGACGCGCCGGCGTCTCCGGCGGCGCTGGCGGCAGGCCGTGCGGCGCGCCATGCTCGTGGCCCGGCTCTACCCGAACGAGCGGTCGCACGCCCTGCGCGAGGCGGGGCTGCTGGCGGCCGCGTCAGGAGGACGGCGGCGAGCGAGGCGCCTGCTCGACAGGAGCCTGCGCATCGCCACGAGCTGCCAGGCGGGCGTCGAGCGGGCCAAGACGCTGCAGGCACGAGGTCGGGTCGGGAAGGAGATGGGCTGGCCCGGCGCCGACGACGACCTGGCTGCCGCCGAGGAGACCCTGAACCAGTTCAACGGCGGGCCGGGGACCCCGCTAGGACAGGGCGGGCCGGGAGATGGCGGGGCAGGGGTCGTCACCCTGTCGCTGGTCGACCGGTTCGACACCATCGTCGACGCAGGCCGGCGGATCGCCTCCGCGCTGAGTCGCCAAGACGTCTTCGCCGCGGTGAGAGACGCGGCCGCCGAGCTGCTGCGCGGGGATCGTTGCGTCGTCCTCGAACAGGACCGCCAGCAGCCCGAGCAGCTCACCACGGTCTCCGGCGAGATCGAGGGACTCGTGGCCGACGAGCTGTGCCGCGCCCTCGCCACGCGGGCGTTCGCCGCTGGGACGCCGGTGTCCAGCGGCGAGGATCCTTCAGCGGACGACAGCTCGAGCGACCCGCCCTGGCCGAGCGCCGTCCGCTCCGCCCTGTGCGCGCCCATCCTGGTGCGCGGGCGCCCGACGGCGTGCTTCTACCTGTCACATGGCAAGGTGAGCGGGCTGTTCGGGGCCGAGGAGGAGCGGCTGGCGAGCTTCATCGCCACGCTTGCTGGCGCCGCCCTGGAGAACGCCGAGGGCTTCGCCGAGGTCCAGGCGCTCACGAGGACGCTCGAGGAGCGGGTCGAGGAGCGCACCGCCGACCTCGCCAGAGCCAACCAAGAGCTCGACGCCAGCGTGCGGGAGATCGAGCGGGCCTACCAGCGGGAGAGCGAGGCCCTCGACCAGGTCAGGCATCAGGCGTTCCACGACCCCGTGACCGGCCTCGGCAACCGCGTGTTGTTCCGCGAGCGGGTCGAGCACGCCCAGGCCAAAGCGCGACGCGAACGCCATCCCATGGCGGTGCTGTTTCTCGATCTCGACGACTTCAAGACCGTCAACGACAGCCTCGGGCACGCCGCCGGCGACCTCCTGCTCGTCGCCGTCGCGCAACGCCTGCAGCAGGCGATCCGGCCGGGGGACACGGTCGCTCGCTTTGGCGGGGACGAGTTCGCGGTCCTCCTCGAACGGGCCGGCGGCGAGGACGCCGCCCTGGTCGCGGCGCGACTCATCGATGACCTGCGGGCACCATTCACCGTCCTCGGCCACGAGGTCTTCGTGGGGGCAAGCATCGGCGCGGCGGTGGACGCCGACGGGCAGTCGGGCGCGGACGAGCTGGTACGAGAAGCAGACGCGGCGATGTACACCGCTAAGGCCCACGGCAAGCACCGGTTCGAGATCTTCCAGCCAGCCATGCTCGCGTCCGCCCAGGGCCGGCTGGAGCGGCGGGCGGCGCTGGAACGAGCCGTCGAGAACGAAGAACTCGTCCTGCACTACCAGCCGCTGCTCGACATGGGCACCGGCACCATCATCGGCGTCGAGGCGTTGGTGCGCTGGGCGCGTCCGGGCCACGGGCTGGTCCCGCCGCAGGACTTCATCCCGCTGGCCGAGGAGACGGGTCTCATCCTGCCCATCGGCAACTGGGTGCTCCACCAGGCCTGCCGACAGGCCGTCGAGTGGCAGGCCCGCTACCCCACACAACCCCCCCGCACAATGAGCGTCAACCTGTCCGCCCGCCAGCTCGAGCACGGGGGGCTCGTGGAGGAACTGGAAGCAGCGCTGCAGACCACCGGCATGGTCGCGCATCAGCTCGTGCTGGAGATCACCGAAAGCGTCGTCATGGCCCAGTCGGACGCGGCAGTTGCCGCGGAGAGGCTGCGGACCGTGAAAGGGCTCGGGGTACGGCTCGCCGTCGACGACTTCGGCACCGGGAACTCCGCGCTCGGCTACCTCCGGCACTTCCCCGTCGACATCCTCAAGCTCGACAAGTCACTCGTCGATGACATCGACCGCGGGGGTACGACTGCGTTCACCCAAGCCATCGTGGAGCTCGGCCACCGGCTGGGCCTCGTCGTCGTCGCCGAGGGCGTGGAGCGAGCCGAGCAGCACGACCTTCTGCAAGCCATGTCCTGTGACCTGGTGCAGGGCTACTACCTCGCCCCACCGGAAGAGGTCAAAGCCACCGAGCGCCGACTCGCGGCGGATCACCCAAGGCGATCGCGCGTCAACCCTCACGAGCAACATGAGCGCTGAACGGCGCGTCCGGTGCCGAGGCGACGACGCGTGAGCGACTCCACCGAACTCGGATGAGATCCCTAAGTCAACCCCTATGCAGCGGTGGTGTGTTGGGCGGCCAATCGCTGTTCTTCACCGTGGTGTTGGGGGTTGTAGACCTTGTCTTGGTGCCAGCAGGCCCACATGACCCGCAGCCAGGCGCGGGCGAGGATGCGGACGGCGTGGGGGTGGCGCTTGCCGCGCCGGCGGGCGTGGGCATACAGCCTGGCGGCCCAGGGCGAGGCGTGGCGGGAGTTGTCAGCGAAGATCATCAGCGCCTGACGGGCACGTGGGCTGGCCTGCCAGCGGCAGCTGACGCTGCGGTGCTTGCCGGAGGCTCGGGTGACCGGGGCGGCGCCGGCCTCCACGGCGGCGTGCTCGGCGTCGGCGCAGCGGTCCAGCAGGGGGCCGACCGCGGCCACGATCTGGGCGAGGTTGACCTGGCCGATGCGGGGCAGCGGCGCGAGCAGCTGGGCCTTGGCGTGCTCGTCCAGCACCGCGCGCATGGCACGCTCGAGTTCGCCGATCGCGCCGAGCACCGCGCGAAGGACGGCGACCTGGGCCCGGACCAGAGTGGTCAGCGTGTCGGGGTCCAGCCCGGTCGGGGCGGTTGGCGCGGCGCGCAGGCGGGCCAGCAGCTCGGCGGGGGTGCGGCGGCCACTGTAGGCATGCTGGGTCAGGAACCGGCGCTGCCGGCCCGTGCCGAGCTGGGTGGCGGCCTGCGGGGCGGGGTAGCGGTCGCAGAAGGCCAGCGCGATCGGGGAGTCCAGCCGGCCGAAGACCGCCCGGGCGCCGGGCCAGGAGGCTTGCAGCAGCGCGTCCAGCTGGTTGGTGGCGGCCACCTTGGCGGTGACCTGGTCGTCGCGGGCGCGGCTGAGGGCCTGCAGCCGGCGGGTGGTCGGGTCCAGGGGGGCCAGCCGGCGCAGGCGGTGCCCGTCGGTGCAGGTAGTCGGCGAGCTTGTAGCTGTCACCGGGGTCGGTCTTGGCCCTGGCCGCGCCCCAGCGGGGGCAGGCGGCGTGGAAGGCGTTGGGGTGGACGGGGATCACCGGGTGGCCGGCGGCCAGCAACCGGTCAACGATCAGTCCACACAGGGAAGCGCAAGGTGTGCAGCGACGAGCGGATGAGCGTCGTGCTGGTCATCGGGTTGCGTGTGGTGGGGGAGGTGGGCGGCTAGACCGGGTCGGGTGCTGCCAGGTTGTGGGTGGTGTCTGCGGCGGTGGAGCGGAGCAGTTGTTCTAGGTCGGCGGCCGGCAGCGGCCGGCTGAACCAGTACCCCTGGCCTTTCTGGCAGCCGAGCCGGTGCAGCTCCTCGGCCAGGTGGGCCTGCTCGATCCCCTCGGCGACGGTCTGGAGCTGGAGGTCGCGGGCCAGCCTGAGGATGGAGCGCACCAGCGTGAGGTTGTTGGGGTCGTCGTCGAGGCGGGTGATGAACGAGCGGTCGATCTTGAGGACCTGCACGGGCAGCTTGACCAGGTAGGCCAGCGAGGAGTAGCCGGTGCCGAAGTCGTCGATCGCCAGCCGCACACCGAGCGCGCGGAGCTGGTGGAGCACGTCGAGGACGGCGTCGATGTTCTCCATGAGCAGGCTCTCGGTGAGCTCCAGGACCAGCCGGCCGGGTTCCAGGCCCGTCTGGTCCAAGACCTCGGCGACCGCCGCCACGAAGGCTGGTTCCTTGAGCTGGCGGACCGACACGTTGACGTTGAGATCCAGTCTGTCGGCGAGGCCGGCCCGCTCCCACTGGTGCACCTGCTGGCAGGCGGCCTCCAGGACCCAGTGTCCCAGGGTGACGATGAGGCCGGTCTGTTCGGCCAGCGGGATGAACGACCCTGGCGGGACCAGGCCACGCTCGGGGTGCTGCCAGCGCACCAGGGCCTCCACGCCGGTGAGCCGGCCGCTGTCCAGGGCGACCACGGGCTGGTAGTGCACGGTGAGCTGGTCGCGTTCGATGGCCCTTGTGAGTTCGGACTGCAGGGCCATCCGTTCGACGACGGCCTGATGCATGGCGTGGTCGAAGTGCCGGTGGCGGTTTTTGCCCTCGCTCTTGGCGACGTACATGGCGACATCGGCGTTGCGGAGCAGGTCGTCGGCTGCCGCGCCCGGCGCGGCGGCGATGCTGATCCCGATGCTGGCATGGGCGAACAGCTCACGGCCCTCGACCAGCAGCGGCTGACCCAGGCCCTGCCGGATGCGTTCGGCCAGCTCAGTGGCCTCCTGCGGGTCGGGCAGAGCCTCGGCGAGGACGGCGAACTCGTCACCGCCCAGCCGGGCCACGGTGTCGGCCGGGCGGACCAGGCTGCGCAGCCGGACCGCGACCGCCTCCAGCAGCGCGTCGCCGACCTGATGCCCGGCGGTGTCGTTGACCGACTTGAAGTCGTCCAGGTCCACCAGCAGCACCCCGACGCAGCCGCCGCGGCGGGCCTGGCCGGCCAGTGCCTGCTCCAGCCGGTCGCCGAACAGGGCCCGGTTGGGGAGCCGGGTGAGGGGGTCGTGCAGGGCCTGGTGGCGGAGCTGGTCTTCGAACTGCTTGCGTTCGGTGATGTCGCGGCTGTTGAGCACGATGCCCTGGACTGCCGCCTCGGTGAGCTGGCTGGTCAGCAGCGTCTCTATCAGGCGCCAGGTGCCGTCGGCGTGGCGCAGCCGCCACTCCACGGGCAGGGTCACGCCGGGGCGGGCCTCGGCCGCCACCAGCATCGGTGTCAGCTGGCCGACGTCGTCGGGGTGGAGGACTGCCGCCAGGCTGGTGCCAACCAGGCCCTCGGCCGGGCTGCCCAGCAGGCGGCCGGCGCTGGGGCTGGCATAGGCGATGGTGGTGTCCCGGCCGACCACCAGGATCAGGTCCGAGCCGTTTTGCACCAGCGAGCGGAAGTGGCGCTCCCGGCGGGCCAGCTCAGCGGTGCGCTGCGTGACCTTCGACTCAAGCTCACGGGCCAGGGCCAGGTTCTCCAGCACCGCCATGAGCTGGCGGACGATGACCAACGCGATCTGGAGGAGGATCAGCACGCCGAGGAAGGCGTCGATGCGCATGCCGCGAGCCAGCTGGTAGCCGGTCAGGCCGCCTGCTACCAGCACCGGCACGTACGGAAGCACCACCGTCCACCTGGCCTGGGCTCGGGACTCGGCCGCCCCATGGCGCTGGCGCTCGGGGACCAGGGCGCCGAGCATCACTAGCAGGTAGCCGACGAACCAGCCGGTGTCGATGAGGTTGCCGCTGCCGTAGGCGCCGGTCTGGGTCAGGTAGGCGAACAGGCTGTCGGCGACCGCGATCCCGGCAAGCCCGCTGCCGATCAGGAGCAGCGGCGCCCGCGTCGCCGAGCGGGATCCGGCCAGCAGGAAGATCACCAGGGAGATGGTGACGAGGTCGCCGACCGGATAGGCCAGTGCCAGGACCTGCTCCAGCACCGAGTCGGTCGCGGCCCGGAACAGCGGCCCCAGCACCGTCTGCCAGCTCACCGCCAGCACCGCCGTGGCGATGATAAGGCCGTCGAGCACCCGCCGGGTCTGGGACGCGCTGCGCTCGGGCGTGGCGGCGTGGGTGAGCAGCGCGGCGGCCGCCAGCGGGACGGCGAGCAGATAGCCCAGGTCGGCCAGCGAGGGGAAGGGCACCTCCCGCCCGGCCACCACCTCGTAGTAGGACCACACCACCTGCCCCAGGGCCCAGCTGGCCGCCGAGGCGCCTAGCAGGGACCACGACCACCCAAGGCGGCCCCGGCGGCGACGGGCGGCCCTGGCGCAGGCGAGCGCGGCGGCGAGCGGCGCCAGGATCTCGGCCAGGTTGTCCATCAGCGTGAAGGCCACCCACGGGCCGCCCAGCCCCGTCGCGAGCCAGGCCACAAACACCACCGAGGCGGCCACCACACCCGCCACGGCCAGCACGAACGGCCGCCAGGCGACCACCTCGGCGTCCCCAACGTCCCGCCCCACGCGCGCCTCGTCCTCTCCACCCTCGGGATCGACCTACCCCTACCTTCGGATGCGCGCACAAGCGGTTGAGTCTCCCGGTCAAATTCGGCCAACCCACCCCGACCGAGCGGTGGCGCCGCCGCGCAGTCGGCGGCGGCTCCAATGGGTGAAACGTCCTCACCGACTCCTCGAGACCGTGAACACGCCTGACCTCGGCACCGAGCGGACCGGCCCAGGTGTGCGACGTGCCCAACCCACGCTCAAGATCCAGCTCCCTGCGGCCGATGCTCAACAGGAGCGAGGGGGGAGCTGTATGACGGCTGGGGGACGGCGGCGCCGGCTCGTCACCGGCGCGGTGGCGCTGTTGGGCGCCGGCCTGCTCGTCGGCCCCGGCGCGGTTCCGCTCGCCGCACCGGTCACCCAACCCGTCGAGCTCACCGTCACCGCGCGGCTCACCGCGGGGAAGGTCGCCGAGCGGACAACCCTGCGCCTCCAGGGAAAGACCGTCGGTACCCTGGCCGTGGACCGGCGCCACCCGGTGGCCACCCTGCGGCTCACGCTGCCCCACCCGGGCCGCTACGCTTACACGCTCTCCTCCACCGCAGTCTTCGAGCTCCACGGTGAGCGCCACCTGCTGGTAGGCCACGGCGGCGGCTCCGTCGAGGCGACCGCCGGGCGATCCGTCGCTGTCTCCGGAGACCCGCGTCATCGGGTCCCCGCCACGCTGCTCGAGTGACAGGAACAGCACCTCACCGCCCGACCTGCCCGAACGATTAGCTGGTGGTCATCCAGGACGGCAGCGCTGAGCCATCAGGTCCGACGTGGCAGCGGACGAGCGTGGCGAGCAGGTGTTCTTGCCCATGCTGTACGGGTGCCCCCACCGGCTGCGGGTGGCCCGCGTCGCCGCCGCGTGATCGTGCGCTTGACCTGGAAACGTCCTGGTCGGAGCCGGTTCTCGAGGTTGTCCAAGGTCGTGGCGGTGAGCGCGTCTTGCCCATCGTCGTGCCCCGGCTCCGGCGGATTACGGTGGAAACGCGCTGGTCATCGCTATTTTGCCCATCGCCGTCCCAGGCGGGACCGGCAACGCATGGGCAAACCCACAACCAGCAGAAACGACTCGTCGGTTGGTCCTCGCGGGCGGGTTCGCGGTCGATGGCGGCCGCGATCAGCGCCTGCAGGAACGCGTGGGCGCGCTCGGGTTCGACGGCCTGCGCAGGTACCTGCAGGCCCGCTGCGACGCCGGCCACAGTGTCCCGCAACTTGCCGCAGAACTTGGGCTGTCCGACTGGCAGGTGCAGGCGGCGCTGACGCGACTGGGGGTGCGGCTGGCGTCCCGCCCGCAGCGATTGGCAGCCCAGCGGCGGCGGTACACCGAGGAGCGGATCGCCGCCCGCGTGGCCGTGCTGGGCTTCGCCAATGTGCAGGCATATCTGCTCGACCGGGTCGTGGAGCAGGGGTGGCTGCTGGCGGAGGTGACGGCGGAGCTGGCGGCGCATCGGTTGACGGTGCGTCGGTTGCTGGACCGCCATGGGATCCGACGGGTGCGGCGCACCCCCGCGGAGCGGGCGGCGGCCGAGTCGGGGCGTCGCGTGCAGGCAGTGGGGTGGCAGGCGCGGCGGGTGGCGCGGCTGGCCGAGCTCGGCTTCGCGGACCTGGCCGGCTATCTGCGGGCGCGGCATGTCGCGCAGGGGTGGTCGGTCAAGCGGATGCGGGCCGAGCTTGGGGTAGGCCGCGGGTGGCTGGTGGGGGAGCTGGCCCGGCTGGGGCTGCGACCCTGACCTGAAGGTCGGGGCGCTACCTGGTCCATCAGGTGCACATCCAACCTGTGTCGAGACCGACCCAATCTCGCGTGACACATTGCTCCGGGCCTCCTCGTGGTCGCTCCCCGTGGTGACAGCCGGAGGTTGCCACCGGGGAGGCCCCTCTTGTGGCATTCAGTCGCCGTGATGCTCGCTCCGTCTCCTTGCTACCCGGTTGCTACTCGGTTGCCTGCAATTGCCCTGGTCCCCGGCGCGGGTGAGGCGGGCAGCTCCGTGAGCCCTAGCGCGACGTCGGCGGCGGTCTGGGCATGGATCCGCGCCGTCTCCAGCAGCGGGACGCCGCCATCCCCATCCCTGACCAGCAGCTCGATCTCGGTGCAGCCGAGGACGACCGCCTCGGCACCCCGACCGGCCAGCGCGTCGACCACCTTGAGGTACAGGGCCCGAGACTCGGGGCGCACCACGCCGCGCACCAGCTCCTCGTAGATGATCCAGTGCACGGCCTCCAGCGCCGGTCGCTCGGGAACCAGGACCTCCAGCCCGTGCCGGGCGAGCCGTCCCCGGTAGAAGTCCTGCTCCATCGTGTAGCGGGTGCCCAGCAGGCCCGCCCGCCCGATCCCCAGCCCCAGGATCGCCTGGGCGGTGGCGTCGGCGATGTGCACCAGCGGGATGTCGATGGCTGCCTGCACCTGATCGGCCAGCCGGTGCATGGTGTTGGTGCACAGGACCAGCAGTTCCGCGCCGGCCACTTCGACGCGGCGAGCGGCGTCGACGAGCCGGCGAGCGGCCTGGTCCCAGTCGCCTGCGCGCTGGAGCTCCTCGATCTCGTGGAAGTCGAACGAGAACATCATCGACCGCGCGGAGTGGTAGCCCCCCAGCCGCTCGCGGACCCGCTGGTTGATGATCCGGTAGTACTGGATCGACGACTCCCAGCTCATGCCACCTAGCAGCCCGATCGTCCTCATCGACTCCTCCTCTGCATCCAACGTCGACGCCGCTCGTCGGCGCCACCAGCTCGAACCACCATGGCTCAATCCCTCCTCACCTGTGCATTGGGAACCTGTGCCTGCCAGTGCCCGTCTCTGGACCTCCTGGTGGCTCAGGAGGTGGACGACCATGCCCTGTCGGAGCCCCAACCGGCGGCCCATCCTCCTGGGCGTCAGCGACTTCTCGCATCGCTTGCCGTCCGCACCTGTCTGGTCTATCCCGTCCGCTGGTGGACCAGCCAGACCGCGACGGCGAGCAGGACCGCCGCGAGGGCGACCAGCAACCCGGCCTCGATCAGCTGGAAGGTCCAGAACCGATCCCCGGGCTGGTACACCTCCAGGCTGCGGATGCCGTGCTGTTGGAGGTAGGCGAGCTTGCTGATGTCAGAATCGCGGGCCGCTCGCAGCATCGCGGTTTCCTGGGCAAGGGTGAGCCGGTGTCCCGCGCGGTCGATCAAGCCGCTGTCGAGGATCCAGTCCTGGCCCGCGCCAAGCGCGCCCCGCCCAGCATTCGTGTTCGCCGTGGCTGCGCCCGGGTCGAAGGTGCGGACCAGCGGGGCAAGGAAGCGGGGGCGCCCCGCCAGTACCAACGGGAGCCACACGATCCAGTAGCCGAAGAAGGTCAGTGCCATGGCGGGGATCGTTCGGCGCGCGAGGGTGCCGGCGAGGGTTCCCAACGCGAAGGCGAACACCGCCGAGGCGGTGGGTACCACGCCTTGGAAGTTGTAGGCGGCGCCGTCGAACCGCCCCTGGATGCCGTCCAGGGGGCCGCGCCACCAGGTGAACAGGGCGGTGAACCCGACGGTGAGCACGGTCACCGCGGTGGTCAGCAGGGCGAGCTTGACGGCCAGCCAGCGGGTGCGGGTGACGCCTTGCGCCCAGGCCAGCCGCCAGGTGCCGTGTTCCAGTTCCCGGCCAAGCAGCGGGGCGCCGATGAACACCCCGGCCAGGGCGGGCAGCACAGTCAGCAGGGTGAGCAGATCACCCAGCCCGACGTAGCGCCCGGTGAACTGCTCTAGGAGCGCGTCGCAGTCCTCTGCCGGGCCGGCGCCGGCCACGCAGGCGGCCACGCCCTGGTCGGTGTAGGCGGCGTGCATGGGCAGCCCGGTGACCACCAGCACGGCGCCGAGCGCGGCAAGCAGCACTAGGCCGCCGAGGACCTCGGCCCGGTGCTGCCGCCAGGTCAGCCAGAGCATCTAGCTGTCGACCTCCCTGAGAGCATTGGGTTCGGGCCGTTCGAGGTAGGCCAGCACGACCTCCTCGAGGGAGACGTCGTGAGCCTGCCAGCGTGGGTGGAGCTCCACCCCGCCGTTGGTCCTGACCAGCAGGTTGGTATGCCGCGCGCCGCTGGTCGCGCGCAGCAGCCCCGGGATGGCGGCAAGCTCGTCGTCGGAGCAGCGTGGGCCGACCAGCAGCCGGTGGCTAGCGAGCAGGTCGTCGATGTCGGCCGCCAGCCGGATGCGGCCGTCGCGTAGCAGGATCAGGTGGTCGCAGACGCGCTCCAGCTCGGCGATGACGTGGGAGGACAGCAGCACGGTCAGGCCGTCGGCGGCGACCGCGTCCATCAGCGCGCGCAGAAAGTCGCGGCGGGCCAGCGGATCCAGGTTGGCCACGGGCTCGTCCAAGACCAGCAGCCTGGGCCGCTTGGCCAGCGCCAGCGTCAGCGCGACCTGGACCTGCTGGCCCCCCGACAGCCTACCGGCGCGGCGGGCCAGCGGGATGCCCAGCGCGTCCAGGCGTCGTTCGGCCAGCGCCTGATCCCAGGCGGCGTTGAGGCTGCGTCCCAGGTGGAGCAGGTCGGCGACGGTGAAGCTGGGGTAGAGGGGGTGCTCTTGGGCGACGAAGCCGACCTGGGCCCGTAGCGCAGTTCCGGCCCGGTCGACCGGCGCACCGAACACCTCCACTGTCCCCTCCGTCGGCCTGATCAGGCCCACAGCCAGGTGCAGCAGCGTGGTCTTGCCGGCGCCGTTGGGGCCGACCAGCGCCACGACCCGGCCCTGGGGCAACGACAGCGTGCAGTCCCGCAACGCCCAGGTCTTGGCGTAGCGCTTGGCCAGCCGCTCGGCGCCCAGGGCTGCGGTCATGCAACCCCCTCCCCGCCTGCCACCTCGTCCAGCACGCTTGCCATCACCGCGGCCACCCGCTCATGGTCCAGTCCCGCGGCGTGGGCCTCATGGACCCAGCGGCGTAGTGCGTGGCGCAGCCGGGCGTAGCTCGCGGGGTCGGCCCTGGCGATCGTGGCCTGGATGAAGGTGCCCTGTCCCGAGCGGGCAGCCGCCAGGCCCTCCCGGTCCAGCTCCCGATAGGCCTTGGCGACGGTGTTGGGGTTGATCGCCAGTTCGGCCGCGACCTCTCTGACGGTGGGCAGCTGGTCGCCGGGCTGGAGATAGCCCAGCAGGATGGCCTGCTTGACCTGGCTGACGAGCTGCAGGTAGGTCGGCACACCCGAGCGCGCATCCAGCCGGAACGCGAACACCACGCCTCCTCACGTCCTCTTGTACTAGTATCATAGTACAACGCCTTTACTGCGCCGGACGAATAACCCCACAGCCACGGCCCGCCGGTGCGACTGAGGGTGCTCTGCTCCTCGGCTTGTTCGCGCCCGGCAAGGTTCCTCCTCGTGCTGGCGTGGCGCTGCCAACGGTCGATCTGGTGGTAGTGCTGTCCGGGACGCCGAAGCAAGGCTCGTCGGCGACACCCAGCGGCGCGGCCACGTCCGGTCATGGCGGTGCTGGTCCACGGCCGTCTGTTGCTTGACCTCTGGCCTCTTGCGCGGTTCATCATCTAAGGGGTCCCCGCGCAGCAACGTTTCCTTGCCGCGACAAGTCCGCACAGGTCCGTGATGTTGACCTCGGCAAGGTTGTCGAGCGGGGACCCCTAATCGGATCCAGATCTGCGATTGATTGATGCCCGTACGCCGGGAAGCCCGGTCAGCAGCCGTGCGGCCATCGCCGACACCCACGCCCAGGCGAGCACCACCGCAATCGCTAACTGCACGCTGACCGTGTCCTCGTTGGCCACGCCATGATTCCGAGGAGGGCCACGCCGGTTGCCGCGCAGTACGCCGCCCACCCCCGTTGCCTGAGTACGCCAAACCGTGTGGGCCTCAGCGGTAGCTGGCGCCCTCGTCGCGCCGGTAGCCCCGCACGGCCAGGACCGCGAACCCCACGGCGTAGCCCAGCAGGCCCAGCCAGTCCCCAAGCGAGGTGGCTTGGCCCTGCACCGCCGCCCAGCTCACCTCGCCCCACAATCGGGTAGGAAGGTACGGGGAGACCTCCGTTGCCCAGCTGGGGAGCTCGCCCGGGGTCTCCCAGAGCCCGCCCAGGTAGGCCAGCAGCAGCCAGGCCAGGGTGGCCAGGGGGGTGGCGGCCCGTGGGCTCGCCCAGTAGCCCAGGGCGATCCCCCCAAGGGCCACCACCACGCCCCCCGCGAGCAGCGCCCCAAGCCAGGGCAGCCACCGGTCGGCGGCGACGCTGACCGGGTTGATAAGGTGCGCCTCAGCGACCACGACGGCCGCCGCCACGGCGGCGAAGGCCGCGGCCGACAGCACCCGCCCAGCCAGCCGCTGGACGGCCGACAGCGGCAGGGTCCGCAGGAACCGCTCCCACGGCCTTCCCCGCTCCGCGGCGATGCCCACCCCGAACTGGAAGAACGCCACCCCCAGGATGGCCCACATGGCGTAGGAGGCCATCAGGAAGGTGACCAGCCCCACCTCGGTGTCTGGGCCCTCGAACAGGAAGTAGAACAGCCCCGGCATGGCCAGGGTTGGCAGCAGGTAGCCCGGGGCGCGCAGGTGCTGAAGGGTCTGCTCCTTGCCGTGGGCCAGGGTGATCCTCATGACGTACCTCCGGTCAGGCGTAGGAAGGCCTCCTCCAGGCTGGCCCGCTCCACCTGCAGCCCGGTGAACGCCACCCCCTGGAGGGCCAGGGCGCGGATCAGCCTGTCGGGGTCGGCGGTGTACAGGGTGTGGGTGCCGTTGCTGGTCTCCACCCGGGTGCCCGCCGGGAGTTCGGGCAGGGACGGGGCGCGCAGGTGCACCCGGGCCAGGCCGACCCGGGCGGTGATGTCGTCCACGCTGCCCTGGGCGATGACCTGGCCGGCGGCGATCACTACCACGCGGGAGGCCAGCGCCTGCGCCTCCTCCAGGTAGTGGGTGGTCAGCAGCACGGCGCCGCCGTCGGCCACAAAGGCCTGGACGACCTCCCACAGCCGGTGGCGGGCCTCCACGTCCAGGCCGGTGGTCGGCTCGTCCAACACCACCAGTCGGGGTCGCCCGGCAAACGCCAGCGCCACCGCCAGCCGACGCGTCTGGCCGCCCGACAGGCCGCCGGCGCGCCGGCCAGCCACCTCCGCCAGGCCGAAGCGCCCCAACAGCTCCCGGCGTGCTGCCGGGTGCGGGTAGTGGACGCGGACCAGGTCGACCACCTCGGCGACGGTGAGGTTGTCGGGGAACCCGCTCTCCTGGAGGGTGACCCCGACCGGGCGGCGGGCCGCGGGCAGGGTCGGGTCGCGGCCGAACAGCCTGGCCGACCCGGCGTCGGGGCGGCGCTGGCCGAGCAGGATGCCGACCGCGGTGGTCTTGCCGGCCCCGTTGGGACCCAGCAGCGCCACCAGCTCACCCGACTGGATTTCCAGGTCGACGCCTTGGAGGGCGTCCACCTTTCCGTAGCGTTTGTGGACCCCCCGCAGCTCCGCGACGGCCTGGGGGTCCCTGGCGTCATCTGTCGTTTCCATCACGTCCTCTTCCCGAACGATTGCGACACCAGCGAGCCTGAAGGTGACCGACCTGCCAGGGCATCGGCCGTGGTGCGATCTCGCCTCGCCCTCCGGGATGAACCCACCTCGGGCGGTGCTCATCACCAAGGGGGATGCGCGTGGTGCGGGTGGCGGCTAGCGTTTGCCTGTGGACCGATGGAGCGCCGTTCATTCGCGGCTGCCGCGGCTGGACCCCCTGGCGGCAGACGGG